>Ga0180433_10002560_pt1 | contig 27871 bp, 23 predicted proteins | sample SS_ome_8_FD_132980 | JGI IMG/M metagenome (GOLD analysis project Ga0180433, IMG submission 132980) | Hypersaline lake sediment archaeal communities from the Salton Sea, California, USA - SS_1_D_1 metaG | ecosystem: Environmental > Aquatic > Non-marine Saline and Alkaline > Hypersaline >... | reverse complement strand
TTTTTACGTGTGGCGAGATTGGCAATCTTGGGACAATAATTCTGCTTTAAAAGTGCCAATAAAGAGAATGTTACCAGGCATCTTTAATTATACTATAGAATATAACGATTCACTTGATCAACTTGGAATACCTAACACGGTAATTGTTACCATTTCAGAATCTATTCCAATTTCAAACAATCCTGGACCAGTGACGACATCTTCGGGTGATACTGAATCTATTAACATAACATTGTATGATGATTTTGGTGGAGGGCACTATCGCGTGCTAGTAAACGATACAAATGACAATTATTATGTGTGGCAAGGTTGGATGCCGTGGATTAGTGGACAAGCATTAAGTATTTCAATCAATCGTTCTGCTCTCGGAGTCTTTAATTACACGATAGAATATAACAATTCTCTTAATCAATTCGGTACTCCACTCACGATAATTGTAACGATTTCAAGTGATACTCCTGGTGGTGGTCCGTTTAACTGGTTAACTCCCGAAATGATCTTGTTGTTAATCGGCATATTAATTGCTGTAATTGGGAGTATAACAGGAGCTTTTTTAGTAAGAAAAAAACGGCACTCACGGAGTAGCTATCCTTCAATTTCTCAAGAAGCATTAGTTTCTGAGGTTCCGCAAAAAATTGAGTCACTCACGGACAAAATTAGTGAGGAGATCAAGGAGAAAACAAGCAAGATCGGGCAGATATTAGGATTTATGCTGGATGTTGGAGAAGCGATCACGAAGGGGGATCTCGTTAAGGCATTTCATTTCACGCTTGACGAGGCAGACGACTATCTTAAAACATTAGATTCTTCAGTTAGCTACAAAAAATCAGAGATATCCGAGATAAAGAAAAAAGCCGAAGAGGCATTACAGCAGTATACCCAGCCAACCTTGTACGATTTAGTTGTTACCTTAGGCTTTGATCACGTCATGGCAATGAAAGTGGGAAAATACCTTACCAAAACTGGTGTCATTAGTAAATTCAATAAGATACAACCGAAAGAAACTGGAGTGCAACCTGAACTTAAACCAACCCCGCTTGAGAAGATGGCACTAGAAATAAAGAGGGGCGGTGATTGGGCCATAGAAGGCAACCAAAGCATCTTCAAATATAAAGTCAAGGTTCATAACTCGTCGGAATTTATCTTCACAAACATTCAAATTCTTCTCACTTCAATTCCAAGGTCGTTAGAAGTAGACTCCGAACTGTATAAAATAGAACATTTACGACCTCATGCCTACGAGAGTCCTACGTTCAATTTAAAGGCTCAAGAAAGCTGCGTGGGTGACGTGATCGAGGGCGTGGTATCTTATATTGATTCTCATGGCAAGCAACACACTGAAACTATCGAACCGTTAGTAATAGAATACGTGTGTAATTTGCTGAACCCAAAACAAGTGACAGAGACGGAATACAAGCGAAAAACGGAGTCAATGGATAAGAGAGAGATTACGATCGATAGCGATTTAGCCCCTGATGAATTGGAGAAAGAACTCGCTTCTATCTTGGAAAATAACAACTTTTTCTTACTCGATAAAGCTCCCGAATCCGCGGACTCGAAAATCAGGGAAATTAAAGGCTATGCGGAAGGTAAGTACGACAAGGAAGACGTTGGTTTATCCGTGGTAATGCAGGAAATGCCTGATCAAAACACCAACTTAATCATTAAGGCAATGAGTGATCGCGAGGAAAAATTGATCGATCTCTTACGTGATATCAACGTGAAATGCGATGATATAAAGAGTTGTAACGAACTCATCTTAGAATATTCAATGAAAATCGAACAAGTCATCGATCAGATTGATAACCTCGAAGACTTTCTTGTAAGGCATCTCGGAAAGGATTTCGAGCAAATCAAGCACGTGTGGACCAAGTTTAAAACCGGACAAATCGGAAAGAAAGGCTTGATCGCCGAGGGTGCCAAGATACTCGGCAAGAGATTCTTAAAGCTCTTTATCGGAAGGATTTCTTGAACTTAACTTTTAATATTTTTCTTTTTTTCTTAACATATTTACTGCTATACAATATAAAGACTAATGATTATTACGATAAGAAAAAATCAATAAATAAAAAAGCTGAAAAACAATTGTATTTGGTAAAAGTACCCTTTAAAACGAATAATAGGTTTAGAATAATATTATTGCCAAGAAATATTTACATGTTGGGCAATTTCTCTCTTGCGATTTCTGAGGGTTACTTGCGTAACTTGAGTAGTGTTACACACTTCCTTTTGAGTTCGAAATTCTCCACACATCTGTGATGAGGCATAAATAACTGCAGCAGCTATACCTTTTGGGTCCTTACCGGAGGTATTATATCCTTTATTTATTGCTTTTAATAACAATCGAATCGCAAAATTTCTACATTGCATTGGGAGTTTCAAGTCTTCAGTAAATCTATCAATGTACCGGTCAGGTGTAAGGTGTTTAACCTTAAAGTTCAATTGAGGCAATATTTTTAACCGAATTAAACCGTAATCTTTCACGCATTTCTTTTTTGGAACACCAGTAATTTCTAATATCTCATCCATTGTTAAAGGCGCACCTGAAATCCGTATTGCACTAAACACTGCGGCAGATATCAAGGATTCAATGCTCCTGCCCATTGTCATTTTTTCTTTCACGGCATACGTGTAAATTCGCATGGCGTCTTTAATAACATTATTAGGAATGCTTAATCTTTCTTGCACGCGATCGAATATAGGTTTTGCCGTATAGAGGTTTCTTTCAAAAGAAGAAAAAATGCTTTTGTTGATTTTTCCTAGTTTTCTAAAGAAATTGGCGTCTTTCGAGTTTAAGATCCTTCCATGTGCGTCCTTATTTCCTTTAATTACAGTGCGAGGTCCGATAGGATTATAAACTACTTCGTTTATGATTCTATTTTTCTTTTCCTGCTGGTTATATGTCCGTCTCGGGGAATCGTCAAAGATTTGAGAATGAGTTTCACCACAATTTTGACAAACGCGAAAACCTTCAACAACGCTATAATTTGGGGTACTACAACAAGATTTCTCTTTTGGGTCCTCGAAAAACATATCATCTGAATCTGTATGTTCAATGTTTTCAAGTGGATGATTAACTTTTCCTATTATTTTTCTTGTATAGAGACGAATACTACCCACCCAATAAAGCTTTTTACCCCTATATAATAATGAGTAAAAAAGGCTATTTAAATATTATACATTAATATATTTATTTTCAACTAATTTCTGCTAACTTTGCCTATTCTATTCTTTAAAACCTTAAGAAGTATAAAAAATTTATTAAATGCAATAGTATTTTACTGCAGTAATTTCATAATTTTAATCTTTAAACCATCTTCTGCCGCTATTACATTTTTAATATTCGTCTTTTCTTTCAACTTCTCTACCTGGCTAGGCACGAAATTTTTAAGTGATCGAGGGCTATCCATGTAAGAACCGAAGTGTGTTATGATTAATCCATCCAATTGAGGTTCAATTTTATTCAAGTATGGAATGACCTCGTCGGTACAAACATGTCGCTTACATGTTATTGAATTTGGTCTCAAAAGATTGAGCACTAAAATATTTACTCCAGAAAATTGTTGAGAAAATCCATCAAATACCTTTGTATCGCTTGTAAACGCTAGGGAATAATCCTTAAGATTAAATCTTATTCCAAAACCTTCTACTCTCGGAGTATGTTCAACTCTCATTTTAAGTAACTCTATTCCCTTATATTTGTAGTTGTTAATAGCAGTAAAATCAACGACCTCTTCAAGCATGTTTTTGTGATAATCAGAGACATACCGAAGCACTTCGTTTGTCGTTATTAGAGTCCCTTTTTTAATAAAATTTCGATCTCTATCGTAAAAATTATCTCGTGAAGCTTCAATTATAGCACTCACATCGTTAAAATGGTCAATATGAACGTGTGTAACGATTATTAATTCGGTTTTCACAGGATCCTCGTCGTATTGATTGATTCTCACGGTTGCTCCTGGTCCTGGATCTATATGAGCTTGAATTCCATTAAACTTATATAAAATTCCTCCTGTTGCGCGATATTGAGTTCTAATATGATGCCTGCCTCCCCCTGAACCCAATATTACTAATTCGTCTTCCATGACTAAATTATCTTATTGTTTTTTCGAATAGGTCTATAAAGAATCGCTTTCAAATAATAGCTTGGCTATTGAATAAAATACTTTAAAGATATTTATACTATCCTTTGCCGAAGTTTCAATGTAATTAAACACGTTAAAAACTTCTCTTACATGTTGGATTTGATCGTTATTTACAACGATAGAATCCCTGAGATCGCATTTTGTCCCTACAAGAATGATAGGAAGGCTAATATCGTGCATTCTAACCATGTTTACCCATTCTAATATATTGATAATTTTTAAATCTTTTGTCATGTCTATTAAAAGAAGTGCGCCTCTTGCTCCCATAACATAATTATTAAGAATATGTTTTAACCTTAAAGGACCACCAAAATCCCAGAGCTGTAATGAAGCCGCATTATCCGAGTTTAATTCTAACTGCTTAACAGAATAGTTTGTCTCACTTGTAACCTCCATCGTATCTTCAAAATTGTCGTTAACGAATCTATTAACTAAACTCGTTTTACCTACTCCACTATCTCCAACGACAAGTATCTTAAAAGCATGTTTTTTCGGCATTATATTATTTTTTTTAATGATCAGTCATTTATTAAATCGTCGAGTTTCTCAAGGTTAACATTACATTTAACTCTTTTCAAGGTCTTAGCTCTTGAAGTAGAATTTCGTCAATTTGAGCAAGTTCTCTTTTTAATTTTTTGTTTAAAACATTTTGAATTTTTATTTTTGATATAGTCTCATTATTTTGGGTGATTTCTTTGATTGTAGCGGTAGCTAACTGATGACATTTTTTTCCTAATTCTACTAGTTTTTCATGCTTTTTATTGTTTGAATTGAATTTTTGGATTGGAATATCTAATGGAATTTTAAATATATGCCTTGAACTTTTCTTAATTCTTACTTGCTTGGTCATTAACGAAGAATTCAGGATTGCAGATAAATAATATGCTTCATCAAGGTTCTCTGTATCGTAGAAGCTTAAATCACCTGTAATAATGAAATCTCCTTGAATGATTGCCGAGTTTAAGATAGATCCTGAATTGTTATATACTACTTTTATATGAGATAATTGACGTGTATTTATCAGTTTCGCCCATCTGTTCAAATTATCCATTAACGATTGGTTATTAGTTGTTTCTTTTTTAAGGTTTAAGTAAATTTTATTGATTTTATCGTAGAATATTTTTGAATTTTTAGATAATTCCGCATAATTAAAGTTTAAATTAATGTTAGATAAGGGTAAGAAAACCTGGTAATAATCATAAACCCCAAATTTTACTAACTCCGTGCTTTTTATGACTTTAAAAATATTTTCAAGTTCTACCACTTGGTCTTTAAATTCTTTCTCTGTCCACGGTTTTTTGGCTTTTTTAAATATCCTTTCATCTGGATTTATTAAAGCAAGAGAATCCTTTATTTCCTTAACATTTACAAATATCAAATTTCGAGGATTTAAATCAGCGCCTTTATGAAATAGTTCCTTATAATAACTCGCTTTAGTTGGAAGAAGCAAGTCATATAATTCTTTTGAGATGAGTTTTTTAGTATAAGTTTTCTTCGCTTTTTTTTCAATAGAATAAGGCAATAATATCTCTCTCTTTTGAGTTATTAATTCTACATCATCGAAATAGTCTAAACTTTCAACCCCCTCTTTAATTGTAAAATGCTGAGAAGGAATTTCTAAATTGGAAATAGTTAGTTGTCTCTCAGATTTTTGAGCAAATATACAGATAAAATCAATATTGAATATTTTTTCTATTTTTTTATCAAACATCCAGAGTTTAACCTTTTCAAAACCATTAAAATTGCGAAATCGTGAAGCGTGAGATCCATTTATCACTCCCTTAGTCATTACTAAAAAGATTTTAGCTTTATTTCTCATGAAGATGTTTCGAGCCTGATAAAAAAACAGTGATGAAATCTCGATATTAAGAACATTTTTAGGAAGAGGTTTAATTTCCAAATATTCCGCTAATCTTTTAATTTTCTCTTGGTATTCTGGTGATTCTATATCTCGAAAAGTATACCAAGGAGGATTTCCAATAATTAAATCAAATTTATTATTTAAATTCTTTCTTTTTATAAATAAAGAATCTAATACTAATAGATTTGGTGAGGAATGAGGGAATAAATCCCTCACGAGCATTAAAAAATTAAGTTTTGTAGCAAAAATTGAGAGCGGGTTTATATCGTATCCATGTAAATTATTTAATGCTGTTTCTTTCCCTTTTTGTGATTTATCTGAATTTATAATTGTTTTAATAATTTCTATTAAGAAATTTCCTGAACCACAACACGGATCAAGAACCTTATCATTAAATGAATATACTTCACTAACCATTTTTTTAACTAAAAAGGGCGGAGTATAATACTCCCCGGCCTTATGCCTAATAGCAGGAGAAATTATTCCGTGAGTTAAGTAATCAAAGAAATATTCTGGTTTTAAATCTATAGCAAGTATATATTTTGTGATATTATCAAGCAGAGCAAATAAGAATTTCAATCGTCCATCTTTTAAAAGTTCAATTACAGGATTAAAGTATTCTATTTCAAATAAATGCATGTTAGGATACTTTTTTTCAATCTTCTCTTTTATTAGATCAAATATTTTTGGATTTTTATCTCCTAATTGAATGTTATTCTTAGTTGGCAGGATATATTCTAAAATATAAGAATATCCCATGAGATAGTAAATAGAGTGAATTATATATAATTGGAGATCCACTTTATTTTTTCCATATATTATTTTAAAATCGTTTTGCCATTTTAGAAATCGATAATCATTAGGGATATCGTTTTTCAATAGGATCTCTTCCAAATCCCCAATTTTTGTCTCGATTAATCGTAATATAGAATTTAATCTGTCATCAGAGCGTGTATTATTTACCAAAAATTAAAACTCCTTTTTCTGTATTCGGAAAGGTTATCAAAGAATAAATATTTAAATATAAATTAAAATTCTCATATTATTTAATTAACAATACAGATGAAGTTTGGAAAATCAGCGTCTTGACAACTAAAGAAATAAAATTAGCTAAACACCTTAAAAATGGTTTAGAGTTTTCTTGCCAAATGTGTGGTGGTTGTTGCAGGGGTTTTGAGGAAGGAGAAGTTTATCTATACATGGAAGACATTGTAAAATTATCAAAACACTTAGGATTAAAGGGAGAAAGCGGATTAAGAGAGTTTGCTGAGAAATATGTGAAGATAATTCCCGAGTCTTTTTTTTGGAGGGCGCCTGAAGAAGCTAGAGGTCGCACCTATAAGTATAAGACGCTTGGATTTAAATTCACTGGTACTGATGAGCATTGTTTTTTTTTAACTGGTAATCTGTGTACAGTTCATGACGCTCGTCCATTTCAGTGTAGATGTTTCCCTTGGTGGCGAATGATGGTTACTACTAAAGGAAAGATAAATCTTGAAAATTATGCTAAAAAATGTGAAGGTTTACGTCTCTTGAAAGGAAAATTTTATTCTCCTGAAGAAATTCTGAAATGGGCAAAAGAAGAATACGAAATAGAGAAAGAGTTTTTCTTAGAAATGAAAAAACATGATTTCGACATCTCTAAGGTATATCCATTTTTACCGGAAGAAATGCTTAAAGATTAACTTTTTTTATTTTAAGGACAATTAAATATCAAGTTTATAACATTTGTAATATATTTCTAATTTAATTTGGAGGAATGAATCTTGAAAATAGGTTTATTTATCTGTGATTGCGGTAAAAATATTAGTGGTGTCATTGATAACAAAAGGTTAATAGAACACTTCAATGAAATCCCGGATGTTTATGTTATAGGTGATCAGTATTTATGTTCTGAATTAGGATTGAATAAAATTGTCGACGAAATTCAGGAGAAAAATATTGATAGAGTCGTTATCGCTGCGTGTTCTTTTAATTTACATGGCCTTTTATTTCGAAAGACGATAGAAGACGCGGGGCTCAATCGTTTTTTAATCTCTTTTGCAAACATTCGAGAACAAAATTCATGGGTGCACGCAGGCGAACCAGAAAAAGCCACGAGAAAAGCAATTGATCAAATATCAATGGCTATTGAAAATGTAAAGCTTTTAGAACCGTTAGATGTACAATACTCTGATGTAACTCCCGCAACATTGGTCATAGGTGGAGGGATCACGGGGATAAAAGCAGCTTTAGTGATTGCTGATGCCGGTTATAAAGTATATCTCGTAGAGCGAGATTTAACAATTGGAGGTCACATGGCTCTATTTGATAAAACATTTCCTACACTAGATTGTAGTATATGTATACTCGGACCATTGATGGTTGATTGTAAAGAGCATCCAAATATAGAACTACTAACTTTTTCTGAAATTGAAAGGGTAGAGGGCCACGTGGGTAATTTTGACGTGTCTATTATTCAAAAACCTCGCTTTATTGACGAGGAAAAATGTGTAGGTTGTGTTGATATTTGTAGGGATGTGTGTGATATTGAAATTAAAGACACTTTTTTTCCAAGAAAAGCCATTGATGTCCCATATCCTCAAGCTATTCCTTTATATCCAAATATATTAGAGGAGTATTGTATAGGTTGCAAGGCATGTGCTCAGGCGTGCGATAGAGATGCCATTGTATTTGACCAAGAACCAAAAAAAATTACCGTAAAAGTTGGCTCAATTATAGTAGCAACAGGATTAAAGACATTCGATCCCTCAATCCTGGGTGAATTAAATTATACTAAATATCCTGATGTGATAACAACATTACAGATGGAAAGGTTGCTTAATAACGATGGTCCAACAGGTGGAAAAGTAGTGAGACCATCGGATGGAAACGTGCCAGAAAAGGTTTCTTTCATTTTATGCGTTGGATCCCGGAATGAAAAGATCGATCACGAGTACTGTAGCCAGGTTTGTTGTAATGCTTCAATAAAACAAGGAGTATTACTCAAGAGCGAGCATCCTAACATGCAAGTTAATGTCTACTACAACGATATAAGAGCGAATGGCAAGAATTGCGAAGAATTTTACAATAGAGCTCGAGAAGAATATGGAATTAGGTTCATTAAAAGTAATATATCAGCTGTTTTAAAAAGCGATACATCTGATAAACTCCTGGTGAGAGGAGAAAATATCATCGAAGATACGCTCTTTGAAAATGAAACAGATTTGGTAGTTCTAGCAGTTGGTATCGAACCTCCAGAGGGAACTGATGAATTAAGTCAGATGCTAAACATATCTCAAGATCCAAATGGTTTTTTACTTGAAAGACACTTAAAAGTTAGACCGTCTGAATCGTCTATAAAAGGTATATACTTAGCAGGAGTAATACAAGGGCCTAAGGATATACCATCGAGCATTGCTCAAGGAGAGAGCGCTGCTGCGAAAGCAATCGCAATGACTTCAAAAGGTAAAGTTGAATTAGATCCATTTATTGCTTTCTTTGATGAAAGTAAATGCGATTTATGCCGTCTTTGCGAAAATATATGCGTGTATAACGCTATTAAAATCGAGGGAAAAAAACTCAAACTCATTCAAGAAAACTGCACGGGATGTGGTGCTTGTGCTGCAATGTGCCATAGTGATGCTCTTTTTATACCAGGGTTTAAAAGAGATCAAATTTCTGCTCAATTAAAATCTGTTTTACAAGAAAAAAAAGAAGCTCCTTTAATAGTTACTTTCTTGTGTAATTGGTGTGCATATATGGGGGCAGACCTTGCGGGTACTAGTAAAATTACATATCCAACAAATAGTAGAGCCATTCGTGTAATGTGCACAGCAATGCTCGATCCTTCATTAGTATTCGAGGCATTTTTCCAAGGTGCTGATGGAGTATTAATCGCAGGATGTCACGAACAAGACTGTCATTACGACACAGGCTTTCTTAAAGCTAAAACAAGATACGTAAGTATCAAAGAAATGTTAATTGAATCAGGAATTAATGAAAATCGAATTAAAATTGAAAGCATCAGCGCTGGAGAAGGCAAAAAATTTGCTCAGGTGATATCAGATTTTAAAGAGTCTATAAATAAACTGGGACCTATTAAACCGGGAGAGTTTAAGCGGTCAAATTCTCCTAAGAAAAAATAAAATCGAATACTTTCTTGAAATAAAATGAATGATTTTTCACGCTTTTGGAACGCATTAACCTTTGTTTTTAGCCGACATGATAAGCAGACACGAAAATCTGCGAGTATTCCATACGTCATCCATCCAGTTCGTGTTGCTTTAATTCTAAGATCGGTCGGCTTCTCTGAATTTGAGCAAGAGAATTTAATGATTGCAGCTCTCTGTCACGATCTAATAGAAGATACTGATACTACATTCGAAGATATTTCAAAACAATTTGGAGAAAAAGTCGCATTAATCGTTAGCGAATTATCAAGACCGAATAATGCAAACAAGGATGAATGGATAAACACTTTTAAGACAAAGTCGCTGGAAGCAAAAATAATTAAAATGGCAGATCGAATTGATAATTTAAAAGATATGCCTTCAAGCATGTGGACGCGTGAAAAACAAATCAAATATGCTCACCAAGGAGACTTAATATTGAAATATTGTGGGAATGCGAACTTAGAATTAGCAGAACTTTTAAAAATAGTCATTCAAGAGGTTTTACAAAATGAAAATTAGAGCAATAACAATCGGTCAAAATGTTCCATTTTTTAATAGAAATAATGAAATGGATGTAATATTAGAGGAAAAATTTCCTCTCTATACAGATTTCAATAATGAATTAATAGAGGAATTTCAAAAACAAGATATAATCGTGGAAACTAAAAGATTTTGTTCCCAACCAATTTTTTCTGAGAATGAGCAATCGAAAAATGAGTTAGAATTAAATAAAGATGTTGATATATTAAAAAATCAAATAGATCTTTTAGAAAATAAATGTAAAGAGCATGGATTTGATTATTTTGCGTGCTGTGAAGCTCTTGCAGACAATATTAAAAATATTGATCACCTTCAAAAACCTCTTTCAATTGATATCCCCGATTTATTAAAGGAAAAGGCTTTGTTCTTTAGCTCATTGCAAGTTGCCTCTACTGAAAAAGGAATAAACTTGCAAGCGTTAAAAATTTGCGCAAAAATCATAAAAAAATTATCAGAACCAGACCCGTTTCAAAATCTGAAATTTTGTGTATCGTCTAATGTTGGATCTGATACCCCCTTTTTCCCTTCTGCTTATCATGTATCAAATAAACCGATTTCTTCTATTGCGTTAGAAATGGCAGATGAAGTCGTAGATGTATTTAAAAGCTCAAGTACTTTAGCTGAGGCGACTATAAACCTAAAAAAAAGATTTAGAGAAATTTACGATTTATTGACAAACATTTCTGAAAGAATTTCCAAAAATCACGATATTGAGTTTAAAGGCATAGATTTTTCACCCGCTCCTTATCCAACCTACGAGCAAAGCATTGGTTCGACGTTAGAAGAATTAGGTTTCGAATATTTTGGTGCTTATGGTTCTTTAATTGCAGTTGCTATAATTAAGAACAGCATACCTAAAGAAAATAAAGTTATAGGTTTTTCAGGGTTCATGCAGCCTGTACTCGAAGATTATACAATCGCAAAAAGATTAACTGAAAAGAAATTTGATCTTCATTCATTACTCTTATACTCAACCATATGTGGAACAGGATTGGACTGCGTGCCATTACCTGGAGATATAACGGAAAGAGAATTGTTCTACATTTTATTAGATGTTTGTACGATCTCCATCACGCACGATAAACCTCTTACTGCACGACTAATGCCAATTCCAGGTAAAATACCTGGCGATGATGTTGAATTTGACTTCGAATATTTTGCTAGCTCTAAAGTAATGGATATTAGGAGATTGGTAAATGATAATGAGAAAGACTTGTTCAATAGAAACGAACATTTTTTCACCTTATTCTGATAAAATTTTTATACAATATTATCTCTATGATAAAATAGATGAGTAAAAAGTAATGAAAAATTAACATTCCTTGAAAATTCATGAGTGAAAATAATATTCTGAAAAAGAAAGATAAAGAATTACTAATTTTTAACGAGGCACTTGAATATTACGATAATATTGATTCCATTGAAAGCGATATATGTGAAGATTTAGAAGAGGAAAGCTCCATTAAGAATATATTAAGAGAACAAATGCTGGCGGAATTAGATCACCTCAAGGAAATCATTGGAAATCATCCAGATTTTAAATTCGAATCGTTAAATGAAGAAGAAAAAAGGTTTTTTCAAGAATTCGTGGTTTTTTATGCTGTTTGTCCTATTTGTAAACAAAAAAACCATTCGTTTAACATTAAAAAACTATTTTTTAACGAAAATAGACGATTAATTGACGATTTAATTAGAATCATGAATTATAACAACAAAAAACTAAATAAATTAAATCTCAATTTCGGAATCCCTTGTTGTAATTGTTTTAAAAAAATTTTTGGAGAATAATAAGTATCTTTTCTTAATTATTCATAGTATTCAACAACATTCCCCATCTGAGTAATCTCATAAAAAATTTCGGCGTCTTCCTCAACTTTCTTTATGCAAAACGCTTTTACTAGATAATCAATGTTGTAGTTTAAAGTAAATTCGTCTTTAATCGTTTCTTTTTCTATTAGAGCATTAAATAATTTAATATGAGAAATTTTCTTGGCTTCATTAACTATTTCTAAAATCACGCGTCGAACGGGATGATTTACGGCTTTTAAATATTGTCCATGGTCAATATTTTGACCGCTATCCTCATTTTTTTCTAATTCGTCTGGCATATAATCTTCAATCTCACAGAAAAATTGGACTACAAATATTTTATAATATGAATTTGATATATATTACATAATTAAACTAACAATAAATTTTGAATGAATTTAGGTGAAAAAAAGTTTGGGAAAAAATAAAAATTGGTATCCAGATCCACAAAAAAATCCATACCGCGTGAAACAATCACCATCTCCCTCAGCAGCTCAAACACCTTCGGGAAGTTTTATCGATTTTAATACCCAAAGAGTCTGTCCAAGTTGTGGGAGGTTTGAGATTAAGATTTCTCATAATTTCTGTAAGTATTGTGGCGTGGACTTAAGTGAGATTGATCCAATTGGAAATTCTGATGAAGTCTCAAAACAGTTGGCTATTACAGCGGCAACTGACCCTGATGCTGGTATTCGGAGGAAAGCAGTAGATACTTTAGGTGATTTTGGAGACACAAAAGTCTTAGGTGTACTGACATATGTTCTTTTTAATGATCCAGATCCCGACGTAAGAAAGGAAGCATGCGACGAATTGGGCGATTTACATCATCCGTATTCTCTTACGGCTTTAACTAAAGCTTTAAAAGATCAAGATGCCTCAGTAAGAAAAGAAGCTATTGAAGGATTGAAAAAAATTAAAGATAAGAATAAACCAAAAGAAATTAAAGAAGAAAAAGACAAGGATGAAGACGAGGATTAAGAATTAATCGTTTCCACTTGGAATTTTTGGTAATTTTCGCCTTCCTGATTTAGGGTTTTCTCCGCTTTGAGCTTCTTCAATAGCTTTGACAATATCAGCTTTTTTTGGGTGCGCAGGTAATTTAATTTCATGTTCAGTGCAGTAACTCCTTAAATCCTTAACTGTCATTGAACTAAAATCAATATCACCTTTAGCTTCCTTTTTAACTGGAGCTTTTTTAATTGGAGCCTTTTTAGCTGGAGCTTTGCCAGACGCGCCTTCATCTATAGCTAAGATCTCAACAGCCTCAACGATACCTTTATCAGCATCAAAATAAACTCGAATTTTATTGTCGTCAATTTCAATCGAGTCTTTTGGGACATTTGTAACAGGTTCCCACTCCGTTTCAACTACTTCTTTCCCAAAAACGCTTGATTTTTTAGAAACTGCGCCAAAAAGTGTCGTACCAATAATTAAATTTAATCTCTTATAAGCTTCGGGAACATCATTTTCAAGTATCTTATCCATTATTTTTTTTTGTTGCTCTTGTGAAATTCCTCCAGATGATCCCCTTGATGCACCTCCCGAGGATCTTGATGGATATGGCACGTAAGTGCGACTAGGCTGGCTAGCTGGCATTGAACGTGCTTTAACTGTTGGTGTTGGTGCCGCTTTTTTTATTGATGCTCCAGCAATCGAATCAATATCAATTTTTTGACCTTTCTTTTGAAGTTCTTGTAAAGCAGGACTGAAATATTCTTCAGGCTCTTCTTTCTTTTTTCCAGTTGAATCCATAATATCGCCAAACTTTCCCGGAGAATCTTTTTCGATATTTCGCACGTAACGCATGTCTGCTAATTTTTCTGTCACTTCCATTGATTCAAGGTTGAAAGCTCTCAAAAATTCGACCGGTTCGTCGCCTTGGTCAACAGAAACGATCTTAGGACGATGAAATGCCGCTACTTTTACTACTTCTTCTTGAAGTGCGCTTGCGACCCTTGAACTGATAAATCTCTGTCTGACGGGCGATTTTGCGCCTTTCCAAATAAAAATTCTTCTTAATTCTTCTTTTACTATGACAAAAACTTCCTCCGGATGGAGTGCGCTCTGTAAATCTTCTTCCGGGACGTCAACTCTTACACGATCGCCAGAATCGTCTAATCGGAAGACCATGAAGAAATCGTACTCTTCAGCCATTTTACTCTCACTTTCAACTAAATTTTATCTATTAAATTATATCTCTTTTTTACAAATATAGATTATTCTTCACAGATTTAAATTTATTTATAAAGATAGTTTTAGCATGCATTAACACGAATTTTATTTTTCAATAAATAAACAATAAAAAAAAAGTAAGATCTTTATAGAGAAGGCAAATCCAACTAATAGTCGTGTAAAATATTATCGATGCTTAGCACAAATCCAACCAAGATGCGTCTATCGGTTTCATTATCAAGGATCCTTAAGGCGTATGTGTCTTTAAAATCCATTAATCCTCCTAAGAAGACATCACGCCATCTATCTGCTTTTTCAATCTCCGCAATTATTTTCCCTGTTGAGCAATCTTTAACTTTATAAGACCAACCCATTAATTTGCCTTGAGCCTCATACCAACGATTACCCTGAGCATCTTCTAAGAAGAACTTAGGTCGGAAAAACGATAATATTTTCTTCTTTATTCTGGCTATTAAAACACCATCAGGGGTTTTTAAATCTTGAGCTCCTCGTGCTGTTATTATTTTTGCGTGAATTGTAGCAGCTACCGTCCCATCTAACTCTTGAAGCTCAACCCGTCGTCGAATGCTTAAGATAACTCTATGCATCCTACCTATTGGTTGATTATTCTCATCTAATATTTCTCCGCTCCCCCAGTCCCAATATTTTTCTTTCAACACATAATAATTACGATTAATATCAAATAATCCCCCTGGGCGATGGGCAGATGGAACAGCGATAGTTGAACTTGGAGTTGCCGATGGCATTGGTTGACTTTCGACTTCTGTTAAACTTATTTCTTCTTTAGAAGGTAAGGGGCTTCCACAACCTTCACAGAAGTTCTGACCTTCAATTTTTATTTCCATTCCACAATTCGGACAATGCACTTATTTTATCATCTTTTTTTGTATTATAATTGGAATCTAGTTTATAATTAAAAAATAATTAATTAATTTTAATGGGAGTCCAATTTTTATATTAGTATTATTTCTATAGATAACAACTTGTTATTTATAATTTATTCCGATTTCATTCTTGAAAACCTTTTTATTAAATAAGAATTAATTATAATACATGTCGAGCATTCCCAAAATTTTGAAGTTAAAAGATTATGTGACTCTAACAGGTACAACCTGTGGAATTATTGCGCTCATCTGTGCTACCTTAGGAGGTTTAGGTTTTGTTTCTTTAGGTTTTTTCCTTTGCTCAATAACACTAGGTACAGATTTGTTGGATGGTTATTTAGCTCGGAAAATGGGAACAATAAATGAGATGGGGAAGCAACTGGATTCTTTATCCGATTCTTTAACCTTTGGTATCGCGCCATCTGCTTTAACCTTTCAAGCCTTTAGGACGGGGACTGTATTTGACTTCTTTCTAGGTGTTGGATGCATTTGTTTTGCCCTTGGTGCGATATTACGCTTAGCAAGGTTTAATATTTCAGAAGATCCTGGATATACGGGTGTACCAACCCCTTTAAGTGGATTATTCTTGATTAATTTCTTTTATGCTAATTACTTCTTCATATACGCTTTTAATATAACTATTATTCCTTTCAGTTCAGCAGTCATGATCTTAATTTTAATGATCTTATTTGGGTGGTTCAACATCACTACATACATTCATTACGGAGAAAAAGGCAAAAAAATTTACGCAATATTCTTAATTTTTGCCCCGCTTTGCCCTATTTTTAGTATTGCCGGCCTTATAAATAGTTTTTATCCAAATTTTTTCTTATCTATTGGTATAGGTATTTTCTTCGCTGGTGCGTGTGTAACTGAAATAATCTTTATTCTGACAGGCTTTTATTTAAAAATAAAGGAAAATAAACACGAAAATTAATAATAGTTAGCGATTCTATAATAAGTGCTCTTTCCATTCCTCCATCTCAGCAAATATCTCTTGCTTTTCATTATCGTTGAGGAGAATGTCGCTATCTTTAAATTTATTAATACAACTTCTTAATTTGTGAAGGGTAACCGAAAATCCTCGTTTTTCTAAGACTAAATCAGCTATTGCTTGTAGTTCAATACTAAAATCCTTAGCTTTTACAGTATTTAATTTTTGAAGTAATGTATTGAATGCATTATTTATTTGTATTCCGTCTACATCTTCTGGTTTAGGCACTGTTTTTGACAAGAATCCTTCTCCTTTTAATGGAAGTGGTGGTTGAGGTTGTTCGGGTTGTGGAGCTATTTCTGGTGATTTCACTTGCTGTTGAGGTTGAGGTTGAGGTTGAGACTGAGGCTGAGGTTGCTCTTTTTGCTGAGTTAACTGACTTTTTAGCTCTGAAGATAAGGGTTTTGTCGGAGCTCCGTTAACTTTAGGCATTTCTGGCTTTTGATTAGTATTTGGTATTTCGAATTTTATTGGCATGTCAGGTTTTTTAGTTTTAATTTGTGAAATGTAATTAGAGGCAATTGGTTTAGCCGGAGTAGGTTGAGTAGCTTGCTTATCTACACCCTTGAAAGCGTCAATTCTTCCTGCAGTCCAATATTTTTCTATCAATGTATTAAACACATTCATGAGAGGTTGTGAATTGCACCCAATACCGAGAACATTATTAATTGGATCTTTTGAATCTTTAAATATTACAGCAATGATTAAATAGCGTTTATCTCCCTTTAAAATGACTACATTCTCGTTTGGAAGATTATTAAATTCAACACCTTTAATTTCCATGAATTTTTTAACACGACTATTTGTCTGAGGATCAGAAGACGCAATCCTTATCCGCATGTTTGAAGGAATGTCTTGAAAATCGTCAATTGATAAATATTCCTCAATTTTAGGAATTATGATAGTAATGTTTTCCTTTGATTTTGATATCAGATTTTTGATTTCTTCATCAATTTTAGTCCTACTAGTTATAGACCAGGTGTTCTTGATACTCATTCTATTAGTTGTAAGGATTTTTTCAAGGTATTCTTTCATTACGATTTCCATGGGTTTATTTAATGCTGCAACCTGATCGATTGAACTATTAATGATTGCATCTAAATTAGCAATCACCTGATTTTCAAGAAGGTCCAATCCACTGGAGAAAATATCTCTTTTATTTTTTATTAATTCAAAGGTCTTTTTCATTTTAATGTCAAAATTCGAGACCATGTTTGATAAGATCGTGCTGAACTCTTCTCTGTAGTTAAATAAAGTGCTAATTAAATCCTCAACAGGTTGTTTGATCTCATTAAATTCTGCTTCAATTTCTTCTTGTATTGAAGTGGTAAAATACGCCACAACTTTATCCAATTTCTTTTTAAACTCTTCTTCGATTATTTTTATGACTTGTTCCTCATTTTTTTTGAGTTCTAATGTCATTACCCTTTTAATAATCTTGTTTTTCGTTTTTGAGAAAGTTTTTACTAAATCTGAAAATTGAGTTTGTGCTGTGCCCTTAACTTTTTTTTTTAATCCGAATAGAATTCCTTTAAATTCGTTTAAAATTTCCATATTTTCAATAAGATCTGCAATTTCTTGCTTTTGAATGATAGTATCTTCGTTTATATCATCTATAACATCATTAATACTGTCATATATCGAGTTAATTTCTACTTCTTCGTTTCCTTGAAATACTTTATTAATTGAATTATTCATCAAATCTTGAATTGTCTCTTTTATTTTACCTAAACTTGCAGTAATATTTTCATAATAAAGTAAGATTGGGTTGAATAATGGAATAGCTTGATAATAAGTAAGTATTTCTGGTTCATGTGGTGTTATTAAAATGAGTAATCCCGAATTTAAAAGCTCTTTTATGATTGTTTTACATTCTTCTTCAGAAGAATTCGGAATTAATGCGTTTATTTCTCCAAAAGTCATTGGAAGTTTTCCAAATAGGAGATTATAAATTTGTATTGAATTTTCTGATATTTGTAGTTGTTTTAAAAAATTATTTAATGACATTATTAATTGTATCGTCGTTTTTCTTTGGCTAAAATATATGATTTTTAATAATATAGTACTTTAAAAATCTTTCTTTATGGTTATCTATTTAAGAGCGTTTTTCTTTATGGTAATTATTAATATTAATGATCGAAATAGGTGGAAAACTGGGAATGTCGTATGAAGACTGCTATATTTATCTCGATTTAACTAAAGATTTACTCAAGAAAAAGGATTTAATTAAATCTATAAAGTTTTACATTGAGGAAAAAAATAAAATTAACATAAAAGGTCATTATGGTATTTTAATTTTTCAAGAAGAGGGAAATCCTGTTTTTATTACAGATAAAAAAGATTCCGAAATAATAACGTTAGCAATAGAGGAAAATTGGAACAATCGATCGAGAAAAGAAAGTTATTTCGAGAATGGACTTTTTTATGTCTTTGGATATATTGCTGAAACGGTACGGAAGAAATCCAAATTTAATCGCGTGATAGTAATAACCGATACTCCTAGTGATCTCAATGTAGAATATCAAGAAGCATTATTTAATATAGTATCTAAAATTAAACACTTTCCTACATTTATCGACATCATACGCTTAACTGAAGAAGAAACGAGGTTTCATAAAGATGACGTAAAATTAAATGTTTTAGCAAGCGATACTAAAGGCGGTATATTCTACGTAAAGAATAAAAAAGAATTTAACGCTATTATGAAAAAACTCGTTAAGGCTAAGCAAACTGCTAGCTTATTTGCCGACAGACCAGATGAAATGAAGATTAGCAGTGAAGATTATGCTTTCTATAATAATTTAGCAAAAGATTTGATTAGAGAATCCACCCAAGAAAAAATAGTATGTAATATATGCCACGATGAGGTTTGTCCGGTTTGTGCCGATGTGGATGATATTCCAATGACTTGTTTCGATTGCAAAACGGCGTATCATCTATGTTGTATTACAAATTATACAATCAATCATAATATAGGTATTCCACATATATTTCGTTGTCCTAGCTGTGATGTATTATTGAAGATCGATCAAAATTTAATTGTGGGCACAGAAGATCCTGAAATTATTTCTGTGGAAGATTATATCGAAGAATCTGAAGGGCCAGTAATCCTTGATGTTGAAGATCCTCAGCCATTAGAACCGGAAGAACCAGTATCTCCTCCCGTGGTAGAACCTCCTCCTCCAGATACAATTATGACGGAAGAAGAGCCCCCAAGTGAAGGTGAAAAAAAGATAAGAGTAGGAGGATTTTTTGGAAAAGTATATACCGTAAAAAAAGTTGGAGGAAAGTTAGTATATAGCAGAGCTTCTCAACCTGATACTAAGAAAAAGCCAAGAATAACCATTTGTCCTACGTGCGGAAAAAGTGTCTCCTCAACAGATACAACATGTTCTGAGTGTGGATCAGAGATAAAATAAGAAAATTCAACCAATTTTGTTATTGAATTTTTTAAACTAAAAAAAAATAGAGATAGATATAATAAATAATAATCTTATTAGATGTATATATTAAATATTTTGAAAAAAATGGTTAATTAGAGTTAATTCGAAATATGTCTGAGACAAACGATGCGCAGAAAGCTGAGGAAATTATATTTTACTTGGATATAACATCCAATTTCTTGAAGAAAAAGAACCTCTTAAAAGGAATTAAAGAATTTATCCAAGAAAAGAACAAGTACAAGATAAGCTCACCAAGCTCATACGGAGTTGTCATGTTTCAAGCAGATGATAATCCAATAAATATGTATGGTAAAGAAACAGCTGAACCTATTCTAGAAATAATAGAAAATTCTTGGGAATCAAGAGAAATAGAGAGGAGTTATCTTGAAAACGGTTTGTTTGAAATATTTTCGTATATTTTCTGGAAGAGTCGCACGTTAAAGAAGTACTTTAGAGTTATAATTATTACCGATAAACCAAGTGAGTTACCAGAGTCATACTTTAATGTTGTGTATGCTTTAATAATGAAAGCGAAAAAATTTTCCACCTTTATTAATATCATAAGAGTTGGAAAGGAAGAAGAATATCCAGATACGGTAAAGCTTAAAATAATTTCCTCAGAAACTCAAGGAGGAGTGTTTTACTGTAGCGATGATAAGCATTTTTTAAATGTTCTTGCCTCCTTAGTTAAAAATAAAGAAGAATTTAACATCATTAAAGAAGAAATTCCCGTACTACCAAGAGATCAAACATTTTTCGAACATTTAGCTGTTGATCTTATCTCTCTAGAACCTGGTGATGAAGAAATTTGCTCTATTTGTAACCAAGAAGTATGCCCGATTTGTGATGCAAGCACAGATGAGGTTAACAAGTGTTTTAATTGTAATACTAAGTTTCACGGGTGTTGCGCATCAAAATACTCTTTGACAAATAATATTGGGTTCAAGCACATTTTTAGATGCCCTCAATGCTCGCAATTGTTGAAATTAGATGAAGAATTCGTAGATATGGTAATTAGCGAAGAAAGCGGCGAAGATGAGTTCTATACGGTTGCAGAGGATGGCACCAAAGAAGAGATTCTGGATGAAATACTTCAAGATGTTCCCAAGGTTGTAGAAGAAACCGAAATTGAAGGTATGGAGGCTTCAAAAATACTCTCGGAAGAAGCAACTCCAATAGATTCTCCTGAATCAGAAACTAAAAAAGTTCGCGTTGGAGGATTTTTTGGCGGTGAAGTAGAGGTAAAAAGCATGCCAGCAAATGGAGAAAAAGCCGAACCCGCACCAGTTAAGGTCGTTGAATCGACCATAGCTGAAGAACCAAAGATTTCGATCACTCAATTAAAACCACCAAGAAAAAGAAAATCAATTAAACTTTGTAAAATATGTGGTGCCACTGTGACTACCATGACTTGTCCTAGCTGTGGAGCTCCTGTTGATTAATCTTCTATTCTCTTTTGTAATACTAGGTTTAAAAGACAATTAAAATCATCCTTAATTATACTATTTAATGGTCTCATTTGAATCAGAAGGAACTAAAGTTAGTCCTAAAATCTCTAAAATTAGCATGTTAATTTCTGCCGTATTAATGGGAAATGTTGGGCTCTTAGTCACGGTGTTAGAAAAATATAGCACGTTTACGCTCGTGCTTTTAAGAGGAATCTTCGGCACGATTTTTCTTACCTTATTTATGCTGTATAACCGCTCTTTTTCTCTTAATTTTTTAAAACAATCGTTTAAACTTCATTGGAGATGGTTATTATTAGTAGGTATCATTAATCCAATTGTAATTTATCTCTATTTCATGAATATAGTTATCTCTGGATATGCTATAGCAGCTTTCTTATTATATACGAATGGAATATTTGTTTTAGTATTTTTAATAGCATTCAAAATCGAAAAAGTATCAAGGGTTAATATTATTAGTTTTATTCTAGCAATTATCGGCGTGGCAATTATAATGGAATTCTGGGATGGCTTGCAATTTTCGTTAGGAGTGGTGATTGGAGTCCTTTCGGGACTTTCATTAGCGATTCTCGTCTTTGGTAAAAAAATGATTTATATTGAGAGAGATAAAGATTCTTCTACTTTTGAAACTAACGGAAATTTTGATACTTTTTTAGCCTGGTGGCCCACGCTTTTCATTATAATCCTGTTTTTACCCTTAGGAGGACCTGAACTTATTAACTTCACGATGCTAGATTTGATTTATTCTCTAATTTTAGGATTATTCCCAACAGCATTAGCGTTTGCTTTGTATAATGTAGGTGTAAAAAACGATAAGGGTGGTAATATAATTATACTTGCCTATTTGGAACCCGTCATGGCAACAATAAATAATGTTATTTTCCTGCAAGAGTTATCTATATTCGTTATAATTGGTGGAGTTCTAATATTACTTGCTAACATTTTCGTCTTAAAATATTCAGAATAAGATTTATATCGTTATATTAGTTTAGTAATCTAAGAGATAAATTATTAAAATTCTAAAGGTGAAGTCGTATTTTTTGTGAGGTTGATGGAATTCCTTTTAAAATACCATTAGTAATGGTAGGAAGCTCTCCATGGGCTGGAGCAGGGCAATTTGGCGATAATGCGCGAGTTTATAAGAAGAAATTCTTGAGAAAAGTAGATGCCATGCTTGAAATTATGGAAGCAACTTATGAAGTTGGAGCCCGTGGATTTCATGGCGTTCCTATTGGTAAGATGGGCGAGGCAGCGAAAATAATGGTGGAAACGCATGATGATTATGTTGTCGTTGGTAGCTGCTTTCCAGAGCCAAATTCCATGCTTGACGAAGTAATAAAAATGGATCCAAAAATAATTTTTCTCCACGCGAGCATTTCAGACAAAAAAGATAACGATTTTCTTAAGATGGTTGATGAGGTCTCTTCTAGAGGATTTATTCCTGGAATAGCTGTACATAATCCCGTTCCCACTTTAAAGTTTACTTTAGAAAACGCAAAAGATGTCAAATCATTTTTGGTACCCTTTAACGCACGCGGATTCATGATGGGAAAGAAAAAAGAATTAGAAGAATTAGTAGATAATAACAAAGATAAGGCATTTTTTGGAATGAAAACCTTAGTTGCAGGAAGATTAAAACCTATCAAGGCATATAACTACATTGCACAACACAACATCTGCTCAATCATCATTGGACAAGTAGATATAGAAGAAGCTAAATTATCCACTGAGGTTGCGCTAGAAACATTACAAAACAAATAAATTATTCAAATAAGAGTTCTCCGCCTATCGATTTAATATAACTTATAAGTACATCTGCTAAATCTCCCGCCAATTTCTTATCGGATTCAGTTATTTTGCCAAAAATCACATGCCGAATGATGATATTGTTGAACATGTTAAATAGAAATTTACTTAATTCCTTGTCGTTTTCCCGCCCGATGAAAACAAGTAAACTTGAGATGGTATCTATTAGATCCTTATAAAAATAATCTAGATCAAAGTTTTTAAACATTTTTTTATCTGAAAGATAAGCAATTTCCAATGCCGTGATAATAGCTTTTTTTCGACGATGAAAATTTATGAAAAACAAGAAAAAATCAATTATATTATCTCTTACATCGTTTCCAGTTAGTTTCTGGATGTTTTCAAAACGCATCTTTAATTCTTCCTTTCCAATGCTCTTAAATCCTCTCACAAAAGTAGAGTTCTTTATTAATTCGTAAATTATGACAGGCTTTCCCATTAAAAGAGTTTTTTCCTTTATTGAAGGTTTTACTTTTGAGTCAAATTCAGGTATGCGGAAATATTTATATAAAAGACCAATACTCACGCCCGCCTCTTTAGCAATTTGATTATTTGATACCTTTGAGTAACCTTTCTCTTTAATTAATCTCTCAGTCACTCTTAAGATTTTTTTTTTTGTTTTCTCTTTCTTGCTAATCTTATATGCTTTAGGTTCATTCATTAAGAAGCATCCTAAATTTGAAATAATAGGTTAAGAAATTTCTTTTCCTTATATTATAAATCGTGTTTTTTTTATAAAAAGGTTTGTCAAAAAGTGAGTGATTATCACAAATCACATACATTTATATATGAGCGTTTCTATTAATAAAATAAGTAAAAGTGATAACTTCTCACTTTTCTTACTTTGTCCAAAAATACCTGGTCAAATCTAATCAATTATTTTTGACATTTTTATAACCCTATTCCTACTGTAGATTTGGCATTTGGCCAGGTGTCTCTTCCTTTATTTAAAGTTCTTATAATGAGAGTATCCTCTCGAGTTCAGATTCTTTTAAAGTCAATAATCCTGCTTCAGGTAATCTTTCTGTGAGCGTGAGCCAATTTTTATCTTTTTGAAAAATTTCTTTAAATAATTTCAGAGCTTCTTCTACTTTGTCAATATTTGCCAAAGAAACAGCAGTCCAATACTTCATTTCAAGGTTTTCTGGAAACATCTCGCTCGCCAAATTGTATTCTTCAAGTGCTTCATCCTTGTCTCCCTTCTCCATGGCAAGGTCTCCGTTGTCCATGTGTTCATAAGCGCGATATACTTTAAGTAATCTTGATAATTCCTTTAACGGCTCTACATGATCTGCTAATCTTAGGTCGATTACAGGGTCTTCCCACGGGTTCTCTTGTGGTTCACCTGCAACCACCAAAAGAGCTGCGGATTGCACGCCCCTGATATCTCCCCCAACAGCTTCTGCTGCTTCTAAACTCTTAAGAACACGCTCTGGTAAAGGTTCTTCCTTATTATTAATAAAAGTGTCTGCTATTGATGACCAAACTTTCTCGGAAAGCATCATGTTAGCTTGAACGCTAAAGTTATTTCCTTCAACATGACCTGCATGTTTTATGCAGCTTGCTCCCGTGTGTGCTGCTACCCTCCCCGTGTTATCAAGAATAGCTACCTGTCTCACCTCTTTTCCTTCATCATCCGAAAGTAAAATGTCGATTGCTTCTTTTGGAGATTTACCTTGTTTAAGAAGATCAAGACCTCGTAATCCAAATGATTTATTAACAAAAGACTGCGTGGCAACAACTCCTACTCCAGATTCCCCCCAGGAAACGATCGTGCCAACAGAAAACCAATGACTTTGGACAGCTACAGCCATCTCTCCTGTTTTTGGATCACGCGCTACGATAGAGTAGGTATTTGCGATTGCATCGTAATTATGTCGATTAAAAATATTAGGCATACTTATAATTATAGCACGAAAGCTAAATAAAATTATTCAGAATTGATTGTACTATGATGCTATTGCTTTTTTTATTACTCGTTCAAAAACATCGTATGGTTGAGCTCCAACAACGATTCTATCGCCAATTAGAAATGTTGGTACGCCACTTATTCCAAAATCCCCTAATTTTTGGAGAGCATCCCTTAATTTATTAGCTGGCTCGTCAGTTTTGAGATAGTTCAAAATTTCTTCTTTATTTAATCCTAACGATTCAGCAAGCTCTAAAAGTAATGATAAATCACCAATATCCTTTCCTTCTTTCCAGAATGTATCTAGTACTAACACGTGAAACTCGTCGAATTTTCCTTTTTTTCTCGCATACTCCGAGATGTATAACGCTAATCGTGAATTAGGCCACTTGTCAGAAAACTTTAATTCAAGCCCATCTTCTTCTGCCAGTCGCTTTACATTTATCAACGCCATTTCTAAATAATCACGTATTAAAGGCATTCTTTCTATGTGTAATCCTTTTTTTGGGATTTCTGGATGGAGTTCAAAAGGTTGCCACTCGACCTTAAGATTAAATTGTTCCTTCAGCTTCTCGATCCTGTGAAAACCAATATAACAAAAAGGACAGATATAATCAGAAAATACGATTACCTTCAATTTTTTATCACTCATGATTCACTATTTTGGAGTTAAAACGAATTTATATAGTTTATCGAATTGAAATATAAGAAACAAATGCGGTAAGATGAGTTCAAATTCTTTTTTTCCCCCTTCATTCTATCGAACTTGACTAAAATGTTAAATAATAAAATATCCAAAAAATACTTAGATACAAATATTTTCAACAGTTTAAAATGAAAAAGGACTCTATTAGGAAAAACTTAGCTAAGTTCTTTGTTAGAGATGTTAATTTGGAAAAGGAATCCTTTTTATTTTTATTTCTTTCTCTTTTTTCGATTGTATTAATAATTGAGGTGCTTTTGTTAAGATATGTTACAATATTGGATGTTAGGATAGGATATGAGATAGAGATAATAGCTGTGTTATTTATAATTGCATTAAGCTTTTTATTAGCTGGAATTTTTGTTGATTCCGTGATGGATAAAACACAATTACACAACATTACATTCTTAATTTGTATAATTGGACTTTTCATGATCCTTTTTACGGATACAATTCTAATGTATATAGGTTTAGGGCTCATTTTACTAACCTTACCATTGTTGATCATAATATGGTTTACAACATTGGTTCATGAGACTGATATCTTAAATAGAGGAAGAATAACTGCGTTGTTAATAATATCTTGTTTTCTCTTTGCAATGATAGGAGTATTATTTGCATTCTTTGATTTCATGTTTATTGTTTTTCCATTTTTTGAAGCTTTTCTTTTAATACTTATTGTGAGGGGTTCAAAAAATTATAGATATATAGAGACAGAGGAAAGACTAACAACCAACAGGAAGTTCTTGAAAATCATATTTGAAAAAAGATTCTTTAGTTATTCTTTTAGTTTCACCGTTTTAAGTCTTATTTTAGGGGATTTTGTAGCACGTTTTGGCCTTACTATTGATATATTCGTATTTTCAATAGTATCATTCTTTTATCTCATTGGAGCAGGGTGTTTTTTTGATAATGTTGGTAGAAAGAATACACTTGTTATTGGTATTTTAGTTCTATCTTTTTTCCTAATTGTATCTAGCGGATTTGTTGAGAGCGATACAATTATTGGAATACCTAAAAGAATTCATCTTTCGTTTCATTACGCATTTTCCATCCTCCCCCTCTTACTGTCTGTTTTTATAATATCAGGAGACTTCTCTACTGAAAGAGGCAATCTGAAATATCGAGGTAGAATCAATGGGCTTTACATGGCGATAATGTTCTTAGGCGTTATGATTGGATTTTTATTATATCGCATAGTAAATGGATTATATGCTACGGTTCCCGAATTAAGAGATATAATACCTGATTTTCCAAATCATTTACATAATTACATGCTGGTGATCCTTCTCGTATGGTTTACTTTTATTGAAGAATCTTTATTTTCTAAAGAAAAAAATTGGGCATCTACGATTAAAAAGCTTTATGTATTCAGTACCCATGGAATTTGCGTGTATTATCACGACTTTAAAAAGGAGAATGGACCGAAGAAGGAATTAACACAAGAATGTACAGATGATCCTCGAATGGATGAAGATCTCATTTCAGGAGGACTTTCAGGTATTTTAACAATAATCAATGAAATAACACAGAGTAAAAAACAACTTAGAAAAATTGCGAAAAAAGAAAACAATCTCTTGTTTGCTCATGGTAAATATCATATAGTAGCGTTAATCGCCTCTAAGGATCTACCAATTTTATTAAAAAAACTAGATGGTTTTTCTAGTGATTTTGAAACAAGATATACTAAAGAGCTTAAAGATTTCACTGGATTAGTACAACCGTTTCAAAACACAAAATATCTAGTAAAAAGATATTTTCATCAAGAATATTCATTTTTCATATACTAAAAATTGGAGATTGAACTATTAGCAAATGATTTCTTTTATCAAGATAGTTGATTGTAATTTTCCTTAAAGTTTAAAAGAAAGATATATTAAAATCTATTAATCTCCAAATTTTAGATATTAAAGAAAAGGATTTGATAAAAAATGAATAAGAATATCAAAGGAATCCCCATATAT
>Ga0180433_10002559_pt1 | contig 27886 bp, 29 predicted proteins | sample SS_ome_8_FD_132980 | JGI IMG/M metagenome (GOLD analysis project Ga0180433, IMG submission 132980) | Hypersaline lake sediment archaeal communities from the Salton Sea, California, USA - SS_1_D_1 metaG | ecosystem: Environmental > Aquatic > Non-marine Saline and Alkaline > Hypersaline >... | reverse complement strand
TAATGATTATTAATATGATTAATATCTAGGCGATTATAAGGAAACGATGCTCGATCGTTCAACAAATTTTATCAAAATTTTATCGAGGGAATGTACTAATTCTATACCTCTATATTGCACAGGGTATCCTGACTCTGATTTTATGAATAATTTTCGAGCAAAATTTTCCATAGAGTCGGAAAATAATGGTTTATACCTAAATGATCTTGATTATTCTTTAATATCTCACATAGGTTTCGATGCAATTTCACTATGGGAATTTCGCCGAGGTAAGGGAGGTTATAATATAAATGAAGATATATTTGTTGATGGGTGGGGAAGAAAAAAAAATAAAAGAAATTGGTATGTCTGGGATGGTGTATTTAAAGCTAAATCTATTGTTGATTCCTGGGATCATTTAAATCTACCTTCTAAAGATAAGCTCGAAACCCTTTCGAGATTTCTTGTTCAAGCAAAAGATCAGATCGTACCGATATTATCTTTGCCAGGATTGTTTGAAAAAACATGGCAGTCAATGGGATTTACATTCTTTGCTAAAAAATTGAAAAATGATAGAGAATTTATTGAATACGTCGTTCAATTCTTTTTTAATTATTTAAAAAACCTTATCGTAAAACTTTTCAATTCGGGAGTAACATTATTCCTCTTAGCCGATGACTGTGGATATAAAAAACGTTCATTCATCCCAACTTATTTATGGAAGCAGATTTTTTTTCCACCTTATCGTAAAGTCGTCAATTACATCCATGAACATAAAGGCAAAATAATCATTCATTCTGATGGGTATATCACTGATTTAGTTCCAGTATTCATTGATATTGGATTTGATGCAGTTCAAAGTTTAGAACCTAGCGCGGGAGTGGATATATTTCAGTTATTTGAGCGCTTTTCAAATAAAATTAGCTATATTGGTAATATGGATATGAGTTTATTATCATATGGTTCTCAAGCTGAGGTGAGAACATACGTCAAAAAATTGATTTCTAACTCTCGTAAATATAATGCTCCACTAATTATTAGCCCTACTCAACAACTAGATAAGAGTTGCAAACCCGAAAATGTGAAAATGATGATTGACTGTACTAAAAAGTTTAAATTAGAATAAGCTCATCTTTAATTATAAAATGATTCATTTTTGATTCATAAAAAATTTAGTCTTAATAATCTATAAAAGAATAATTATGGATATCGATGAGCTTTTAGAGGAATATACGAAAATCTTTAGGTTTCGTAGGTTATTCATTCGAGACCTCTCAATTACTCGACGTGGATTCCTGTATTTTTTCATCTCTTTTGTATTTTGTACCATCTCTCTAAATTACATCGTGGTGTTTATTTTAGAATTTAATCCACAAGAATTGCTTTTTAATGGTCTTGGATCGACCTTAGTTATGGCTATATTTCTCACAATTGTTATTGCAGGCTTTATTGTAGATAAAATAAAAGATAGGGTTAATTTTTTACTCATATGCGCTCCAATAACTCTTGTTGGCTTAGTGGTGATACTTTTTGGAGATTGGTTTCATCTCATCGGGTTTTCTCTAATGATTTTATCGACGGGATTTTTCATTATTGATCTCCTCACTATTTATATTCACGAGTCAAATATACTTAATAGGGGTAGACTATTAGGCTATCTCTTTTTTACTGCATTTATTATTTCGCATTTGATCATGATTGTTACTTACGGAAACACCTTTTTAGTAATCATAGTTGAATCTGCTCTTTTAATATTAATATATTATATTTCCAAAAGATATAGCTACAAGGAAACAAATGAAAGATTAACCTCCACTAAAACTTTCTTTCAGATTCTAACTGGATCCTATCATATATTGGGTTACCTCCTCGTGTTCTTGATCTTTGGATATATTCTTGGTAATGCTTTTTCAACATATGGGGATCTCAATATTAGCCCTTTCATCTTTGTTCCCTTGTTCATGTTTCTCTTTATATTTATTGGAGTGGGTTTGGATAATTTTGGAAGAAAATGGACATTTGGAGCAGGATTACTCCTTATATCTTCAATTTTCCTCTTTGCGAGTATATTTCAAAATGCAATTATTTATAACTCAATATTTTTTGGGGTTTCTATCCCAATTATTTTTATGATATTATTTACCCTCTCAGCCGATTTTAGCACAGAGAGAAATACCATTAAATATAGAGCAAAAATGATATGTACTTTTCTTTTGGTATTTATGATGGGCTTAATCGCTGGAGTTCTGATTCATTATCTTTTAAACCACGTATATACTTCTGATCCCATTTATTTCTATTGGATTCCCCCCTATCTCCAAGGATTAAGTCCCTTTTTACTGATAGCCACGCTTGTTTGGATTAACACCCTCCCCGAGATACTATCTTACAAGGAAGCAGATTGGGCTGATTCTTTAATAAGTCTTTATGTGTTCAACTCATCCGCAATATGTTTATATACTAAAGATTTCAAACCCGATAAGAAAACGAATATTCCTAATGAAGATCTTATTACTGGAGGGTTTACAGGAATTATCGGGCTTATTTCCGAAATAACCAATCAAAATAAAAATTTGAATATTATTGATAAAGAAGGGGTAAAGATTTACTTTTCCTATGGAAAATCGGTTATATCTGCTTTGATCTCTACTAAATATTTACCAGTACTTTCAAAAAAGTTGGATATCTTTACAAGATCGTTTGAACGCCAATTTGAATATGAACTGGCTAATTTCACTGGTAAAATAAATCCATTTTACAACGCAAAAAAGCTTGTCTATCGCTATTTCAAATGAACACTAGGTTTAATTAGGATAGCATCTCATACATTATAACAACCTACAATATTCTTACCTAGATATTATATAACTTAATAAGCGCATAATAAAAAAAAAATATTAAACAACAAAAGAAACAAAAAAAATAAATAATACCAATCTACTTTAAATATAAGTAATGGTTGAAGATAATTAATATCTAATAAAAAATACTCACTTATTATTATATTTTAACTAAATTTTTAGGTACGAGAAGGAGAATGTCTAGTACGCCAGATTCACTCGATGATTTGCTTAAGAAATTATTAGCCGCAATTCCTGAAGTTAAAGCCGCAGCAATTGTATCTGCTGAGGGATTACCGATTGCCTCTGCCCTGCCCCGCGATGTGGATGAGACTAGGATCGCCGCTATGACTGCAGCACTTCTTTCCTTATCCGAAAGAGCGATTATCGAGATGCAAAAAGGCGACTTCGATCAACTCTATATTAGGGGAAGTGATGGGTATTTATTAGTGCTCCAAGCCGGCCCTAATGCGGTACTAACGGTATCTGCAGACAAGGACGTGCGCTTGGGGTTAATCTTGCTAGACTGTAGGCGAACTTGCGAAAAAATTGCTCAATTAATCTAATCTAAAGTCTACTAATAAGATTCATACTAATTTTGTTTTTTACTATTATAACAATCTGAATCTCATAAAACCACAAAATATTAATTTTATTCTACATATCAATAGTCACTATACTTCGTCTGTTATGCAGGTGCTAAATTATTTTTAAATTATATCAAATTACCGCTAAAGTAGAAATTCCTCCGTTCTTGTTTGATCAACCAAAAGAGGTCAGTTCAAGAATCATCCTTTCCGAAGATTATGAGGGAATAATTACTCGTGACTACGGATTTATCATTGCAATTGTCGATGTTATTGACGTTGGTCCGGGAATCATAATCCCAGGGAATGCGAATACATTTCATGAGGTCGAATTTTCAATTCTTTCCTTTAAACCCATGATCTCAGAAGTGGTTGAAGGTGAAGTAGTTGAAATTGTTGATTTCGGATCCTTCATTCGATTAGGTCCCTTAGATGGGTTAGTTCACGTATCTCAAATATGTGATGATTATATTTCCTTTGAACAAGTAGGGAATCGATTTATTGGTAAGGAAACGGGTAAAATTCTAGAAGTAGGTGATATAGTGCGAGCAAAAATAATTGCTGTATCACTAGGTACAGGAAGAAGTGGCAAATTGGGTTTAACAATGAGGCAACATTTCCTAGGCAAATCTGAATGGATAGAAGAGGATATTGAAGAAGAGTATACCAATAAAGAGAAAACTGAAGAATCAGATGAGGAAAATAGTGAAGATTAATAAAATCAATACCTAGGTGATTAACTATATGAAAGAACGAGCATGTAAAAATTGTCACTTAATCACAAAAAATGATCAAATTTGTCCTAAATGTAAAACTCATTCATTAAGTGATGATTATACAGGAGAAGTCATTGTTATCAAACCAGAACAGTCTAAATTTGCAGAATATCTTAAGATTCATTATCCTGGAAAGTACGCTTTAAGAGTTAGATAACTCTTATCATTAATCTATTTATAATCTATGCGTGGTAAAGAAAAAAACTTTCTGTTGTTATTCTCATGCCAAATAACTTAAAAATACCTGAAAAAGAGAGACATAAATTCTCGCAACCGTTAGGTAGATTAATTTCGGGGAGAAGGGAGGATACTATTCCTCAAATTGAGTCTCTAATTAAAGATTTTTCTCAAAAATATAATCACATTCACATATATTTGGTAGGTGATATTGTTTCAAAAGATTTTCTTGAACATGATTATTTGAAAGCATTCATAAAGCTATGTATCGTTGATGAGAAGACACAGAGAAATAAGATTGAGTTGGGGTTTGATACGTTTTTTGACGAGATTATCGAATTTAAAAATCCCAGTGGAACGATATCAAAAGAAAGTTTTAATATTTTGGAACAAATCATAAAATCCAACCGAAGAACCTTGTTAAAAATAACCGAGGGGGAAGAAGATTTACTTGTTCTTCCTTTGGCAGTCTTACTTCCTTTGAGTGAAAAAACTAAAATCCTCCTATTTTATGGGCAACCTCCGATTACTGACTCAAAACATCCAATTCCAGAGGGAATTGTTATGGTTGAGATTAACAAAAGAATACAAAAACTTGTCAATAGGTTCATATCCCTAATGAGACAAAAATAATCCTGACATATAATTTTTAATAAATAAATTTACTTTTTATCGGGATTTAAGAAGAAAAACAAAAAATTTTATTTTTTACCCTTCTTTACTCATACTAAATTAGATTTATCTTTATAATAATTGATAAATTATCTTAACACAAACTTTTAAGCATTAAAATGTCGTTTAAAGTAGAAGTACTGGAAGAAAAGAAAAACGAATTAATAAATAGAGCTGAATTACAGTTTAGAATAGATCATTTCGGTAAAGGTACTCCTAACCGATTAGAAGTCAAGAAAAAGATTGCTGCCATGAAGAACGCCAACGAAAAACTGACTATTATTAGAAAAATGAAGACTCATTATGGCTCAGCATATACTACGGGTAAAGTAAATATCTATGAAGACTCTAAAGATCTTCACCTTTATGAACCTTTCCACATACAAGTAAGGAACTTGGATGCGGAAAAAAGAAAAGAAATTTATCGCTTAAAGAAGAGAAAAGAACCTTTCAAACATCTTTTTGAGCTTGAATGATACTTATAATGTATAAATTTGGTGATGAAAATGACAGATATTTCAAAAATGTATGAAATACAAGATGGAAAATTAATTACTAACCATAGGACGTGCCCAAAATGCGGACCCTCTTACTTTCTTGCTGACCACTATGACAGGTCAACTTGTGGGAAATGTGGATATACAGTCTTTAAACGAAAAGGAAAGAAGGGTGCAGCAACCGTTGCGCGAAGGCGGCGTTCTCCTAGAAAACGTACGAAATCTAATTAATTTGCTAAAACTAGACCTTAAAATTTTTCTATAACTATTTTTAAGATTCACGTTAATAATTATATATATTACAGAATAATCAACAGTAATGCAGTTCAATACCAAGCTAGTTTTAGGAATTGAATCCACAGCTCATACATGGTCTGTAGGAATTATGGATTTTAATGGAAAAGTCATGAGTGTAGTTAATGATACATTCATTCCTGATAAAGGAGGACTTCATCCCTATTTAGTTAAGGAACAACATCTAAATAATTTTAAGCGTGTCATTAGACAAGCTCTTAGGGATGCAAACTGTAAAATGTGTGATATTGATTTAATTGCCTTTAGTAAAAGTCCTGGATTGGGACCTATTTTAAAAATCGGCGCCCAAGTAGCCCGAATGCTTGGTCAGTTGCTCAAAATTCCAATTATTGGGGTCAATCATTGCATTGCTCATATTGAAATTGGTCGTTTGATGTGCAATATCGAAGATCCATTAACTTTATACGTATCTGGAGGGAACACTATTATTAGTGCTTATGAATCCAATAAATATCAAATATTTGGTGAAACCTTAGATATATCAATCGGAAATATGATTGATATGTTTGCCCGAGATATTGGATTATCGCATCCTGGTGGTCCCAAAATAGAAAAGTTGGCCCAGCAATCGAAACGTTATGTTCAACTACCTTATGTGGTAAAGGGAATGGATTTGTCATTTTCAGGATTATATACCGCTGCAAAAAAATTAATCGATTCCAAAACATATGAAATTAGCGATATAGCCTATTCCTTACAAGAAACAGCATTTGCGATGTTAACTGAAGTTACTGAACGGGCATTAGCGCATACAGAAAAAGATGAAGTGTTATTAACCGGGGGAGTCGCAGCTAATAAACGTTTACAAGAAATGATTGCCTACATTAGTAAAGAGCATAAAGCGAAATTTGAAGTTGTTCCTCTCAAATATGCTGGAGATAATGGTATTATGATAGCTTGGACGGGAGTATTACGTTATATCTCAGAAGGGAAACCGAATCATCTTAATACCATGATCGATCCAAAAGAGCGCATGGATACCTTAACAATACCTTGGAGAAAGTAATTTAAAAATGAGTTTTTCAAATTCAATTGTATGGGAAAAATTACTAAGAAAAGGAGCGGAAGCTAACCTTTACGAAGGTTATTGGTTCGGAAAGAAAGTTATATTTAAACATCGCATAAAGAAAGATTATCGAGAAAACATACTTGATTCTATTATCAGAGCAAAAAGAACTATAAATGAAGGAAGAGCTCTAATAAAAGTAAAAGAAGAAGGAATAAATGTCCCGCAAGTATATGAGATTGATACAGAAAATGCGGTCATTATAATGAAATATATTGAAGGTCAGAAATTAAAAGACTTAATGCCAAAATTAGCAAATTCAGAAAAAATTCCTCTCTTTCATAACATTGGAAAACAAATAGCAACGCTTCATATTAACGGGCATATACATGGTGATATAACGACAAGTAATATCATTATAACTGAAGAAAAACAAGTGTTCTTAATTGATTTTGGACTTCATGACTATTCCGATTCTATCGAAGATAAAAGTGTGGATCTCCATTTATTCAAACGAGTTTTAATCTCAACGCATGGAAAAGATTTTAAGCCATGTTTTAATGCCTTTTTGGAAGGATATCAGTCTGAATATAAACTATTAAAAAACAATGATTCAAAACCGATTATTAAAAATATTTCTGCCATTGAACGCCGGGGGCGATATGTAAAGCGGGATGAAAAAGAGTTTGGATAAAATATTTTCATCAGCCTATAAAATTAAAGTTATAAACGTTCAACTTCAAAATAAATCTGTCAAAATAATTTACATATGATATAGAAGCCTATAAATAGGGAGAGATAATTTTATAAACAAGGTTAACTTATATTTTATTATCAAAAAGTTTGAACTAATAAAGGGCATAGAATATTTTAGTTGTTCTTGTTCTATTTAGTAGTACGTAGATTAATTTTTCTGTAATTATGGTGGGTTAAGTGTCAGGGAAATTGCCAGAAGAAGAAAAGAAGACTTCTCGAATGCGGAATATCACTATAAACATCCCAGAATGTTATGATAAAAATATTCAAAAATTAATCAAACTAAAGATTGTTCCAAGTCGTTCTGAGGCTATTCGCACTGCTCTCAGAGAATTTATTGAGAATGAGGATAAAAATTTAGATCTATTAGAATTTTCTGAAAAATAGGAAGAATAATTATTTAGTTTCTTATCTTCTTTTTCTAATCTTGCGTGCTTCTCTTTCTACTTCACGTAAAATTACAATGTCATTTTCTCGTATTGGACCTTTCACATTTCGGGTTAGAATCCTATTTTTATCAGGTCCTTCAAGAATTCGAACCTTAATTTGATTGATTTCTCCAGTTAATCCCGTCCTTCCAACTATGTCTATCACTTCCGCGGGGATAGAATAATCATCCATTTGCGTGCTTTTTGATTTATCCAGTTTTACCATAAAGACTTACCCTTCTATTTCTTTAATTCTCCCAATTTTTTAATAACATTATCTAAAACGTTTTCATTATTCGTTCCAAGCTTTTCAATAGCGATTGCTGCCGAACCAACATTGATTCTTACTAAATTTCCCAACTCTTTTTTCGTTGAGATGTAACCATAGGGGATGGATTTACTATCACAGAGCAAAGGAATGTGAAATAATATCTCGGGGGGACTAACATCTTCCGCCATTAACACTAATTTTGCTAAGCTCCTTTCTATTGATTTGGTGACTTCATTAAATCCTTTTCTTATTTTTGAATCACGAGTTTCTGCTATCTTGGTTACGGCTTCTTTCAACTCTTTTTTTACAGCATCAGGAACTTTAAATTTTACATAACTCATTTTTTTCTCCTTCAAATATATCTTGTTAATATATTTTCATAATTCATCGATGTTTTAATATACTAAATAATATCGGATTAAAAATAAAATTTGTGCTTTCCAGAAGTTTCAAGAAAAAATCAACAAAAAACCAAAATTTTTTTTGCTATGCTATATTTTATTCTATAATAATCTCATTTTTATGAGAATTAGAATATAAAATTCACGAGTAAACTAACCATGATAATACCGATTCGCTGCTTTTCATGTGGAAAACTTATTGCCCATATATATGAACCCTATTTAGAACTTATAGAAAAAGGCGAGTCCGCAAAAGCGGCATTTAAAAAATTGGGTATTGAGAGATTTTGTTGCCAGAGAATGATTGTGTCTCAAGTAGATTTATTAGATGATCTTTTAAAGTTTTCACGCCTACAATAAAGAGTTCTAGATTGGATTTTATTTAAATTCAAACTTAAAATCTTCTTTATTATTTAATAAGAAGCAATGAATTAAAATTTAAAGCAGAGCTTTATTGTTTCCCATAATAAACCGTCCAACGTGTTTTACGGGGATTTTTATTTGCCTCTAACATTGCTTTTCTACACTTGGGACAACAAAAATTCAAAATCGTCCCATCCTTCTTGATAAACATATGTCCTTTACCAATAGGGATATCATAACCGCAAAAACTGCACTTTTTGACCTTTACCAAAATATTCTCCTCTTATTTATTCTTCTTTTGCTTTAAATAATTCCGCTTCTCCATATTTTGTGATTTTAAGATTAATCAAGGTCATATCGTAGGTAATTTCATTTCCCCTGACAGTTTTTCGCCTTTTTTGTCCTTTTCTCTGTGGTTTATACCCAACAGCTCTTTTAGAGACTAGGATTTTCTTTTTTACGGGACCATGAACGTCTTTTCTCATAGGAAATCCACTTGCGTCAGATCCTCCAGTGACTTGAAATTCATAATTTGGAAATCCTAATAGCCCCCCTTTGATTGTATCGCCAACCTTCATTCCTTCAAATCGAAATTTCTTCTCATCGATCTCAATCAATTTGGATAATCCTTTACCAGGACCAGTGTTTCCACCAGAAATATTTAACTTGTAAACTCTTTTCTCCGAACTCATGTTTATCAATCTGACAAAACGAGAATTACTATGAAGAATGTCCTAAAATATAAAAATTTTATTGATTTAGGGATTTTAGAATAACGGGATTGAATTTGAAAACCAATAAAATATATTTTAACGAAAATTACTTAGTAAAAGTATAGCATAAGTGTGGGATGTAATGTGATTCAAATTTTTGAGGTCATCGAACTAAGAGAATTTCCTTATTTCTTGACGGTAGATGCATCAGATGGAGAATTCGTACGCGATAAAATCAATCCTTTAAACAACCATAAAGTCTTTCTCCTTGCCGAACATGATACAAAAAGAATTTGGACTTATAATGGCCCTTATAGTTCCCTCAAACTCCAAGTATATGGGGGCATTTTAGCAAATATGTTGAGAAAGCAATTAAGAATGTTTTATAGAATTCATTCTTTAAATCAATATTCTGAAAAGGATAAAGAATTGCAAGAGATTTTGAATAAACCATTAGGACCAGGGAGAGCCCGGACAATCGATAAGGGAGATTTTGAAAAACCGTCTGAAATGTCCACTGTAGGAAATATTGTTATTAAATCTCCACGCTTAAATAAAGTACTTGAAAACATTAAAGGATATCCAATTCCAGAACATCTCAATAGAATATTTCTTATTTTAGGGGGAAATGTATATTCTGAGGAGGAGATTCCGCAATCCTTTTTAAAAGAAGAGAAAGTAAGCGTTGAGCCCGTAAAGATGGGGCGGTTGAACAATGGTTTTACTTTTTTCAATGACCGGAATTATTCTGTTCGAATGATAGTAAAGGATAATTCCTTACAGGGGATCGAGTTATTTACTAAAGAACATGATAAAGTTCAAACCTTAAGTCTCAAAGTCCCAACAATTCCCGAAGAGAAATATAATAAACCAGGTAAGATTAAATCCCTCATTAAAGCCTTTCAAATTCCTGATAAATTACCATCGGAAGCTTTTAGTGAAAGAAAAAATATAGAGCCGAATACTGATTCATAAGAAGATTGAAATGATCCTTTTAATTAATCCAAAAACTACCAAACCTTCTGAATTTCAATCAGAATATTTCAGAGAACCAAATTTAGGATTATTATATTTAAGCTCCGTGTTAGATCGTAATGGAATTGATGTTGATATTTTAGATCTCGAGCAATATTTTACTCTCTCTAAAGAAGATTTAGAGCAAATTATAAAGGTAATGTCCCTAAAATATCTTATTTTTGGAATAACTTGTCTTACTAATACTTATGAATTTTCAATCTCTCTCGCAAGACTTATTAAAAAAATTAATCCATATGCTACTATTGTTTTTGGTGGACCACATGTCTCTTTTTTATACAATAACATATTACAAGCAGAAAGCGTTGTAGATTATGTATGCGTTGGAGAAGCGGAGAATTCATTTCTACAATTATCAAAACTATTAGTTGGTTATTTTCAGAAAAAGGATTCTAATTATAAGGATTTTATACGGAAATTGCAATTAATTCAGGGCTTGGCATATAGAGAATTACAAGGAAAAGTCTTGTTTACTGGATATCCTGAAATTGTTGATTTAGAAGCTCTTTCTCTCCCTGCTCGTTATAAATTATCTCAAGACAATTATTACTATAGAGTAGCAAATGTTATTGTCAATCGAGGTTGTCCAAATGAATGTTCTTTTTGTTCACGGCAAAGTTTTTTCCAAGATGTAAGAATTCGCACTATAGGATCTATTCTTAAAGAAGTTAGAGAGATAATTGCTCTCCAAAATTATGAATACATCAATTTCTATGATAATATCAATATAAATAAGAAGTTTTTTCAAGAATTTTGTAATATGTTTACTGAAAATCAGATAAATATTCCATGGGGCTGTGAATTACGAGTAGATGCAATACAGCGTGAGGATGCTAAACTATTAAAAGAAGCAGGCTGTCAATTAATTGCCACAGGAATCGAATCTGCAAGCCAAGATGTTCTAAAAATCAACTTTAAATACCAAGAGCCAGAACTTGTCCTTGAGGGTCTAAAGCATCTTAAGAGTCAAGGTATAGCGGTTCAATGCTATTTTGTTTTGGGATTACCCGGCGAAACTGAAGCTACCTTTCAAAAAACTATTCACTATATTAAAAATTTACCTCTCGACCAAGAAGATCAGCTTGAATATTTCGCTGCAACTCCGTATCCTGGATCTAAATTATGGCAAAATCGTGAAGAGTACCAAATTAGAATTATTGAAACGGATTTTTCAAAATATGATTGTCAACACATCATATTTGAAACGCCCGATCTCAATTTCCAGCAGTTAAATGATATGTTTAAAACTGCAAAACAGTTGGAAAATTATCACGCTAAAGATTAACCTTTTCCTATAATGACTTAAAATCTTGGTTCATACCCTCTATATGGTAAACATGAGGGAAAAGTACGCATAAAATTATGGAAGGCGATTTTTTCATTTCCTTGGTCAATTAATTGTTTAATTTGTTCCAAGTCTTTTTTCTGTTTCTTTATCTCCTCTAGATTTAACCCAATGTTTTCATATTCAGTGAGTAACATACTCAAATATAAAAATATGGTTTTAAAATCACGTACTTTGAAATTGTTGAAATCTTTTCTACATATCTCCAAGCAATTCCCATCTCTGGGTTCTTTTGGATATTTCCCTTTTGAGAAGACTCTAATCATAGTATTCTCACTTCTAATTATTGAATTCTACTATCATATAGAAATTCGAATATATATAGTTTAGTACCCTATAGCTCTACAAATCTTTGAAATAAAGCTAATACTGCTTATACTATGATTCAATTCGATAATTTTATTAAGAGAGAATTAACTCTAATTTAATGTACTTAAGAATTTTAAAATATTATCTGTAAAATATACCAATATAAATAATTAAAAACAATAGTGTAGATTATGGCTAAAGTAGAATACTATGTGGGGGAAGCACTTTTAGGATCCGAAGAAAATTTAGCTCACGTTGATGTGGTTTTAGGATCAAAGGATGGACCCGTTGGGATATCATTTGCGAATGCTATCAGCGCTCCAAGTATGGGTCATGGAGGGTTACTAGCGTGTATCCGACCCAATTTGCTACCCAAACCCTATACAATCATCATTCCAAAGGTTACTGTGGTTAAGATGGAAGATGCAAATAAAATATTTGGACCTGCTCAAGCTGCGGTTGCGAAAGCAGTGGCAGATTCAGTAGAAGAAGGCATCATTCCAATTAATAAGATTGAGGATTGGCTTATAATTGTAAGCGTTTTTATCCATCCTGAAGCTACCAATTATCGAAAAATATTTCAATACAATTACGGAGCTACTAAATTGGCACTCCAACGAGCATTAAAAGCATATCCACCGATCGAAAAGATTTTCTACGATAAAGATCGTGCTAAGCATCCAATAGCTGGAATGAGAGTTCCAAGATTGTTCAGACCTCCTTATTTACAGGTCGCATTGGACGCACCAGATCTGGAGAGACAATTAAAAGTAATTCAGAAACTCCCAAAAAGTGATAGAATTATTTTAGAGGTGGGAACGCCATTTTTGAAAAAATATGGCATGGACGCGATTAAAAAGATTCGCGAGGTTGCTATAGATAAATTTATTGTTGCCGATTTAAAAACGTTAGATGTTGGTAAATTGGAGGTAGATTTTTCTTTTGATGCTACTGCTGATGCGGTAGTGTGTTCAGGACTTGCCTCTTCCTCATCAATTGATAAATTCCTATTGGAAGCTCATCGACTTGGGATTTATGGGTTTGTTGATACTATGGAGGTTTCTGATCCTATCGCAAAGATGAAATCGTTGAAACAAATTCCCGATGTAGTTATTTTGCATAGAGCAATTGATGTGGAACAGGATGTTGAAGCTCAATCCCCTGATGCGGCTCAGAAAGCAAGATGGGCATTAGTACCAAAAATAAAAGCGGCATTTGCCGATCAGAAACTAGTTTCGGGCAGAGATCGTGTATTAGTGGCTGTAGCAGGTGGAATTGAACCTGAAAGCGCAAAATATGCGTTAGATATGGGGGCTGATATCTTAATAGTTGGAAGATTTATTGCTTCAGCTAAAGACGTAGAGAATGCAATGAGAAGACTACTTAACATCATTCCTGGATATTCTGACATTAATTTAAAGAGAGTACACGAGGAGGATGATGATGAAAGTATTAAGAAAGCAACATGGGATTAAATTACCGATATAGAAGTTAGCTTATTCTCAAAACTAACCTTTCTTATTTTTACTTAATCGATTTGAACAGCAATAAAATAAATAAAAAATAAGTTATTCTTTAAAGAGCAATCGTTTAATTCTTTCTGGCAAAAGAAATCCAATATAAAATTCTATAGAGCTGGATAATAAGATTAATCTCGCAATAATATAAGTTAAGGGATTCGGTATGGCAAAATCCAAGACTGTTCCAATTGTGAAGGAGATAAAGGCAGCCATTAAAAGTTTACCTTTAAATCTAATTTCTCTGCTCTCCGATTGGAGAGACCTTTTTGAAAATAGTACCCCAGTAACTAAAAATAGTATTAAATTGATAATAAAGTAAATCTGACTAAATATACTCCATTGAATGGTCAAAACGTCTTCTAAAGTTGCGATAACAGTTACATCTGTAAAAAGAAAGTAGAAAATTAAGCTCTCAAAAACCAGATTAAAAACTAAAACAGACGACAAAATCAATCTTCTTTTTTTCTTCCTTACGCCAAGTAGGCGGGTAAACGCAGTTAAGCCACATAGAACTGTTATTGGGAGGATGACAATTCCTATAAGGATAAACCATTCAATAGAAAGCCCAAATCCCACAGTGAGCATCATAACAAAAGTAATTACTGTGGGTAACCACGGAAACGTCAATCCTGTCCAGAAAATCCCAATAAGAAGAATATTAATTTGTTTAAATTTGAAGTATTTTGAGATAATTATTAATCCTATTAGGATGGAAATCACGATTGCAACTAAACTAAAACTGCTGTGCAATATCTCTATCGGTGTCAGAGCCATAAGATCACATTAATGTGTAATTAATTGTTATTAACTAAGATATTATTTAAATTTTGATATGTTTTCAAAAGGAGAGTTCGAATCTCGTGGATCTATTTACTATCTTGTAAAAATATTAATAAACGAACCCATTTTTCAAGCTAATTGTGGAAAGCTGACCTGGACTTAAAGAAATTATTTGAAATATGGAAAAGTTTACCATGTTATCTTATAATGAAAAAAAGTAAAAAATAAGAATAAAAATTAAATCAATTTGACTGATCTTGCTTTCCGTCCATTTCCTCTTATTTAATCGGTCTCGAGTTAGCTTGAAATATGGGACCAATAAATTGACTATAAAGCTTCGCGTAAGCCTCTTGATTAGAGATCACGCTTATCATTTCCTTCTCATTCGTAGTGTGAGGACCTATAATGACTTCCTCAGCATCCCTCGTAAGTGCAAAAAATTCTCCTTTCGTTGATAATTGTCGGAACTGAATATTGCCTAGTTGCATCATCTTTTGGATAATGGGACCATATTGACTCATTTCCCATGAAGCGGTTAAAAGGAATCGTACTGCTTTCTTTTGATACGCATATTCGCTAATAACTTGTAAAACCTCAGGAATAACAACTGGCATGACTATAATGATGGATGATTTGACCCGAAAAATCGCGTCTTTAATCGCGGCTACAAGCGCATCACGGCCAATAATTTGCCATGTGGTAATTTCACTAATTTCTGGGATACTCGATGCGGCTTTATAAATATCTGTTAACTTTTCTTCGTTCCTTTCCGCTAGCTCGGTAGAATCATCAATAGAATTCATAAATTGAAGCGTAAAATCGGCGATCGCATCCTTAATATTTTGGGTTGTATCGCGTGTTGTATTAGATAGGCTGTTTTGAAGCGTTTTTGCATTTTCTTCATATTTCGATTTATGATCAGTAAGCATTTCAGTCAGATTTCGATCCAAATCGGCAGATTCATCACCCCAAAGACTAATCTCAGATGTTATTTTTTCTGTAGTATCTCGCTTACCCTCCATAAATTTGTTATCTACTTCACGCGTCCAGTTTTCATTAAATCGTTTTACATCGGTATCAAATTCAGTATAATGTTTTAGACTCGCTTCTCTATGAGTATTGATTGCATCCTCATAATCTCGGTGATGTTGTTTTAGAGAGGTTTCTAAAGCATCTTTTAATTTGATGGTAGTATCGGAACAATCTTTTACGCCACTTTGTAAGGTGGTGTCGATTTCTCCCGCCATATCTGTTGCCAAAGTTTCTAATTGTACGTTGATAGTCTCTTGTGCCTTACCATCTAATTCATTAGTTTCAGTGACCACATTATCATTTTCTTTAGTCATTATATCCGTCACCTCTCCCTTCAAATTATCTGCAGTATTTCTTGTTTCACTGATATAGTTTTCTGTAACTTTTATAAAATCATCTTTCATAGGCTCAGTGTATTTTAAGATGTTTTGAATAGTAGTCTCATGTCGGGCTTTATATTTTTTCTTTTTTCCTAACCAGAAGAATCCTTTCTTAGCCATATCGGCTGAGAAATCAGTAAACCGATTAGCATGCTCTAATAAATTATCAATCAAAGTGAGTGTCATTGTTTTGAATTCATTCGATTGATCGGTGAGGAGGCGATGTCTATCATCCACAACGGATTTTAAATTAGTCTGCAGGGTATCTGTGGTATGTTTAAGATGAGTTAAGTGTTCTTTTAAAAGATTTGAAATCCTTTCTTTTAGGTCGGTAATTATTTTATCCATCCGTTCTAAATATTTCTCTAGAATTTGCTCCATTCGCGGTTTTAAATCATTTGAGATATTTTTATGTCGCTCTACATGTTCATCTAACTCACTTTTTAATTCTTTTTCTAAATCTTCAACACGCTTGGAAAAATCATTTAATAATTCGGTGATAAGATTTGTTATATCCTCCTTAGTCTTCATTATGGTTGATTCATTATTCTTCACTTGCGTATCATTATATTGCTTCAAATCAGAATTTAAAGAATCGGATATTTTGTGAAGATTTTCTTCTAAAGTTTTTGCTGTGTCAGTGAACCGATTTCGGGCATTACTAATTCTATCCCTTTTCTTATTGCTTTTTGTGTCAGAATCTTCAAAAAACGATTTTAACTGACTATCGACGGCCACTGAAACTTCATCGATACTCTTATCTTGTATTGATTCTAATTTCTCAAATCGTTTTGATTGATCTGCTAAAATAGTATCCTTAATTTTTGCAATTTCACTACGAAAAATTTCCGATTCGCTTGTATATAACTCGAAAAATGGTTCTAAAGGAATGAATCGATCTACAATTCCCTCTATTTTCTTAAGAAAACCTTTCTCTACCAACCATTCGGTAATTTCAAGTACTTTTTCATAAGTCAACTCCTCATGTTCTTCCATGAGGTGAAGATATACTTCTGATGAAGTCGCTCGTGGCACTCTTAAGTATACTAAATAGACTAAAATTTGCTCTTCAGAAAAACCATACCGCGTGAAAATTTCTTTAGTGTATTCTTTTAAACTCATAAGCTCTTCTCCACTTATCTATTTATATTTTCAATGAAATTCTTTTTAAAATTTAATTAACACGAATTTCTTTTTAATATTTTTATTATATTTTAAAGTGTATAATAATTTTATCTTAGTTATATGGATAAATATAATACTCTTTATTTTTAATCTTAAGGTTATCTTATGTAAATGAATAATTGTGAGAAGTATTTTTTCAAATTTAAAAAAAATAACCAAAGTATGATTGAAATACTTCCGAATTATTCATTTTTCGTTTTAATTTTTAGAACGGCAATTATCAGTATAATAATAAAGATGCTGTAATAGATTATTGTAAAGAGCAAATAAGATTCTGGTTCTGAAGGTTCTGGAGAGGAAATAACATTTTTTTCAATGATTAAATCTATAAATGTGGTATTATTCACAGTATCATTCGCAAAAAATCTAATTCTATAAAAACCATTGGTTAAATTAAGCCATAAATCTTGTTCAATGCAAGAATTACCAGAGAAGAAATACTTTCCTGTACTGACATTAATTGTGTACCACATTCGGTCTATATTAAGTTCATCCACGTGAATTATGAAATCAGGGGGGGTTTTCCCGAATTCTAGGTTTGATTGAGGATAATCTAAGGTTAAATTCGGAGCAATTATGTCTTTTCTGAGAGTGATTTCCGATGAATAAACATTGCCTAATGAGTCATTAGCAAAAAATCTGATTCCCACTGTACCATTTCCGATTAAATCCCAAGCACCTTGATTTATCTTGCCTATACTAGGATAGAATGGATATTTAGTAGAAACACCATTAATTTCATACCAAGTGCTATTTAATGTAAACCAATCAGGTTTTAATTTAAATTTGTCGATGGATATGTTAAATTCAGGAGAATTCTGCCCATATAAATCAGATTCTAAAGGATTATGAATGTTTACTAATGCTCCTCTTTTTATTATAGTCATATTATCAATTAAATAAATATCGCTATAATCATCAGGCATAGCCCATGTCTCGTAAGAGAGAGTTGCTCTCTCATTAATATCGTCTAAATTTATGTCAATAATTATGAAATGGTAGCTGCTGTTATAGAAAGGTGCATAATCTGGACTAGTTGTTAATTCATATAAAGGTGCTCCAGCGCCTCCGGTTATTATATACATAGGATTTGATGGATTTTCAAATTCATAGGAATTCGAACTATCAAACCATTTAAATTGATTCATAGGAAAAGTTCTTTCATAATAATGATTATGTCCTGCAAACACAAGATCAACGTCGTATTGTTCAAATAGAGGGCACCATTCGGGAACCACATCATTTAAATCTTCACGATTAGGCATAGAACTAAAAATTGGTTGATGCATATAAACACATTTCCATAGTGTATCATTATCTTGGTCAGCTTTTTGAAGCTCTGTCTCTAGCCAACTTGTTTGACCAGTTCTATCGCGTTCAGTATTTAAACCTATAAAATTTACTGGACCTATATTAAAAGAATAATGGAAAGAGTCTATCCCATTTGAAGGTAATATAACATTTTCATACATATTCCCATCAAGTCTCTCATGATTTCCCTCAATAAAATATCCAAGAACTTTTTGGCTTAATAATTCGATATCATCAAAATAAGCATCCCACTGGGATTGATATCTTCCATCCTCAATTATATCGCCCGTGTGAATAAATAAATCGATATCAACAAAATTTTCCATAGCTTTTTTAACAAGCTCGCTTCTTTGTTCTCTTTGCGTTCGTGAATCTCCAAATAACATAAATTTAAGGTTATTTGCGGTTCTATTAGGCGCACTTGTAAAGTTTAAAATCTCTCTAAAAATCGACGAATTAGAATATACTTGATAAAAATAAGTCGTATTTGCCTTTAAATTAGACAAATAGGCATTATAAATGTAAGTTCCATCAACATCATTTACTAAAGCTGATTCTGTTATACCATCAGCGAGCAAACTATCTGTTGAGTATATAACTTTTGGATCTGATGCCTCACTTTCAGTATACCATGATATAATAACTGATTGATTTGGGGGTTCCTCCGCTGTTATTCTTATACCTTTAGGGGTATAAGTATTATTCGAACCTAGATCTTGTTTCTCACTAGCAATATTTTGAGTGAAGGTAAGATGGTTTACATTTATCAATAAAATTAAAATAATGACAATTAAAATAAAGTAATTAATGTTTTTTTTTAATTCCATAAATTTCCATATTTTTTCAGTATTTTGTTTAATGTTATGGGAAATAGATAATAATTTAAATGTATTTATTCGATCCTTTTTTAACTGGAATATCTAAAAATATTTCAATAGGTTAAGGTAATTTTTTTAATCTTTCGATAGCTAAAAAGGAACACCAAAAAAACTACAGATGTCCATAATATCCATGATAAAGCCTGAAACATATCGAGATTTAAGATATAATTGCAAAAATCCATGACGACAAATAAACCAAAATCTCGGAGAAATTCAGGAAAAATAATAACTTTAGGATTTAGTTTGATTATTACAACTTCATGGGTGTTATTCTTTAAGTTTTTAAAAATATTTGTAACAGTTAAATTGGTTGGATCATCGAGTTGGACACGCATAAATGAATTTAAATCACGATTAGTATGAATATCCGATGCTCCCATGCAGATTAAACTATTATTTAAACAAAATTCACGTATTTTTTCATATCCATGAACAAAATCTCCCATATTTGTGATTTCAAATCCATCAACACCCCAATCTTTTAATTGTTCTAAAGTATACGGAACACCATATCCTCCATTTGGATTGTGATAATGATTGTAATGGTTGACGATCACATATCCGCTATTATTTTTGACATATGCTATAAGATCAGATGCATTCATAGCTGGGGGACCACCAAGTCTATATGAATCAAGAGGGACAATTTCTTCTTCAATACCATAATAATTCATATGGATGTTATTTCGATGATCAGTCCATTCTTCAGCAATAAAAAGTATGAAATCAAGATTTTCTCTTTGTATAAATTCCTGGGCAATTAAAGCCCCTTGTATATTATTGTGATCGGATATTGCTGCTCCAGATATTCCTTGTTCCATATACCATAGAATTCTATCCTCTGGCGTTAGCCACCCATCAGACATAATAGTATGTGAATGAAAATCAAATAGAAACTCATCTCCATTTAATGGTGGAGTAGGACTAATTTTATGTGGAGTAAAGTGGATGGAAATTAAAATCGTATTCATTCCAAAAAGTATAAAGGTAATTGCACCTAAATAGATTAATTCTTTTTTAATGATATTCGTAATTTTCCTTTGGTATTCCTTCTTTTTTTTTATTTTCTTCTGGATTGATTTGAGATATTTTGACTTTAAGTTGGAATACCTTAATTTCACATAGAAATATGCAATAAGAATAAAAAAAATACACGTTGATATGAATGTCCCAATCTGAAGAGGTATAAAACCTAAGCGATTAAAAAAATTCAAACCCAAAATAGCATATCCTATTAGTGTAAATAAACCGATCGCCAAAAATCCAATTGACAATATTTCGAATGCGATTTTTAAAAGTTTTCGCAATATTTCTTTCATATATTCGTGCTTAGCAGAAGTATATTTACCATATTTCTTCAATATTAAATAAATAATCCGTAAAATGGGATAGATAATCAAAATGAGAAAAATCCAAGTAAATTGATTTTTTAATATAAAAGTAACCGAGATCACCGGTTCTAAAAGATACCTAAGAAATGGATAATTACTACAATATTCATTTGAAATATCATTTTGACTAAGAGCATCATAGAAAATGACTTCTCTTTGGTTTAATATTGCTAATACGGTTAGAAAAATTATCCAAAGCCCATAAAAAAGTGAAATTATCAGAATAAATCTATGATCTTTTAAAAATCTTTTATAATTCATGATTTACTCCCCTATAGTAAAATTATGCATCGCCCATTTTTATAATTATCAATTTTTTGCATCTTCTCCTTAAGATGGTTAATTCTATTTCTTTTTTTGGAACTATTATTTAAATTTTTATCGATATACGAGTTAATGCTCAGAAAAACATATATTAAAAAAATTTGAAAGGACTTTTTTATCAAAGAATATGGGAAAGATTATTCCTTAATCCTTTTTATATAGCATTATTTTTATTTTATTAAAGCAATAAAGGTGCTAAAATATAATGAAAAAAATGAGCAAATATATGATTGGTTCTTTTGCCTTACTGTTGATTTTCACATCATTTCTTTCAGTTAATGTTGCCGCCGCCATACCATCTACGGATAAGCAAGTGCCAGTTGCAACGGATCATTGGCAAGCCCAGGTAAATGCTAACGAAATGACGATGTTTGCATTTCAATTTAATTTACGACTTCGATTCAGGGCAAATGTGAATTTAACTATTGAAGGAGACTGTGAAACCCGAAAATTAGCAAACAAAGATTTTATCCTCGAAATAGAAGGGGATGATGATCTGCGTATGAATATGACTTGCACTGAAGAACAAAAAGAATTAGGATTAATGATGGGAAATACCTATCAGATACGTAATAGAAATCGCGTTCAATATCAAGAAGGCTTCGTTTGCAATATTGAGTGCAATGGTACTTTTCTGAAAGCTCAAATTAGAATTAGAGCGACTAACGAAAATCGAGTTGGTTCATGGGCGTACTATGATGAAGCTACAGAAGAATGGGTGACCGTACCGACAACCATCGAAGATGATTACTTAACAGCAGAAGTTACACACTTTTCATATTGGACTGTTTTGATTCCTGATTATACTATGGTCATTGTAGTAAGCGTTTTTATCGGAGCTATTGCTGTTGCCATCGTTGGTTCAATCATATATATTCGCAAAAAAAAAAGAACTAGCAATTAATTCCAATTAATTTTTTTTTTTTCAATTATTTATATTATCAATTACTTGTAAAATTAGAATAACTAAAATGGGTTCCCTAAAAATAACAAGAAAACAATGGTTAAGTTTCCTCTTTCTTTTATTAGTCTTCTTTGAGTTTAATATATTAGTAACCCAGATATTAGCAATAAGGACCGTAAATGTCGGCGGGTTATCAACCGACGATCATGTCAGTCCGAATGAAACCGTAAGATATTTCTTTTCTAATCAGATAATTTTTGATATTACTACCAATGTATCACTTGATCTTCATATTGAATATGATAATGGTATACGAGATCGCCAAAGTTTTTTTCATGTTAATAATTCAAACCCGATATTAATAAATATCACTTCAAAACCAAACATTCAAAATTTTGGATTGCCTAAGACTCCACAAAGACCTGGAGAAGGAATAAATCAGTATCAATACCGCTATAATTGTATCTTTCGAGTAAAAACTAATGTGACAGTAGAGATGTTAAGGATAGAAGGATTAAAAGTACCCCTCTATGGATTTAATCCAGAAAAATCATATTCCTTGGCTATTTACGATGATACTAAAGACTCATGGGAATTAATAGATACGTCTGAAAGAGTCAATGAATCAAATTCAGAGATCTTCTTACAGGGAACAGTTTTTGATTTGGAACCCGAAACTGATTATTATATTACTTATTTTGAAATTAGTGAAATAATCGGTGATTGGATTTGGATTTTAGTAATCTTCATAGGTGTGATAGGAGTTGGGGCGTTAGCCGTTTTAATCTCGAAAAAAGATTATTTTCAATATCTCAAAACAAGAACCATTCCCATTGAAAAAGGAGCCCATCGTCTTTCTTTAGAGGAGGTTTTAGAAAACGAGAATAGAAATAAAATTATAGATATAATTTTAAAGGAGCCGGGAGTCCACTTTAATGAATTATTACGGCGTACTGATATGGCTGCAGGCAATTTAGTGTGGCATCTAGACATCCTCGAAACTTACAAAGTTATAGGCAAAAAACGAATAGGTAAATTTATTGTTTACTTTCCCTATTATCAAAAAAATCCAATCTCAAATATTGATCTTAAACTTAGTAAGAGCAAATTAACCTTAGAGATTTTAGAAATGATAGAAGCTAATCCCGGAATTTGGAATAACTTAATTAAAAATAAATTTAAAGTCGATCATAAAACTATTTATTATCATGTCCAAAAACTCAAGGAATTAAACCTTATAAAGCTAAAAAAAGATGGTAGAAAAAAGAAAATTTACCCGAATTTTGACTCTGATTTTTATAACAATAGATCAACCGATTAAAAACTGCTTAACCATTGGTTGAGTTGTGGGGTAAAAATAATTAGCAATATAAATAAAATAATGAATACAACGCACGATATTAGTTTAGGTGTAATAGAGGGCCCTTGGGTAATGTTTTGTGCTCTCTGTCTAAATTCCCTTTCCTTAGCCTTATAGAATGCTTTAAGTCCTTTTTGGGTCAAATAAAGGGTCCCCTTTCGTTCCTCCATATACCTACCCTCGATTAAACGATCCAAGTGCTTTTTTGCAGTATCTACATCCAAATCAGAATAGAAAAAGTCTGCAAAACCTTCATAATATAAACGTCCTGCGGATAAGCCGTTTTTAAAATTGGAAAGTAATTGTTCTATGGACAAGTCTTCTCTACGGATACTGCCAATAATATAGGCAGTCAGTCTCGTACTGTATAGATTATCCGCAAATACCTTTATCGAAGTGATATCAAAATCTTCCTCCTTTGCCAGTAACTCTCGAATGATTGTAATTCCGTCAATAAAAACTAAAATCGCAATTATAATTCCAATCAATGCGTCAACAAAATATATGTTAAAAATAGCAAATGTTAAACTGATTAATACTCCCACAGAGATGCGGATATTTAATGAAGCATCTTTCGAATCGCTTAGCAGAGATAAATTACCAGAAATTCTCCCCACCATACTTTTAAGAAATAAGAGTCCTACATTCAATACTATTGAGACAATTACGATGATATATGCTTGAACAGTGGGAACAATGGGATTTGGACTTAAAAGAGCTTCAACTCCCGACCATGCAAGGCTAAATCCCGTAAATAACATCATCCCTATTATAATAATACTTGCGAGTTTATCTTTTTTCAGCATAAGGCTCAACACCACGATAATTCCGATCTTGATTAAATCTGTTAAGTTCTCAAAACCTTCTGTTAACATTGCTTGCGAACCAAGCTGTAAACCCGTAAGGATTTTCATGATTGATAAGATGATCAACACTAAAGCGGTAGTTGCCATAACAGTCTTAGTGGAAAAAAAAATTCGCATAAAATGCGAAGTATAAAGATTGTGGTAATAGCTTATTTCTACTAACCTTTTTCCTTCTTGGGTTAGTTCGATACTACCTTCCGAATTAACTCTAATTAATTGTTCCTTTTTTGCGATTAAAAAATATTCCTCCACATCTTCATTAGTGACAAGTACTTGTTTCGTGGCTGCAATAAAGAGAGGGCGCATCCGTTTTTTGATCTTGTTTATTTTCTCCTCCCCTTCATAGATCAGACAAAGGAAAGCATACAAAAAACTATCATGTGGTTCATGACGACCTGGATAATGCTTTGCCATCAATTTATATTCATCTGAACGATGACTTACTCCATGCTTTTTCCTAGTATAATTTGCTTTTAATTCTGCAAACGACATCAATTAGAAGATCTAATCATTATTTTTGTATGTTATGAATTTTAATAAATTATTAAAATCAAATTTAAATTGATCTGGGATTTATTACATTTATGTGGCATCCAGAAGAATTTCTCGAGTTTCTTAAGGGAAGACGGAGCACAAGATCATTTCAAAAAGAAAATATAAAGGAAGAGCATCTTAAAATGATATTGGAGGCGGGGAGATGGACCCCTAGCGCTTCGAATCGTCAACCATGGGAATTTATTGTAATCAAAGACAAAGATATACTACAAAAAATCTCAGAAACTGCGGTCTACGGCAAATTTTTTAAACGAGCCCCCCTCGCGATAGCCATTGTTGGTAAACCCTCCGAGAGCCCAAATTGGTATCATGTCGATACATCACTTGTTTCAATGCAAATGATGTTAATGGCATGGGCTTTAGATATTGGCTCTTGTTGGATAGGGTCAATGGACCGGGAAAAGGTAAAATCATTAATAGGAATTGCTACGGAGGATTATTTACTTACTATCTTGCCATTCGGATACATCAAAGGAAATATTCCAAATCCTACCCTAAGAAAATCCTTAAACCAAATAACAAGTGAAATTTAATTTTATTTTAAGAAAATCTTTTTTATTTTTTGATTGGAATCGTAAGTTCTTCTAGAGTTTCTGGTGCTTTTGATAACTTTACATATCCATCTTCTGTAATTAAAACTGAATCTGAATGCCTAAAACCACCTAAATTAGGAATATAGATCCCTGGTTCAACACTAATTAACATATTTGGTTCAAGTACTCTGTCATAGCCTTCAGCTAAGAACGGAGCTTCGTGACCAGTTATTCCTAGACCATGACCGGTTCGATGTATTATATATTCCCCATAACCCTTGTCTGTTATATACTTTCGCACTTTTTTATCTATCCCACTCATTGATTCCCCTGGTTGTAACATATTATAGGCATATTTTCTTGCATTATACATTACTTCGAATACTTCTTTTGCTTTTTCTGGTATATAGCCAAGGAAAAAAGTGCGTTCAACTTCTACCCCATAACCATCAACTTGAGCATATACAATCGAAACATGTGGACCTGCTTCTTCCATTTGCGCAAAAATCTTCGGGATAATGTGAGGATCATGAGAAAAAGAAGGTGGCCAGACTGCTGCTGTAGTTTTGCATACCATAAAATTAGCGTTGGGGATATCAGTAATAATTTTTGAGGTCATGATTCCCGTAATTTTTTGGTATAATGCAAATTCGTGTACTCCCGGTTGGCACATTTTTAGCAATTCCTTATGTCCCTTATTAATCACGCGACAGGCATGAACTGAACGCCCGACTTCATAATCCGTTTTTATTATACGTGCTTCATCAATGATATCCGCAATAATTTTATTACCTGGGGTTTTTTGAGATATTCCTACTGGTAATGAGGATTCAATCCCTACCTTTTTATCTTTTTCGATTAACTTTGGATAAATATCATACCAATTTTGACCTGTTGGGGCGGGAAACTCGTAGTAAGGTTCATACTGAAGGTCGCATAATGCTCTTGACTCAACATGACTTTTCTCTAATAATGGAACAAGCATTGTGGGGGTATCCTTATCCTTAATTATTAGAATAAATGGGCGTTCATGCACATTATTAGCAAAATTGGTTAAATAGTAAATATTTACAGGATCAAAGGATATGTAATAATCCAATTCATTCTTTCGCATCTCTTTTCTAATAGTATCTAACCTTGCATTCAATTCCTCCTTAGTTGGTGCCGATGTAATAGCTTTTGGTTTACTAGCCATAATAATTACCTTGTAAAGTTTAGTTACGTTACACTTATTTTTAGAAAAAATAATTCATAATCTTTAAAAAGTCTTAGTTATCTCTAATAATTTTATGGTTTTTTAATAACGATAAACATCCAAGCCAAGTATGATTTAAATTCATAGTCATTTACCTTTAGATCAGTGAACATGGCTTTTACCTCTTCAGCTGTATACCCTGCTTTTAATGATCCTAATGGTTCATTAATATTTTTTAACGCGTCTGGCACAACAATTTTAGTGGCGAACGTTAATAATCCATAAAAAAATTTACGTGAATTTCTACGAAAATCAAAAATAAGTATGATTCCATCATCTTTTAAAACACGAAAAAGTTCATTAAATGCCAATTTAGGATTATTCCAATGATGTAAAGAAAGTGAGCTAATAATAAAATCAACTGATTTATCGTTTAGAGGAATATTATCAACATCACCGATTTTAAATTTTATTTTTTCACTGAGCTGATTTTTTGCAGCTCTCTTTATAGCTAAATTAAGAATTTCTTTTGATAAATCAATAGCTATAATGTCTAGATCTTTAAACTTAATGGCTATTTGTATAACAAGATTTCCAGATCCACAACCAACATCAGCCAATGACCCATTTAATTCATAATGCTTTAATTCAGATAAGATTCTTCTCCGCAATATCTTAAATGGAAAAAACTTAGTCATCTTTTCAAATGCTTTTGCTACCTCAGGATCATCAATTCCTTCTATACTGGCAACTCTTTCGTTTTTTTTCCGAGGTAGACTAATGATTAGAATAAAAAGAATTATTCCCGTTAAAATAACTAAGAGAAAAATCCATTGATTCATGCTTGAAGATAAAGTGAAAAAGAATTTAAAACTGTCTTTTTGAATTTTTCAATATAAATATACTTCTTCTCTAACAAGATATTAGATAAAAAATTTAATTCAGCTATGCATTTTTATAGATATGAGCAAAGGATATTTTGCTTTGGTATTACATGGTCATATTCCTTGGTGCAAAAAGTCTGGAACTTGGCCTGCGGGGGAAGAGTGGTTATTTGAAGCGATGCTTGAGAGTTACATTCCGATGTTAAACGTACTAAGGGAATTAAAAGAAAAGAGCATAAAAACAGCTCTCACGATAAATATTACCCCCATTTTGGCCGAACAACTTGCGGATGAATACATGAAAGAGAGATTTGC
>Ga0180433_10002557_pt1 | contig 27894 bp, 21 predicted proteins | sample SS_ome_8_FD_132980 | JGI IMG/M metagenome (GOLD analysis project Ga0180433, IMG submission 132980) | Hypersaline lake sediment archaeal communities from the Salton Sea, California, USA - SS_1_D_1 metaG | ecosystem: Environmental > Aquatic > Non-marine Saline and Alkaline > Hypersaline >... | reverse complement strand
GTAATCGCTGTCCTCGTCCACCTCGACCTCTCCCTCGTAAGTCCCCTCCATGATCTGATGGGAGGTATCCGCGATGGCCTCGATGGGGCCGGTGATATAGCGCTTCGCGAGGTAGTATACGCCGATGGTGGTGATGAGTAGAGCGATTATTATCGCTATGATGCCGATGATGATCTGGCGGGTGATGAGACTGGATTTCTCATCCTCATAAGCCGCGTCTATGGCCTCTATCTGCTCGGTGCGGTCGATGACGAAGTTCATGAAGGCGCCCTCCATCCCAGGCATGCCGAAGGGCCTGTAGATGGAGATGTAACTTCCCTCTACCCCGTTAAACTCGTCCAGCATCACGTACTGGATCTCGTCACTCTCCTCGGGTAGATCGGTGGGCATAACGGCGACCTCGACGCCCTCTACCGCACTGGAGGTCTGTACCTCCCCCTCATGGACATAGGAGACGTACTCGGCGGTGTACATAGGTCTGATCATGGCCACAAGAAAGCTCAGCATGGGGGCAATGTCTCCCTGTCCGAAGCTCTCCATCAGGCTGGGGTTCAGTGACTCCAGGATCACCGGATCGAATTGCAGGCGCTCCGATGCCGCCGAAGATTCCACGTAGAAATCCACCAAAGACTGGACGACGTTACCCTTCTCCCTCTCCGCGACATCGTTGATGCGGCTTATTGAATCCCAGGTAGTGAAGACGATGACCGCTATTATTAACAATATCACGAGTACGGAGACCAGGATCAGGAACTTTCTCATCTCATTTCCGCTGCGCTTATTCATAACTCACCTTCCTCCAATCGTATATACGCAGAAATCGATATTCCCTTATCTATATATTCCACCATTTGTAAAACTATTCTTCATGTTCTTTCTTATGACCTTTGCACAAGGCTTTCACCAGGAAAAAGAGGCTAAAGCAGGGGAATCCCGGCGGTTCAGGGAACTCTATGAGTTTTATGCCCTCCAAAGTCAGGGGGTATGATAATCTCAGATGAGATCATCGGGAGGAAATATGAGCCAGGTCAAGAGATTTGCCGAGAACCGCAAAGCCAGGCACGACTATCATATCGAGGAGAAATACGAGGTTGGGATATCCCTTCTAGGAAGCGAGGTCAAGTCCATCCGCCAGGGAGGGGCCTCCCTGCGGGACAGCTTCGCCACGATCAGAAGCGGAGAGTTGTTCCTGGAGAACATGCATATCTCCCTCTACAGCCACGGCGGCGCCTTTAACCACGAACCGCTTAGGGAGAGAAAACTCCTCATGCACAAGCAGGAGATACGGCGCCTGCAGGGAAAGGTGGCGGAGAAGGGCTACACCCTGGTTCCATTGAGCTTGTATCTCAACGAGAGAGGGAAGATAAAGATGGAGCTGGGATTGGCCAAAGGAAAGACGAAGATAGACCGCCGCCGCGATATCATCGATAGGGAGGCACGGCGGGAGATGGAACGCACCATGAAGACGGGTGGCAAAAACCGCCGGGAGCGTTAAAATAGAATTAGGAAGAGTAAATCCTTTGTGTACCTTGAAAATCTGGGGGCGAAACGGCTTCGACAGGGATCGACGGTTTTCGCGGGAGCGAGCCGGGGCCCCGAACCCCGTAAAAATCGGGAAAACACATAAAAGCTGACAGTGAGTTAGCACTGGTCGCTTAAGTGCGATCCGTTCCTCTCCGGGAGGCCCGCGACCGGGGAAGGGGCGTCGTTTAGCGGGATCACCGAGGTCCGACTCCCGTAAGGGCCGAGGGACATCTTTTTCGGGATAGCTTCCGGTTAGCTCTTCGCCGGGCGAGCCGGGAGTGAAACAAAGCGGCGAATACGCTCGTAGAGCCCACAGGACCGGGTTTCTGGACGGGGGTTCGACTCCCCCCGCCTCCACCATTTTTTCTTTAAGCCCTCCTCGGAGGGCTTTAGTCTACCTGAAGAACTGCAGTCTCTCGCCTTTACCGGGGAAGCACCAGACTATGCCCAGCCTGCGCAGCTTTTCCTCGGAAGGCCAACCGTTTTCAGGATCGTACTCCATGGCCTCCCAGTATTCCCTGCGCATGTTATCCATGCCTACGGTCACTCCCGCCAGGGGCCCGTCCTCTAGGGGAGGTTGGCCCTTAGCGCGAGGTGGAAGGTCCACCATGTCCGGCCTGATCCCCTCCCTGGCGTTGAAGCACTGCCTGATGGTCTCTATCCGTTCACCCGTTTTCAGGTAGCCCTCCAGATCGTAGTCCCAACCCGTTACGGCGTTCATCCATTCCACCAAAGGGGCATCGCAGGTTGCGACGCCGAACATGCACATACCTGTGCAGGCGATAAGTTGAGCGTACTTGCTGCACACCGTCTGGTCCTTTCCCCATCCCTCCCACTTGTATCTGCGTTTTTTGCGGGCCATGACGGGTATCTTTCTCACTTCTTTAACCTTGCGGTCCAGCTCATACGAGGCGGTGTAATACTTGCTGGAGATGGTGTGGCGGCCGGGGGTGGGCTCGGTGACATAGGCCAGGCCGAAGGTGGGATCGTAGCGGGCATCGTGCATGGGAAGCTCCTGGCCCCCCGCGTGCATGGCGAACTCCTCCGAGCCCTTCCCGATATGGCCGGAAGCCTCTTTGACCCCATCCGCCAACACGTCCCCGAATCCCTCTCTTTCTATCATCTTCTCTATCATCGCCACCATGGCCTCGGAGTTGCCCCAGGTCAGCTCCAATCCGTCGGTATCGCCCCTGTTCAGGATGCCCTGCTCGAAGCATTCCATGGCGAAGGAGAGGGTGACGCCGGCGCTTATAGTGTCCATGCCCGCCCGGTTGAGCAGGTCGTTCATGTACATGAGGGAGGGAAGGTCGCTACACAAGCAGTTGGTGCCCAGGGCGGCCAGGGTCTCGTACTCCGGCTTGTGTGTATGTTGTAGAGGATAGGGCCCTTCCTCCACCTCGCAGATGCCTCCGCAGCCCATGGGGCACTTGTGGCAGTAGTATTTTTTTACCTGGTACTTGATCACCTCGTCGTCGCTTATCCGCTCCGCCTTTTCATCCAGGGGAAAATCCGTGTATCCCACCCCGCCCAGGTTCTTAACCGGGCTGTCCCCCACTCCCGCGGCTCCGGCCGTCCAACCCGAGGTGCCGTAGGTGCGGAAGAGGTCCCTCTGTGCCGAGGACTCCGGTCGTGGATCCGCGGGTAGAATGCGGAGGAGGCGGCCCGCGGTTCTCATGTGCTTGGTGGCGGTCCTCCCTATGAAGGAGGGGCGGTTGAAATCCTCCAGGAAGCGGCTGTTCAATTCTTTCAGCCGGGAGGCATCGGCCACGTCAACCTCCTGTTCGCCCTTTATTGCCAGGGCTTTCAGGTTTTTCGAACCCATCACCGCTCCCAGGCCGGAGCGGGCGGCGATCCTGCCCCCCTCGGTGACCACTCCAGATATTAAGGACATCTTCTCGCCCGCCTGCCCGATACAGGCCACGCGCAGCTTCTTCTCCCCGACCTCTTGCTGGATCATCTCCTCCGTCTCCACTGTATCCCTGCCCCAGAGGTGGGAGGCGCCTCTTATCTCTACCTCCTCCCCTGTCACCATCAAATATACCGGCCTCTCCGAGATGCCTTTGAAAAATATCCCGTCATATCCGCAGCGCTTTATCTCCGGCGACAGGTGGCCGCCGGCGTTGGCGTCCCCCCAGCCGCCGGTCAGGGGAGATTTTCCTACCACCATGAATCTGCCGCTGAAGGGGACGGAGGTCCCGGTGAGAAGCCCGGGCAGGATGCCCAGAATAGCTTCCTCCCCCAGAGGATCGGCGTTCCTCGGCTGCTCACGATAGATGAACCAGGCCCCCAGCCCATGGCCGCCCAGGAAGTCGCGGAAAACCCCTTCCGAGATCTCCATCTTTTCGAAACTAACGTTGGAAAGGTCCACCACGAGGATCCTTCTCATAAACCCACTAGCCATTGCTCGGCCCCCTTTGATCTATAAATGCAGGTAGCACCAGTATAACTAATGCCCCAGATGGTTTTAAGCAGTATTGCCTTCTTGGCCCTATGGAGATATTCTAAAACATCCACAAGTATTTAGCTTTCATATTATGATCTTGTGGGCATGTTTGAATTAGCATTCAACTTATGCTCCAACTAGGATCAAGCCGGTGAGAGGAGGGAAAATGCTTAGGTTCTTAGAGGTTGTAGGGGCCTCTCCCCTCGGTTATTCTGAGGCGGTCAAGGAAGCTGTCGAGCGGCTGATCGAGGCCGGTGAGAAGGTGCATTTCTTCCAGACGGTCGAACACAGGGGCTCGGTACGCGAAGGCAGTATCAAAGAGTTCCAAGTCGTCTTGAAGGTGGCTGTAGAGTCTAACCACTAGAGATAGGGATCAGGCCTCAAATATCAAATTATTGTTCAAAGATTTAAGTAATAATTTTAGATTTGAGGCCTGACCTCGTCTGGTTGGGAAACAAGCCCCGGCTGCTTGCCCGCTAGCGTGTATAATCTCCATCAAGTCTCCTCGAACATCAAGATGGCTATAATCTTTTCATACAAGACGCCCGATAATTGATTAAATGGCCACCAAGCAGAAACAAGCCGTTTATACGTTAATCTATGGATAACATCAGGTGGTGCAGATGGAGGAGCGAGCTTGCCCGGGATGTAGATTACCGACAATATTTCGCTGGCTCATCAAATGGGACAGCAATGGGACCATTGTCTTGCGACCGAATCCCCTCATCCGGGTAGCCCTGGTTGAATCCGACCTGTTGGACGAGGTCTTCAACCGTATTGAAAAAGCGGTCGGGATTCCCATCCGCCACATCGCCTTCGAGGCGGAACGGGCCGCTGCGGAGGCCACTATCGATACCTTCGTTCCCGTATTCGCCCCCTGGCTGGTACGCAACCGCTTTATCATGCATCCCGCCAGTCGCTTCCTTCAGCTCCTGGCACGGGTAGCCGGAATGGCCGATGCACAAACCCTCTATTATCGTGCTTTCCATGGTTCCCTGGCCCAGGTCCGTAATCCCTTCAACCGTGATTATTTCGCGGCAATGACCGTGGGGGCCTTCGAGAGTATGGAGGGAGTGTCACATGAGCACGTCTGGGCGGATATGGGCGGAGAACTTTTTCTCTTTATCCACCCCGTAAAGGAGAAACCCGAGATATCCCACCGCATGGCTCCGCATATAATCAAGGCTTTGTCCGGGGATCGTTCCTTGAACCTTTGCCAACGTTGTGGATTTCCTAAAGAATTATGGTACCTGCAATGGGACGTTCCCCTGGCCTCGATCACTGATATCCGCACGGGGATGAGGATGACTTTCGTCGAGGGCTACGCATTCTCGGCCGTTTTCCGCGAACTTGTGGCCGAGCTGGGAGATGATATCATACCGGTGATCGTCAATGCCTCCTATGAGTATCTACAGCGTAATATGCAGCGTACCGGCTTCCTTGAAGGCAGCACATCTCGTGAAGAGCTCTATGATTCCTTTCTGGATGAGATGGCCGTATATGGTCATGGAAATCCTATAAAGAAGGAGTTACACCATCGCTCCCTAACAGTAGCCATAGATAATCCCTACAGCGTTTACTTCCTCGCAGGCCAGCTGTTGGCGTTATATGAGGCGGTGGAGGGACACCCTGGAGATGTTCATTGGGAGAGGCCCCAGGAACAGAATGTCGTGATATCTATCGATCCGGCCTAGGGGACACGCCTGGCTTTAGGCCTGAGATAATTAAGCTTGATGGATTTTTTTCTCCCGGTCTTCTCAGGCCTAAAGCCAGGCGTGTCCCCTAGGCCTGGCCCCATTTTTTATATGTTTTCTTGGATCCATCCCACGATGTCGTCCACTGGAGTTCCGGAGGGAAACACCTCGGCGATCCCCAGCTCCTTTACGGCCTGGACATCCCGCCTGAGGACCAGCCCCCCTACTACCACGGGAACCTCGCCGATACCCGCCTGGCCCAGGGCATCGATCATCTTCTCCGACAGGCTCAGGTGGGCGCCGGACAGAACGGAGAGGCCGACCAAGTCCACGTTTTCCTGCAGGGCTATCTCCGCGATACGCTCCGGTGTCTGGCGCAGGCCGGTGTAGATTACCTCCATCCCCGCATCCCTCAAGGCCAGGGCCACGATACGCGCTCCCCTGTCGTGGCCGTCAAGACCTGGTTTGGCTATCAACACCCTTATCTTTTTTTGCATCTTGGTCACCACCCCTCATACCGCCGGCTCTACCCATTCGCCGTACTCCTCCCGGAAGACATCCATCATCTCCCCCACCGTGGCGTAGGCCTTCACCGCCTCGATGAAGTAGGGCATGGTGTTCTCTCCGGATAGAGCGGCATCACGAAGGTCACCAAGGGCCTTCTTGACCTGGGCCGGGTTCCGGTCCCCCTTGACCCGCTTTAGGCGCTGCAGCTGCCTTTTAACCGCCTGGGGATCCAATTGATGGATCTCGAAGTCCGCTACCTCACCTTCCTCGCTGCAGTATTTGTTCACCCCCACCATGACTCTCTCGCCGCACTCGGTCTCCCTGTGCCACCTTATTAGGTTGACGTCCATCTGGCGGCGCAGGTACCCGTTCTCGATGGCCTCCACCGCTCCTCCCACGCTGTCGATATCCTTGATATGATCCCAGATCTCCTCCTCCAGCCTCTTGGTCGTGGCTTCGATAAACCAGGAACCTCCCAGCGGGTCCACCGTCTCCGTCACGCCGGATTCCTCGAATATGATCTGTTGAGTGCGCAGCCCCAGCCGCGCGGTCTTCTCCGTAGGTATGGCATAGGCCTCGTCATAGCCCGCCACCAACAGGCCCTGCACCCCGCCAAGGATGCAGGCTACCGCGCCGAAAGTCCCCCTTACCATGTTCATCTCGGGCTCCTCGCGGGTGAAGCCGCTCCCTCCCGTGGCCCCGGTGATCCTCAGGGCCATGGAGGCGCGGGAGGTGGCTCCGAAACGGTTGCGCATGACCTTGGCCCACACCTTGCGTGCCGCCCTGAACTTGGCGGCCTCCTCCAAGAAACGGTAGGAGGCCCCGATGTGCATGGAGAGGCGGGGGGCGAATTCGTCGATGGTCAATCCCCGCTCCAGCGCCCGCTCGATGTAGGAGATGGCCATGGCGATACCGTAGCCCACCTCCTGGGAGAGGGTGGCGCCGATCTCGCGGAAGTAGACCGGCTGGATGTTGATGGGGAAGAACCGGGGCATATTGCCGCTGCAGTATTCGATCATATCCGTTATCAAGCGCAGGCTGGGATCGGAGGGAAGTATCCAGGTGCCGCGGGCCACGTAAACGGAGAGGATGTCATTGGTGGTTACTCCCATTATCTGCGAGGGCTCCACCCCCTGCTTCTCTCCCGTCGCGATGAGCATGGCCAGGACTATGGGTGCGATTCCCACCGTATTGAAGGAAGCCGGCACCATGCCCAGGTTGATGCCGTCGAAGAGGGCCTCGAAGTCGGCCAGGGAATCGATGGCCACGCCCAGCCTTCCCACCTCGTCCTCCGCTATGGGATTGTCGGAATCCAATCCCAGGTGGGAGGGAAGGTCGAAGGCCAGGTTCACGCTCCATTGACCGTGAGACAGCAGCATCTTCCAACGCTCATTGGTATCCTCCGCCGACCCGAAGCCGGAGTATTGGTTCATAAGCCACGGCCGCTTGCGGTACATGCCGGGATAGGGACCGCGGGTGAAGGGAAACTCGCCGGGAAAACCGATGTCGGACAGGTAATCGATATCCTTGGTCTCCACCGGCGTGAACAGTATCTCCAGGGGTTCTCCCTCGAACCTGGTCCCCGGGGTTAGCTCGCCGACCTTGCGGTCCTTCAACCAGTTCTCCCGGGCTTCCTCGATCTTCTTTATCGCTTTATCCCTCTCGGACATCATCTACCCCCTATCTCCGATGTGATATTACCGGCCCTTAAAATGAGGCTCCCTCTTCTCGATGAAAGCCATAACGCCCTCCCTGACATCCTCGGTCTGGGCGCATGCGGCCTGGGCGAAGGCCTCGTATTTCAATACGCTCTCCAGGTCGCTCTCTACACCCTGATAAACAGCGTGCTTGGCCATGCGCAGGGCTATGGACGGCCCCTTGGCGATGGCCAGCGCCAATTCTCGGGTCTTCTCCTCCAACTCCTCGGCCGGCACGGCGGCGTTCACCAAACCGATCCTCTCCGCCTCGCGGGCATCTACGACCTTGGCAGTAAAGATGAGCTCGCATGCCTTGGCCAGGCCCACCAGTCGCGGGAGGAAATAGGTGGTTCCCATGCCCGGATGCAGCCCGATCTGGATAAAGGTGACCCCCATCTTGGCTCTCTCGGCAGCCAGGCGCATATCGCAGGCCAGGGCCAGGGTGAGACCGGCCCCGATGGCATGACCGTTGAGGGAGGCGATGGTGGGGATATCCAGGTCGCGCACGGATAGTGCGGTATGGTAATAAGACAGGATGCGTTCCCTGGTCTCGTGGACGGGCAATTCAGCTCCCTCGGCCATGGACTTCACATCCCCGCCGGCGCAAAAGGCCTTTCCGGTTCCGGTCAGCACCAGCGTCCCCACATCTCCATCCGCTGCGGCACTGCCAACGGCATCCTTTATCTCCTCGGCCATCTCCAAAGAGAGAGCGTTGCGCCGATCCGGCTGGTTCATGGTGATAGTGGCCACGCCCTCGTCGACCTCGTACAATATATTGCTGTAATCCATACTCATCCCCCGCCCTTACATCTCATTGCCTGAACCCTTTCACTCTAGTATTTGGACTGCAGGCCCCTGGCCACCAGAAAGCGCTGGATCTGGTTGGTGCCCTCGTATATCTGCAGGAGCTTGGCCTCGCGCATCATCCTTTCCACAGGATGATCCTTCATATACCCGTATCCCCCAAGCACCTGTACAGCATCGGTGGTCACCTGCATGGCCACATCGGTGGCGTAGTACTTGGACATGGATGAGAGCATCATGGAGTCGGCGTGTCCCAAATCCGACAGGATGCAGGCCTTGTAGACAAGCTGCCGGGCGGCCTCGGTCGTGGTGGCCATGTCCGCCAGCATCAACTGAATGGCCTGGAACTTGATGATGGGTCGCCCGAACTGCTGACGCTCCTTGGCGTAGCGACAGGCCACATCCACCGCCCCCTGGGCCAAGCCTACTCCCACCGCTCCCACCAGGGTCCGGGACTTGTTCAATCCCTCCAGGTTGGCGAAGGCCATTCCCTCCTCTCCTATGAGGGCGCCATGGGGGACACGGCATTCGTCCAGGTTGACCTCGCAGGTATGAATTCCGTGGCCGGCCATCTTGCGCTCTATTCTCCCGATAGCGAACCCGGGAGTCCCCTTGTCCACGATAAAGCCGCTGATGCCCATGGGCCCCTTTTCCCCGCTGGTCCGGGCCATCACCAGGGTGAAGTCGGCGATGTCGGCGTTGGTGGTGAAGCACTTCTGCCCGTCTATCACCCACCCCTCTTCGTCCTCCACCGCGCTGGTTCTAAGGGAAAAGGCATCCGAGCCTGACTCCGGCTCGGTGAGGGCAAAGGCCGGTATCATCTCCCCTTGCGAGATCTTGTAGAGATACTTTTCCTTTTGTTCCTCCGTTCCACCCTGGTGCAGGGCCTCCCCGATCAGACCGCTCGCCGATATGCGGGGGGCTAGGGGGGCCGAGGATTTGGCGATCTCCTCCACCGCCAGGCAGCAGGTAAGCAGGTCGGCTCCCCCTCCACCGTATTCCTCCGGACATCCCAGGCCGAGCAGCTCATGCTCTCGCAGCACATCGATAGCCTTCCAACAGAACTCGTCGCTCTCATCGATCTCCGGTGCCAGGGGAGCTATCTTGTCCTCCACTATCTTCTGTACGGTTTGGCGAAAGAGCTCCTGCTCTTCGGTCAAGGGAAAATATTTGTTGTCCATGCCCATCCCCTATCCTTTCGATTCCAGTTTGCTCAGCTTTCTGACTACAACAGCTTCTTCTGCACCTTGCCCGTCGGTCCCACCGGCAGGCTTTCCCTGAACTCGACTATTTTTGGAACCTTGAAAAAGGCCATGCGCTCCTTGCACCAATCCATCAACTCCTCCTCGCCGAGAGACTCTCCCGGCTTCAAAGCTATAATTGCTTTGGGTATCTCTCCCCGCCGGGGGTCGGGCGCCCCCACTACGGCCACCAGGCCCACTGCGGGATGTTCCGATATGATCTTCTCCACCTCGCTGGGGTAGATGTTCTCCCCGCTGGTTATGATCATCTCCTTCTTGCGGTCCACGATATAGAGGTAACCATCCTGGTCCAGCTTCCCGATGTCTCCGGTGTACAGCCACCCCTCTTTCAAGACCTCCTCCGTCGCCTCCGGGCGGTTGAGATAGCCCTTCATGTTCAGGTCGCTGCGGATGATGATCTCCCCCGGCTCCCCCACCGGAACCTCACTGCCCTCGTCGTCCACGATCTTCAGTTCCACGCAGTCCAGGGGCAGCCCCACCGAGCCCACCTTTCTCAGTCTATCCAGGCGGTTGGTGGAGGTGCCCGCAGTGCTCTCGGTGAGGCCGTAGCCCTCCAGGAGAATGCAGCCGAACTTTCCCTCGAACTCCTCGATGACCTCTTTGGCCATGGGTTGGCCGCCCCCGGCGCAGAAGCGCAGTGAAGAGGTGTCGTATTTCTCCGCATCGGGGAAGTTATTGAGAAGATAGAATACCGCGGGCACCGCTGGAAGCGCTGTGCAGCCGTAGCGCTCGATTTCGGTCAGGATACGGGTGAGGTCTATGGGATCCTGCAGTACGATGCTCCCGCCGTTTAAGAGGGCGGGGTGCAGGACGCACATGTCGCCGAAGCCGTGGTACATGGGAAGGAAGAGGAGGGTGCGGTCCTCGGGAGTGACCTGGTCGAGGTCGATGAGGGTCTGCGCGAAAAGGGTGATGTTGCGGTGGGTGTGCATGACCCCCTTGGGCTCCCCCGTGGTCCCCGAGGTGTACTTTATCTCCGGCACGTCGTCCGGCTCGGCCTGGTAAACCTCCAGTTCCTGCGGCTGTCCGGCGATGAAATCCTCGAAGGTCGCAGCTCCCTCCATCGCGTCGGTACAGATAAGGTGCTTGATGTCGGGCAACTCCTCTCGGGCAGCCTGGAACTCCCTGGCACCGTTTTCGTTGGCCACCAGGACGGTGCTGCCTGAATCCTTGAGGATGAAGATTATCTCGTCTTTCTTCAGCAGGGTGTTGACCAGCACTATGGTGGCGCCGATCTTGCAGGTCCCATAGTAGGTGACCACGAACTCCGGCCGGTTGTTCATCTTCAGGGCCACCCGGTCCCCCGCACCTATTCCTATGGACTCTAGGGCGTTCCCGAAGCGGTTGACATCCCTCAGGAGCTGGGAATAGGTTACCTCCTTCCCCTCCCAGAAAAGCACCGTCTTGTCGGGAAAGCGCTCTACCGTTTTCTCCAGACCCTCCACGAAATTCATGGCTCATCCCCCCTGTATAGCCGCCTGCCGCCCCTACACCTCTATGCCCAGGATGCGGATGGCGTTCTCCAGGAGTATCTTGGGTTTTACCTCCTCCTTGAAGTCCTCGGATTGCTCGAAAATCTCCAGCCACATCTGGGGCCGGAGCACCGGATAATCGGTGCCGAACATGCAGCGGTCCTGAAGGCCTCGGTTGGCGTGTTGTATCAGCGAGGGAGGGAAGCGCTTGGGCGTCCATCCGGACATGTCGATGAATACATTGGTCTTGTGCAGGGCGATGGCCAGCATCTCGTCGGTCCATGGCCAACCGGGATGGGCACATATTATCTTGAGGTCGGGAAAGTCGGCGGCCACGTCGTCCACATAGGGGATGGGCCGGCAGTACCCTAGCTTGATGCCCAGTCCTCCCGGCGCGAAGGCGCCGAATCCGGTGGTGCCGATATGGAACAGTACCGGTACTCCCAGCTCGCTTATCTTCTCCCACAGGGGATAGAACCGCTGGTCGTTGGGGTAGAAGGCCTGGGCCGACTGCTGGAACTTCATCCCGATGAGCCCCAGCTCCTCAACCGCCCGCTCCGCCTCCTCCACAGCCATCTTGCCCTTCCAGGGGTCCACGCTGCCGAAACCCCGGAATACCTCCGGAAATCGCTTCACGGCATCGGCGATATAATCGTTGCTCAGCCGTGGAAGGCCGGTATTGGCCTCCGCGTCCCAGGCGAGAAGCACTGCGATCATGTCCAGGTTGCGATACTCCTCCGCTGTCTGCTCCAACTCCGAGAGCAGCTGGGTGGGGTCCAGGCCGAAATACTTAATCGCCGATTCCGCGTACTCCCCGCTGGCCTTACCCATGGCCATATCGGCGGGATGAACGTGTACGTCTATGGCTTTGACCATGTCCTCCTCCTTCCTCACATAAACCATCCACTGTTTAAAGGGAGGCCAGGTAATCCCGGTCAAATTCCACGTCATGAACGATGGGATCGCTGGCCCGTGCCGTCTCCGCGTTCCACATCAACCCACAATTGGGGCAATAGAACTGGCGGCAGAAAAAGCGTGGGTTGTCCAGGCGGGTGGCGGCGGTATGCGGCCCCGCGAAATCATTGAGGCACCCCACCCTCATCTTGGCCTCCAGCTTGGGGTTTTCCTCCACGGCACAGTACTCGTAGCCGCAGTCGTGGCAGGCCCAGACCATGTCGCCGTTTTGCTTCTCGATGAGGCGTAGGCCCATGCCCATGGTCAGGAGGGTCCGGCCTTCGGCCTTCCTGTCTTTCACCTCGGCCAGCGTATCCGTGGATGAAGGCGGTGAACCCTGCAAGTCCCGGGGGACCAACTCCCCCCACTCCGACGGCTTCCTGCCATCGGACAGCCTTAACTCGATTATGCGGCCGCGCTCCAGGGCCGTAGCCTCTTCATCCATCTGCGGCGGGTCTCCCTTGACTACCACGCCGTAGAACTTCAATGCCGTCTCCCTGCTGACCAGGTTTTTTCTCACATCGGCCAGGACCCTCTCCGGCTCCCGCTTGAGGGGATCGCCGTATCCCGCCGTGGACTGCGGCGAGAGATAGAGCACCGACCCCGCTCCCAGGTGGGACTCGCTCTTGGCCGCCAGGGACTCGGGCTCGAACTCATCGATATCCTGGGGCCACTCCCCGCGGGAGAAACGCTCCTCTATATCCGTACCCATGGCCAGCTTGGCCCGGGCGCAGTTTCCCGACAGGCCGCCGCTCCCCCCCAGGCTGTTGGGGAACTCACTGCCGTGGGTCCAGAGAAGGAGCAGCATATAGAAGGTATCGTGCAGGGTCATGCATAGCTCGATCCGCGACCCACCGCGGTTATATCCCGGCCCCGAGGCATCCTGGGCCATCCGCCGGTAGAGATAGAGGAGGGGATAGTGAAACTCGTTGGTCTCCACGTTGGCCATGAGGGAATAGGGGATGCCCGGAGTCCCCCCCACATCTATGCCGTCCATACCCGCATTGGCTCCGCTGGGGATACCACTGACCGTGTCCATGAGCAGCGTCCCCCAGATCTGGCCCCTCTGGTCCAACCCTCCCATAGTATTGCCCAGGAAAGCGCCGCCGCTGGTAGCCCAGGACTCCTGGCGCAGCTCCTCGTCGAGCAAGACCATCAGGATCACGGACCGGGTGGCTGCGCCCAGTGTTATCACAGCGGCCTCGCCGATCCCATCCGAGACCGCCGCCGGTGGCTCGGGGTTGTGTAAGGTCCCCTCCTGGGTGATGATCTCGATGTTGGCTAATAGCCCCGCGTTCCAGGCAAGATCCCAGGCCAGGGGCTCGACAAAGGAGGTAAGGGTACCCGAGCGCAGTCCCCCCACCCCACAGTTGACGAAACCACCCGACTGCTTGCAGGTGCCCGAGTAGTCGAAGACGAGCTTGTCGCCGGTGTTGGTCGTGGTCACCTGAACCTCATATATCTCGTCCTGCAGCCCGGGGGCGTTACCCCCTATCTCCAGGAAGTCCCGGCCGCGGAACTTGCCCCTCGGTAAGCCGCTCAGCCGCTCCTTGAAGGCCTCGGAGGTGCGGTTCTGGACCATGATCATGGCCGACTTCACTACGTCGGCACCATATTTCTCGACCAGCTCCATCAGGTCTCTTTGAGCCACCTCGTTGGCCCCTATCATGGAGCGTACATCCAGGGCAACAATGCCAGGAAGCCGGGAGTTGCGGCGTATCATACGGTCGATATCGTGCCGGAACTTTCCCTTCTCTACGATCTTTATGGCCGGGTACATGGAGGGCTCGGCATAGTAAGTCTGTGCATTGGGACATAGCCCCCCTATATCCACTCCCCCCATATCTATCTGATGCAGGGTCACCCCGGTCCAGGCGAATATCTCTTCGCCTACGAACACCGGGGAGACGACGGCGCAGTCGCACTGGTGTATGGGTCCCAGCCAGGGATCGTTGCAGAAGAACATGTCACCATCATAGATGCCCACATCCTCTCCCATATTCAGTGAGATGGTGTTGGCCACCAGCATGTCGGCTATGCCGGAATGCATCATCACGTAAGGACCCAGGAACACCGGCGCCCCATCGCTGTCGGTGAGATAGACGGAGAAATCGTTCCCCTCCACCACCACCGTGGTGCCGGAGACCTTCTTCAGGGTCTCGCCGATGGTCAGGACTATATACCACAGCCGGTGTTTGAGTATCTCGTAGGTGATGGCGTCCAGCTCCACGGGAGGCTCCTTCAGGGAAAAGGTCCTCTCCAGCGGCTGGGGCGGCGCCAGGTCGGGGTGGGGCTGGCCGAAAGGCAGTAACTGCTGCAATGCTTGGCTGGTATCTTCCATCCTAATCACCTCCCGCCTTGTTGGTCGAGACTCCTTCTTCTCCATCTAAATATATGTTGCTATAGGAGTCGAGCCGGGCATAATAGCCGGGAGACACCACCACCGTGGTGCCGGTCATCTCCAGCACGGCCGGACCCGGCACGACGTTTCCCGGCCTCAAAGCATCGCCATCGTATATGGAGGTGTTCACGAACTCCCTGACGGATGGAAAGTAGACCGGCCTCTCCCCCTTGCGGGCAGCCGAGGGATCGGGTTTCTCCAGCTTCTCCTGCTCTATCATCCCTTTGGGCGTTCTGCCCACCACCCGCACGAATTCGTTGATCAGGTCTCGCCCGGATTCCTTGAAACCAGCGTGCTCTCCGTAGAGCTCGGCGTAACGCCGGTCATACTCCTTCAGGATCCGCTGCACCTTCTCTTCATCCAGGACCCCGCCGGGGACGGCGATGTCCACATCGGTCAACTGGAAGTGATAGCGCATCCCGGCTGAGCGCTGTATCTCCACATCATGAGACTCGAAGCCGTCCGCAGCTATCTCCTTCGTCCCGCTGTCCTCCATGCGGGCATAAATCTCATTCAGCCTTCCCAGGTCCTCCGGAGGGAAGGGCATACCGATGGAGGAGAAATAATCGCGCACCACGTCCGAGTTGCAGATACCGAAGGCGGAGAGGACGGTGGACAGGCCGGAGAGGGGCACAATTATGGCCCGGGCCCCTATCTCCTCCCCATAGCCCACCGCATGCATGGGGCCTGCTCCCCCGAAGGCGAAGATGGTGAAATCGCGGGGGTCGTAGCCCCTCTGGAAGGCGTGAAAGCGGATGGCGTCGGCCATGTGAGCGTTGACGATCTGGTAGATGCCGCTGGCCGCCTCCACCGCCGAGATACCAAGGGGGTTGGCCAACTTCTCCTTTATCGCTCTTTCCGCCCCTTCTTTATCCAGTGACATCTTTCCGCCCAGGAAGAACTCCGGATTTAAAAAGCCCAGGACCGCGTCGGCGTCGGTCACCGTGGGCTCCGTCCCCCCCTTGCCGTAACATACCGGCCCGGGGTCCATTCCCGCGCTGCGGGGTCCCACCTTCATTATCCCCTCATCTATGTAGGCTATACTCCCGCCCCCGGCCCCGATGGACTCTATCTCCGCCATGGGAACTCCGACGGCATGGCGCTCATGCGTGGATTTCTTGGTGAAATGTATCTCCCCCCGCGCGATGATGCTGATGTCGAAGGAGGTGCCGCCCATGTCGGTGGTGATGATATCCTCCGCCCCGATCAGCTCGCCCATCAGCTTTCCCGCCAGCACCCCGCCGGTAGGACCGGAGCCGATCATGGACACCGCATGCCGTGCGGCCTCCATGCCGTAAAGTGAGCCCCCGTTGGCCAGCATGATCAGCAGACGTGCTCCAAGCCCCAGCTCATCCAGGCGCCCCTCCAGGTCGGAGACGTAGTCCTCCACCTCCGGACGCAGGTAGCTGTTAAGCGCGGTGGTGGAGAAGCGCTCATACTCCCCGATCAGCCCCACTATCTGGTGACTACAGTCCACGTAGATTTCCGGATAAGCCTCGCTTATGATCTTCCTGGCCTCCAGCTCGTGCTCCGGGTTGACGAAAGACCACAGAAAGCATACGGCCAACACCTCGCATCCCTTTTCCTTGATCAGGAAATCCACCGCCGACCGTACCTCCTCGGCCGACAGGGCCACCACCTCGGCTCCCTTCCAGTCTATCCGCTCCTTGATCCCAACCACGCGATCGCGGGGCATCACCGGAAAGGGCCTGGGATTGCGGCCCTTGTGATACCATGCCTCCACCGGAAGGCCCTGTACCAGGGCCGTGGCGCGCATTATCTCCATGGTGTCCTCGAAGCCCTGTGTGGTGATCATCCCCACCTTTGCGCCGGAGTGGTTGATAAGGGTATTGGTGGCCACGGTACAGCCGTGGATGAAAAGCCTCGACTGCTCCAGCAGTTCCTCTGTCGATACACTGCGGCCCTCCGCCACGGTTATCAGTCCGTCGGTAAGCCCCTGGGCGAAGTTAACCGGTGTTGAGGGAACCTTGGAGATGGATAGCTGCCCCTCCTCGTCCATGACCACGGTGTCGGTAAAGGTACCGCCGATATCGGTGCCGATGTAATAACCCATAAGCCCTCCCTTTTTAATAACCTCAGCGAGCGAGTGGATCTCGAAGGAGTTGAATGGTTTAAAGTGGATCCCCCCTATGGATTTACCCAATATCAATTTATATAAAACTATGTTTATAATGTCAAGCATACTATTTGTATATACAAATATTATTTTTTGCATTATTATAAAAACATGTTTGATGTATCCGGTTTCCTTAAGGAGTTCAGGAGCAGCAGGGGGCTGTCCTTTGCTAATTTCTCCAGAGATTACTTCGATGGAGAGCTCTCTCCCCAGACCCTGAAAAACCTGGAGATCGGCCTGGGCGAGCCCAGGATATCCACCCTGAAGATCGTATCCGATAAACTGGGGGTAAGCCTCCATTTGCTAGCCCACGCGGCCTTCTCCCTTCCCGAGCCGGAGGAATCGGGGGAATATGATGGAGCCCTTGACCGCATATGCACCCTTGCGAGCGATCTATCCGAAGAGCGGCGTAGGCTGATCCTGGCTTTTACCGCATTCATATCGGAGGAAAGAGAGGCCGCACCAGTAAGGGAGCAAGGCTCCGCCCGTTCCGGCATGGGAAGTCGCAAGAAGGCTGGGGGAATAGAGGAAAGGCCCTCACAGAGATATATCATAGATGAGCTGGAAAAACTCGAGGAAGACTGGCGAAAGACGGCAGAAGAAGACAATCCCTTCGCCTAAGGCCTAGGGGACACGCCAGGCTTTAGGCCTGAGATAATTAAGCTTGATGGATTTTTTTCTCTCGGTCTTCTCAGGCCTAAAGCCTGGCGTGTCCCCTAGGCCTGATCAGATCTCGGTGGAGAGGATCTCGATGGCCTTGAGCAGCTGCAGGTCCTCCTCTCCCACCACGGGATTCCTTACCGGGAAGTCCGGCTCTAATCCCTCGTCGTCTATGCTGGACCCGTTGGGGGTGTAATAGCGGGCGATGGTCAACCGCACGGCTGTCCCGTCTTCCTGGCGGTAGAGCTTCTGGATGGAACCCTTTCCAAAGGTAGTCTCTCCCACCAGGATAGCGCGGTCGTTATCGGCAAGGGCGGCGGCGAAGATCTCGGAGGAGCTGGCCGAACCGCGATCTATGAGGATCACTACCGGCAGGTCCCAATCCACTTGATCGTCGGCGGTGTATTCACTCGAAGAACCGGCTATTCGTCCCTTGGAGGAGACGATCATGCCGTCGCGCAGGAAGAGGTCGGCGGCCCTTATCGCGGGCTCCATGTATCCCCCGGGATTGGAGCGCAGGTCGATTATCAGGCCCTTGGCTCCCTGCTCCTCCAGGTCCTGCAAGGCCGCGGCTACCTGCTCATCCACATCCTCCGTCCAATCCGTAAGGCGAATGTACCCGATGTCCCCCTCCTTCAACTCGTATTCCAGGACGGGGACCTCTATCTCTCCCCGCACGATGTCGAAGTAGATGAAGTCGGGGTCGGGAGCTCGCATGATGCCCAGGTTCACCGTGGTCCCCTCCGGTCCACGGATAAGCATGACCACCTCGTTTATGTCCATGTCGGTTACGTCCATGCCGTCGACTTCCTTCACGATATCCCCGTCTTTGAGGCCCGCCGCCTCCGCCGGGGTTCCCTCCAGGACCTCTACCACCCGGATCTCGTTCTTCACCTGCTGCATGCGCACTCCTATGCCGAAGAAAGACCCGGAGAGCTGGGTATCCAGCATCTCCAACTCCTCCGCGTCCATGTAGGAGGAGAAGGGATCATCCAGGGAATCGATCATGGCCACGATGCCCCTCTCCACCAGTTGTTCCTCGGGATAATCCTCGCTGGCCATCCTGCGGATGCCCCTGGCCCCTGCCTGCAGAAGGTCGTCTCCATCCACCTCATTCACATAGTTGCCCTCCACGATATCCTGGGCGTCTTTATAGGAGTCGCTCTCGAGCAGGATATCCTCTAGTTCCAGCGTTTCCCCAGCGGTTACCTGCGCCTGTTCGTCGGAGGAGGTGGTGGGCGAGGAATCGTCGGAGCTGAGGATGAAGGGTATAGCGAAGCAGGAGGCTATAAGAACCAGGGAAAGCACCACCACAAGGATGATGATGTTTCTCTCACGGTTGCTCATTTTCTCGTCCATGGTCTTTCCTGGCATGTATCCATAACAAGCGTTGATGCGGCGGAATCATACCTCGAGGAACCGCCCGAGGGCGTAGGCGCTGCCCAGGGCTCCTATCAATATCCCACCCAGTATCATACTGGGGATGAGTACCCAAAGCACGCTGGTAGATAATGACAATCGCAGGAACTCCAGGCTTTCGACGAGCCTATCCAGGATCCATACCTTAACCGCCAATACCACCGCAATGGCCATCAGTGCCCCTAAGAAGCCCTCAAGCATCCCCTCCAGGAGGAAGGGCCAGCGGATGAACCAGTTGGTGGCTCCCACCAGTTTCATGATGCCTATCTCTCTGCGGCGGGCGAAGATGGCCACCTGGATGGTCACCGACACCAGCATTATGGCTATTAAGGCCAGGGCCACTACGGCGATGATACCGATCTGGCGGAACTTATCGAAGATGTTCTCCAGCTTCTCGATGGCCGAGCTGGCCGACCTTATGTCCTCTATCCTCTCGCGGTAAGGGGCCTCGACATCTACTTTGTTCACCACAATCCCCACGTCCTTGGGGTCCTTGGTCATCAGCTCGAAGGAGTTGGGCAGGGGGTTCTCCTCTATGTACTCCCACAGCTCCGGCTGGTCCTTGAAGCGTTCTTTAAACTCCTCCAGGGCCTCGTCCTTGGTCTTGTAGACCACTGTTTCAGGGTTCACCTCCGGGATGGAGAGCAGGAATTGCTCGATGGTAAAGCGTTCCTCCTCCACGGTCAGGTCATCGAGATATATATCGATCTCTCCCACCTTGCGCTCGGCGTTCTTGATCATGTTGCTGAACATGTTCCAGCCCAGGACTACCAGGCCCAGGATGCCCAAAGAGACCGCGACCACTGCGATGGCGGCCACGGCCAGGATGAGGTTCTTGCGTAGAGAGGCCCAGGTCTCGGCGGCGAAGTACTTCAGCTTATTCATAACCGTACACGCCCTTGTCCTGGTCGCGAATGATGCGCCCGTTCTCCAGGGCGATAACCCTTTTGCGGAAAGCGTTGACGATGTTTTTATCGTGGGTGGCCATGACAACCGTGGTCCCGCCCTCGTTTATCTTCTCCAATAAACGCACGATGCCTTCCGCCAGGGAGGGATCGACGTTTCCCGTAGGCTCATCTGCGAGCAGGATGGGAGGGCGGTTGCTAAAGGCTCGGGCAATGGCCACTCGCTGCTGCTCCCCTCCGGAGAGCTCGTCCGGAAAAGCGTCCAGTTTATGACCCAGGCCGACCAGCTTGAGGACCTCCGGTACCTGCTGCTCGGTGACCCTGTGCGATTTGCCCGTGACCTCCATGGCATAGGCAACGTTCTGGAAGACCGTCTTATGGGGCAGGAGCTTGAAATCCTGGAATACGGTGCCGATTTTTCGCCTCAGGTAGGGGACCTTCCATTTGCGCATCTGATTGATGTTGGTATCGGCGATGTAGATCTGGCCGCTGCTGGGTTCCTCGTCCTTTATCAGCAGCTTGATAAAGGTGGTCTTACCCGACCCGGAGGGTCCCACCAGGAAAGTGAACTCCCCTCTCTCTATATCCAGGGTCACATCTTCCAGCGCATAGACGTTGCCCTTATAGACCTTGGTGACCCTTCTCATACGGATCACACTGCATCATCTCCTCGCTGTTTACACCCTTACCATATCTACCCGCAAAGGCTCTTGGCGGCCTCGGCAATGTGATGCGGGCTGAGACCGAAATGTTCCACCAGCTCCTCCGACGTGCCGGATAAGCCGAAATTGTTGCGTATGCCTATCCGCCGCATGGGGAGAGGCATCTCCTCGCCTAATAATTCGGCCAAGGCACCTCCTAACCCTCCCAATACGGTATGGTCTTCACAGGTCACAACCCTGCCAGTGCCGGATACCGAGGCCAGGATGCCCTCTTTATCCAGCGGTTTTATGGTATGCACGTCGATAACATCCGCCTCTATTCCCTGCTGCGCCAACTCCTCGGCGGCCTCCAGGGCCTTGTGTACCATCAACCCACAAGCCAGGATGGTGACATCGCCGCCGGAGCGCAATTTTTTCACCTTTCCCAGATCAAAGCGGTAGTCTTCACCGAAGAGGACCGGGACTTTGGGGCGGGTCAAACGGACATAGAAGGGACCGTCCTCGTAAGCCACTGTTTTTACAGCCTCCCGTGTCTCGTAATAATCCGCCGGGACGACCACTCGCATGCTGGGGATCAACCTCATCAGGGCGATGTCCTCCAACGCCTGGTGAGATGAGCCGTCCTCGCCCACGGTGACCCCGCCGTGGGTGGCGCATATCTTCACGTTCAGGCCGGAATAAGCGATGGTATTGCGTACCTGGTCGTAGGCCCGGCCGGTAGCGAACATGGCGAAAGTGGAGGCGAAGACTATCTTGTCCGTGGACGCCAGGCCGGCGGCGGTGGCCATCAGGTTCTGTTCGGCCACCCCGCAGTCGATAAAGCGGTCGGGGAATCTCTCTTTGAACTTCTCCGTCTGGGTGGACTTGGCCAGATCCGCATCGAGGACGACAATGCGAGAATCCTTTTCTCCCAGCTCAAGCAGGGCCGCTGCATACCCCTCACGGGTATGTCTTACACCTTTATCTGCAATCAAGATCCTTCGATCTCCTTAAGGGCTATTTCCATCTCTTCGGGAGTGGGGGCCTTGCCGTGGAAACCGACGACGTTCTCCATGAAAGACACCCCTTTCCCTTTGACTGTGTTCGCGATGATCATGCAGGGGCGATCGTTGACCTCGTCGGTTCGGTCCAGGGCCAGGCATATCTCTATGACATCATGGCCGTCGACCTCCTGCACCTCCCAGCCGAAAGAGCGCCACTTTGACCCCACGTCTCCCAGGTCTACGATATCGCAGCAGCTGCCGTCGATCTGCAGCTCATTGTGGTCCATGATGGCCACCAGATTGCCCAGGCAGTGATGTCCCGCCAGCATGGCGCCTTCCCAGATCCCTCCCTCCTGGCTCTCACCATCCCCGATAAGGGCGTAGACCCTGGAGGGAATGTCCTCCATGTTCAGTCCCAGGGCCATCCCGCAGGCGGCGGAGAGCCCTTGTCCCAGGGAGCCGGTGGATATCTCCACCCCCGGAGTACTCTTGCGGTCCGGGTGTCCCTGCAGCATGGATCCTAGGCGGCGAAGGCTCCACAGCTCATCCCGGTCGAAGTAACCGCATCTGGCCAGCACCGCATACAGGGTAGGCGCGGCGTGGCCCTTGGATAGAACGAAGCGGTCGCGGTTACGCCACTCCGGCTTCTTTGGGTTATGTCGCATCTTGTAGAAATACAGGCAGACCAGGGATTCCACGCAGGAGAGGGAGCCGCCGGGATGCCCACTTCCAGCCAAGCCGATCATGCGCACGATGTCCCAGCGTATTTCCTTGGAAATAGCTTCCAATTTCTCCCTTAGTTTCTTCTCCTCCGCCTCCTCCAAAACGGTCCCTTTCGATCCTTCGACGCGGACACCCATATTCGCCTTCCTTCCTTCTTCGCGGCTGGGCTCCTTATTCCAGGCGCAAGGGTTTACCCCTGGTCTGAAGGAAGTCTTCCAACCTCTCGATGGTGTAGTTTATCACGCTATGAGAAGCTATGTCAGTTTCCAATAATATTTCGACCGCGTGCGAAAATTCTCCTGCAAAAGTGGCCACATGAGCGTCGCTTCCCACCGCTACCAGCCCGTCCCGGCGCTCTATCTCCCCCACCATCTCCCGGCAGGTCTCCTCGCTGCCCTCACGAGTGTAGACGAAGGAGCTGTTGTTGATCTCCAGGGCCTTACCCTCCCTGGCTGCCGCCTCCACCACCCGCTCCATGTCCACCGGGTACTTGGGATTGTCGGGATGAGCGATTATATCCACCAGGGGATGGGAGAGGGCTCCCAAGATGGCGGCGGTGTTCTCCTCCACCGACTCTCCTGAGTAACCGGTATAGGGATGCAGGCCGGCGTGGACCACATCCAGGCTCTCGAGCACCCGGTCCGGAAGGTCCAGGCGGCCCTCGGTGTCCAGGATATTAGCCTCTACGGAGCGCAGCACCCATACACCGTGCCAGCGGCGGCGCAGTACCTTGAGGTTCCAGAAATGATAGAGGTTTCCGGAGCCGGGGATGGCCGGCCCGTGGTCGGAGATCCCGATGGCCTCCAATCCCTTCTCCGATGCGGCGCGAACGCACTCCTCCACGGTGGAATAGGCATGGCCGCTGGAGATGGTGTGGACGTGCAGGTCCACTCTTATCTCGTACTTCTCGCTGCCTGCCATTCACATCTTCTTTCCGGCTACTTTGAGAATATGAATATTGCTGCAACCAAGCGCTTATTATACCAGTAGATGGGGTCAGGCCTAGGGGACACGCCTGGCTTTAGGCCTGAAATCGCCAAGGGATTGGATACAGTGGCCAGGGGAACTCAGTCCAACTCATAGTCCCTGTGTATTGATGGAAACAGTTCGGCTCAGGCCTAAAGCCAGGCGTGTCCCCTAGGCTTGGGGGGTGGTTTTCCAGCGCAGGTAGGCATCCACTAGTTCGTCCAGGTCCCCGTCAAGGACGGCGTCCACGTTGCCTATCTCCATGTCGGTGCGGTGGTCCTTGGCCATGCGGTAGGGGTGCAGCACGTAGGAGCGTATCTGGCTGCCAAAGCCGATGTCCTTCCTCTCCCCCCGCAGCTGCTCGATCTCCTTCTCCCTCTCCTGCCGGGCCCGCTCCGCCAGGCGGGCCTCGAGGATACGCATGGCCGTCTGGCGGTTGGAGATCTGGGAGCGCTCGTTCTGGCAGGAGACCACCGTGCCCGTGGGGAGGTGGGTTATACGCACCGCCGAATCGGTGACGTTTACGTGCTGGCCTCCCGCCCCGCTGGAACGGTAGGTCTCCACCCGAAGGTCCTTGGGGTCGATCTCTATCTCTCCCTCCTCCTCCAGCATGGGGATGACGTCTAAGGAGGCGAAGGAGGTGTGGCGGCGGTGAGAGGCGTCGTAGGGCGAGATCCTGACCAGGCGGTGAACCCCCTTCTCCGACAGGAAGAGGCCGTAGGCGTTGCGGCCGTGCACGGTATAGGTGGCACTCTTGATCCCCCCGCCCTCACCGGGCTGCACGTCATTGAGGTCTATCTTGAAGCCCCGTCCCTCGGCCCAGCGCAGGTACATACGCAGCAGCATCTCCGCCCAATCCTGAGATTCAAGGCCGCCAGCCCCGGGATGGATACTGACGATGGCGTCGCTGGTATCGAACTCGCCGCTGAGAAGGCTCTCTTCCTCCAGCCGGTCTACTTCCCGGCGGAGCTTTCCCACGCCCCGTCCTATGTCTTCGCTGAGGCTGAGGTCGTCCTCGTCGTGGGCCAGCTGGACCAGTTCCTCCAGTTCCCCACTCTCCGAGGATAGGCGCTCCCAGCTTTCCACCAGGTCCTTCAGGTTGGAGAGCTCCGCCAGCATGCTTCGGGCCCTCTCCTGGTCGTCCCAGAGGTCGGGCTTGGAGGTTTTTTTCTCCAATTCGGCGGCGCGAGCCCTCTTGCCCTCTATGTCAAAGATACTCCTTTATCTTGTCCAGCCTGCCCGAGAGCTCCTCCAGTTCGTTACGATAATCGCTCAGCACTTTTCATCACCCGACTCATCTCTTGTAAGTCTTGCTTATCCCAAAGCGGCCTTACAGGCTTCTAAACGGCCTTGCCGCAGCAGTGCTTGTACTTTTTTCCGCTGCCGCAGGGGCAGGGGGCGTTGCGGCCCACCTTATCGGAGCGTGCCTGGGCCGGCTTCTTCTTCTTTTTCTTCCCGCCGTCGCCGGGGCCCTCCTCCACCACTCGCAGGGCCGGCTTCTCGTCCGCCTTGACCACCTGGATGTGGAACATATAACGCAGAAACTCCTCCTGGATGCTGAAGGTGAGCTCCTGGAAGGTGCCGTAGGCCTCGTTCTGATACTCGATGAGGGGGTCGTGGCCGGCGAAGGAGCGGAGCCCTACACTGTCGCGCAGGTGGTCCATGTCATAGAGGTGATCCCTCCAGCGGTTATCGACGACCCTGAGCATGACCAGGCGCTCGATGTCCTTGATATCCTTCCCGGATTCGGCGAACTCCGCCTCCCTGGCTGTATAGACCTCCATGGCGTCCTCCACCAAAGCCTCCCTTAATCCCTCATAGGATACGGCCTCGATGTCGATATCCTCCGGGCCGAAGGTTGCCGGGTAAAGCCCCTTTATATAACGGAAGAACCCCTCCATGTCCCAATCGCTGGGGTCTAACGAGTCGTCGATGAGCCTCTCCAGGGCGGTATCGATAACCTCGGGGATCATCTCCTCCACCTGGGAGTGGATATCCTGTCCCTCCAGTATGCTTTCCCTCTCTGTATAGATCACCTCTCGCTGGGTGTTCATCACGTCATCGTATTCAAGGAGCCTCTTTCTTATCTCGAAGTTGTTGGACTCCACGTTCCTCTGGGCGGTCTCGATGGCCCGGGTCACCACCTTGTTCTCGATGGGCACGTCGTCGGGAAAACGAAACCTCTCCATGAGGCTGGAGATGGCATTTGCCGCGAAAACCCGCATAAGGTCGTCATCTAGGGATAGGTAAAAACGAGAGGCCCCCTGGTCTCCCTGGCGGCCGGAGCGGCCGCGCAGCTGGTTGTCTATCCGACGGGCCTCGTGCCGTTCCGTTCCCAGCACGTATAGGCCGCCCGCTTCGATAACCAGTTCCTTCTCTCTCTCTACTTCCGCCTTCGTCTCCTCCAGGACCTCCTCCCATTCCTCCTCGCTCACTTCCTCCTTGCCCGCCAGCTTCTGGCGGGCCAGCATGTCGGGATTGCCGCCGAGCATGATGTCCGTGCCTCGTCCGGCCATGTTGGTGGCGATGGTCACTGCTTTCAGGCGTCCCGCCTGGGCCACGATCTCCGCCTCTCTCTGGTGGTGCTTGGCGTTGAGGACCTCGTGGGGTATGCCCCTCTTCTTGAGCATTCCTGAAAGCCGCTCCGATTTCTCGATGGAGATGGTCCCCACCAGGACCGGCTGGCCCCTCTCGTAACAGGAGGTTATGTCCTCCACCACCGAATTGAACTTGGCCTCCTCCGTTTTGTAGATGACGTCGTTGCGGTCCTCCCGGATCATGGGCTCGTTGGTGGGGATGACCAACACCTCCAGGCCATATATCTCCTCGAATTCCCCGGCCTCGGTGGCCGCCGTACCGGTCATCCCGGCCAGCTTGTCGTACAAGCGGAAATAGTTCTGCAGGGTGATGGTGGCCATGGTCTGGTTCTCCTGCCTTACCTTCAGGCCCTCCTTGGCCTCGACGGCCTGATGCAGGCCGTCGCTCCACCTGCGCCCGGGCATGAGGCGGCCGGTGAACTCGTCGACGATAAACACCTGGCCTTCCTTGACCACGTAATCCACGTCGCGGCGGTAGAGCTCCTTGGCCTTCAGGGAGTTCTGCAGATGATGGACCAGGGGGGTGTTGACGTGATCGTAGAGGTTATCCAGTCCCAGCAGAGACTCCACCTTTTGTATACCCTCATCGCTCACCCCCACGGTGCGGGTCTTCTCCTCCACCTCGTAGTCCTCGCCTACCTTGAGCCGTGGAGCCACCCCGGCGAACTGACGGTAAAGGCGGGCCGAATCCTCCGCCGCCCCGGAGATGATCAGCGGAGTCCTGGCCTCGTCGACGAGGATGGAGTCCACCTCGTCCACGATGGCGTAGTTATGGCCCCGCTGTACCATGCGTTCATTGCTTATCTCCAGGTTATCGCGGAGATAATCGAAGCCGAACTCGTTGTTGGTACCGTAGGTTATGTGGGCGCCGTAGGCTATCTTTCTTAAGTCCTTGGGCATCTGGGCCTGGACCAGGCCCACATCCAGTCCCAAAAATTTATAGATGGCCCCCATCCATTCGCTGTCGCGGCGGGCCAGATAATCGTTGACGGTGACTATGTGCACACCCCGGTTCTCCAGGGCGTTCAGATAGGCGGGCATGGTGGATACCAGTGTCTTGCCCTCGCCGGTCTTCATCTCGGCGATCTTGCCCTGGTGCAGCACCACCCCTCCCATGACCTGCACGTCGAAATGGCGCTGCCCCAGGATTCGTACGGCCGTCTCGCGCACCACGGCGAAGGCCTCGGGAAGGATGTCATCCAGAGAGGCGCCCTGTTCCAGGCGGGAACGAAACTCCCCCGTTTTGGCGCGCAGCTCCTCATCTGAGAGCTCTTTCGTCTCGGGTTCCAGGTCGTTGACCACCTGGACCACTTCCATGAGCTGATCAAGCCTCTTGCGCTCCCCCATGCGCAGGACTTTGCCGAGGGCTTTACGAACGGGCATCTATTCCTTGTCCTCCCTGAGGATCTCCTCCAGGCTCTCCTCCATCTCCTTTTGCTCCAGCATCTTGGCCCGCTGTGATACCTCCCTCTCCGGGTGGTGCCGCGCCCTGGACTGCATCTCCACCACCTGGCCCAGGGTGCGCAGTACCTTGGAATCGTAGCGCCTGCCGCGCTCCACGCTCATCTCCTCCAGGGCCTGCATGGAGGAAAGTCTCTTGGTGGGCTGATTGGTCAGCAGGTCGTAGTCGCTGACCACCCCGATTATTTTCGACCCCACGGGCAGGCGGCCGGTTCCTTCCTCCTCCTCGGGCGGGGGATGATGATAACGCACTATGTCAGCGATAGGCTCGAGCCGTGGCACGCCTTCCAGTACCTGCGCCCCCCGCTCACCGTGTTCCGGCGCCTCCTCCTCTCCCTCTGACTCTATACGCCCGATATCGTGCAGGGCGGAGGCATAGCGGATGTTGCGGGTCTCCTCCTCGGACAATCCCATCTCTCTCGATACCTCCACCGCAAGGTTGCTCACCCGGCCGGAATGGCCCGGTATCCCCCGGGACAGGTCGAAGGCATCGCCGATGACCCGGATGGTCTGGAAGTATCTTTCATCCAGCTCCTTGTCCCGGTTGGATTCCAGCCGTACCACAAAGAGGGGAATAAAGAAGATAAGGAAATTGAGCCAGGGGATACGCGGAAAATAGAGGG
>Ga0180433_10002554_pt1 | contig 27935 bp, 29 predicted proteins | sample SS_ome_8_FD_132980 | JGI IMG/M metagenome (GOLD analysis project Ga0180433, IMG submission 132980) | Hypersaline lake sediment archaeal communities from the Salton Sea, California, USA - SS_1_D_1 metaG | ecosystem: Environmental > Aquatic > Non-marine Saline and Alkaline > Hypersaline >... | reverse complement strand
TTTCTCGACCATATCCACGTGAATACCCATATCTGCCAAATCTAACGAAGCTTGAATACCAGCAATTCCTCCTCCAATCACTAAGGCACTCTTGGAAGCTTTTGCCACTTTTTACACCACTTTATTTTCTTAATTATGATTTTATTCTATTACTTCTTTTTCTAATATTAATAATTACTTTATCGTAATTTCAATTATAACAATATCTTGATTTCATTCAAAAAATTGTATTTTCTCAAATAATACCTTTGGTTTAATCCTGTGGAAGTTAAATCCTAACTCCTCCGGTTTGAATCCAAACGCCAACGCTACTAACTCTGAAAGATAGAAGATCGGAAACGCGTAATTGCTCCCGTTCTTCTTGTTAAGTTCTCGCTGATTGAATTCAAATTGCTGGTAACACGCCGGGCATACCAGACCAACGCAATTTGCTCCAGACTCTTCGATGGCTTTTAGCTTGTTGTCTATCATCAATAGGGATAATTCACTATCAGATTTGTCCACTGGATTTCCACAACATTCTACCTTCAAGTCATAATCGACAGATTCAGCTCCCAGAGCCACCACAATCTCATCAATTGTTTTAGGCTCGAATGGATCGTCCCATTGGATGATTTCTGATGGTCGCAAGTAATGGCATCCGTAATGAACGGCAACCTTGAAGTTTTCTAAAGGTTTAACGATGTTTTCCTTGACTTTATCGAGGTTTTCATAGAGAATCTGTGCAAAGTGTTTGACCGGTGTCGAGCCATCGTAGTTCTTTCCAACGCTCCTCAACACCTCGTTTACCTCGTTCTTGACCTTCTCGTCCTTGTTCACAAAATAATTCACGCCTTTTAGGGTTTCAACGCATCCTGAACAAAAAGAAATGATGCCACCGTTATTATTGGCCAAACTCAAGTTTCTTGCACCTAACGCAAGCCACGTTTTATGGTCTATTAATTCTATACCCGTTGGATCTGGACAGCAACTAAATCCGTCTACATCGTTCAACTCTATCCCTAACTTATCAAAGATTTTCCTCGCAGAAGTTTCCAAAAATGGCAACCTCGCAGGAATGACGCACCCTAAGAATATATCGTATCCCATTTCTTATTCTCGCCCCCTAGATATATTTGCTTCGAAATTCGTTTCCTTGAAAATCGACTTTAACTCGTCAACTGGTGCAGTTTTTACTTCTGGTAAGCCTAATTTCTCACGCCTTGTCGTTATTGCCTTGGAATAGGGAATAGCCACGCCGTTTTCTAAAACTGCTTGACCTTGTGCATAAAAGGCTTCGGGATACTTCCCCTTCTCAAAACACCTATTTTTTATCAAGGTAAAAATTTCAGTAAGCTCTACCTTTTGTGGACATAACTCAACGCATTTTTGACACGTGGAACATAACCAAGGATTTGGGTCCTGCGCATCGATTAACCTGTCCTCAAGCCCCAACAACGCTTCCTCAATGATCTTCCTCGGATTGTACTTACCATGCGTGATTAAGGCCACGGGACATCCACCAGAACATGTAGAACACTGATAACAGTAACTTAACGACGCATTATGCTTCATGACCTCGTTTCTAAACTCAAAATTTATGACGCTCATGTCTATTTATTCTCCATTATTTCCATGTTTTTTAAGGCATTTCAATTCGATGATTATTATTTTTAATAAAACACCCTTAAAAAGTTTTGAATTTTAATAACTATTTATTTATTTTATTTCGATTGTATTTAAAATTATCTATTACTAGCACTTTTTCGATCTTTTTGATCGATTTCCGTAACTTTTCATAATATTTTTTAAAATCAAAAAATTATGTGAGATTCCCAACAAATGCGGTATAAATATCGAAAAAATTATTATTCGAAAGTAAAAAAATATAAAAAAAAATAATATCTATGATCGGATTTCTATGGTTTAGTGGAAAAGTTGCACACTTTTTGTTACAACTATTAAAAACAGTAACTTTCGGAACCAAAATTATCGAAATGGATCATATTTAAATATGAAGGTTGCAATATAATTATTTGGAGTAAAATTTTTTTACTTTGGTGGAAAAAAAAAACTCCGGAGCTGAGAAAAAAAAAATGTGTAACGATTGTAACTGCGATGCTATCGACCTGTGTTCGATAGTCGGGATGCAACCTATCGGATTTTGCTGTTCGAAATGCGAGTTATGGGACGAAGAATTAACTTGTATGAAAGCAAAAGAATCTGCCTTGGAAAGTAATGGGCACGATCATGTGTACTTGAAAATAAACCGTAAAGCGAAAGCCGAATCCCCTGAACTCCAACATTAAATGGAAAAAGTGAATCAGGGAAGAAAGATCAGTACACGCCATAGAAGAGTGAAAGAGTGATATGTGTAACAATTGTAATTGTGATAATTACGACTTATGTTCGATAGTGGGCCATATGCCAGTGGGATTTTGTTGCTCGAAGTGTTATTTATACGACGAAGCCCACACATGCTTGAAAATGAAGACGAGGCGCGAGGCGGGTGAAGCAGAAGCGAAACCCGAGGACGAGATCCAGCCACTCAGTACTGAAATCGAGAACGGAATGCTCAAGGTCGTTGTAGGGAAGGAAGACGAGGAAATTCCGATTTACATCGACTTGAAGAAGCAGTTCGAGTCCGATTAAGGGCCGAATGAGTTTTGCAATCTATATTTTGATTAATAAATCCTGCATTGTTCGTTAAAGCGCTTAAATTCGTCCAAATTCTCAATTCTCCCCTCCAAATGATATATAAATCCTAATTCTTTCAAGTTTGGCATTTTTTTGACGCCAATCAGTTTAGAAATTGCACAATTTTGGAACCAAACCTTCTCTAAACTAGCAGGTAAATCCCGCATAGAATCTAAGTTAATCTCAATTATAACTCTTTCCTAAAAGAATTCCTTTAAATAGGAATTAGAATGATATAATTAACAATCAACAATAAAAAAAAACGAAATTATCGAGCTTTAAGCATTTTTAAAAGAAGACGGATGTAACTACTACTAATATTCGGTGTCTTACTCACATAAAATTTATCGGGTGAGATGTATCCTGGTCGAGATTTCGGAGTTATTTGAGCCGAGGGAGGCTTTTTTTTTGGCCGATAAGATATTTTTAATGCGTGAGTCGGACAAGTTCGAATACAAGTGGCGCAAAACATGCAGCGGTTAGATTTTATGGGATTTAAAATATTTTTTATGTCTATAGCAGCCATTGGACAAGCGCGCTCGCATGCTCCACAATTATCACACTTATTAGAGTCAAGTTTAATTAATCCCGTCGTGGATGATTCACCCTGCATAAAATAGCGAAAAGCCCAATTAGTTAATTTTGGGAAGCGAAAACGACCAAATCGCAGGTCAATGAATTTATTTTCTTCTTTTCGAAGTCGAATTGCGATTAAAGCACCAAAATAATAACATCGATCAAGAATTTCTCGAGGCCATCCTACTGGATAAAATTTATTATCAAAAAATGGTTCTAACGTGGGTGTGGGGATTTCCAAGACGCCCAGAGTCTCATAATTCTTTTTTCTCAATAATTCTATGGCTATACCCGCAGAATTACAGGGTAATCCTCCGCTCGTATCTATAATGAAGGCAGGCGTTGTGTGTTTAGCGGGCGGTAACTTTTTTAACCAGATTAGAACAATCCGTGGAACCATGAATTCGTACACTGGAAATGCCAATCCTATGGCAGGCGGGTACCTTTCTTTCTCGGGGAATGGAAGATTCTTGACATTTTTAATTCTGACAAGGTTCACTTTGACATTTTTATCCTGCAAACCTCGTTGGACCAATTCCGTGCAGTATTTTGTATTTCCTGAAGCGCTATAATAGAAAAGTGGAATGATTCCCGATTCTCTATATCCTGATGTCATCAAATTAAAATATTAGCTGTTGATTTAAAAAAATATGTGTTGAATATTTTATTTCAACCAAAAAGTTGATAAAAAACATAATTATCAGTAATTCTGAATATCACAAATAACAGATAATTTATAATATGCCCAAATTAAAGCGTTGCTCCACCAATTGTTCCCAAAACTCCCCCTGCTACTGCCATGAAGAAGCCAATCCACAAATTCCAAGCATAATCATCACCCATGATTCTAAATGTGCCCCATAATATGCTCTCGTTCGCGGGAATTGTCTGGATGAAGGCTACCATTTCATAATACTCACTTATTCCAATTAAAAAGTCCACCAACAAGAGAACTGGTCCTAAAAGAATCAGTATTCCGCCAATTGATCCTATCTTTTTTGATTCTTTTGTAACACCAACAATGCATATAATTGCTCCCCCTATCACTAAAAATCCTCCAATTAACTCTAAGAGCGCTATGGTAGATATTGCTGAGGAATATGGAATTGTAATAGTCGTTCCAAATCCAGAAAGATAATAACCACTTTTATTTAATGAGAATATATTTGTTATAGTATAGCTGTACCAGCAAAATAATTCGGGTAAAATCAAACTTAATATAACACTTAGCAAACCAACAATTGCGCCAATTATGGCAGCAATCCTTCCAAATCCCATAGTTATAACCTTTTAAGTGTAAATCCTAATTTTAGTAATCTGTTTTACATTTATTTTAATGGTATCATTAATAAAGGTTTTCAAACATCACGCTTTACCTTAAACTGATAATTATCGAGGTATTTAAATTTTAATATAAAAGAATTATTAAAATGGTGAAAAAACATGACACAAACATTAAAATTTAACGAAAAAGAAGTTAACAAGGTAGAACACGACTATAGAAAACTCACTCTCGACAAGTTTCAGCGCGAAGCCATCGATAAAATCGCTCGTCTCATGAAACACTTCCTAAACCTGAAATTAAACGCTATTAAGGGTAGCATGTGGTTGACCATAAAACAATGGCAAGAACTCAATCAAAAAAACCTCTCATCCATCAGTTCTTTACCCAGGGAGGAGCAAGAGGATGCTTTAATAGAACTAATATCTCTGGGCAAGGAACGGATCAAAAAAATGATGGTAAGTCCTGAAGAGCAGAACGATGAGCTTAATACTGCTTTTCAAGGCGTTGTTGAAGCGGTAAAAATTTTCCTAAAAAAAAAAAATGAGACTTAATATCTCCGCTATCTTCCTTCCTTTCCTCTTAAATATGTTTTGAATATATATTTTTCTTTTTTGAACTCTATTTCTTCTTTTTAATCACTATGAGGATAACTTGAATGAGAAAGAAGAGAATACAAGCAAAGATAATCGTGAATTTAATTGTTGCGCAGAGTGCAGCAACGAAAGGGCTCGCAGAAACGATGAAACTACCATCCGCAATCATCAAGAGGAGGTTTACATTCTCAGCAACATCGCAAATTCCTGCAATAATCGGCGTGATTGCCATATACAGCCCAATCGTTTGGATTAATCCTTCTAGCTTACGAGTTGCGATCAAGAGGCACCCAAAAATCAAGATTCCATAAGCAACTATATAGAGAAAATCCATGTATATCCCAAATGCAATTTGTTGCTTTCCAACAGCGCCCCAGGCATTGAATATTACTTCTACTTGGCTCGATGTCCACGCAAATTCGTAATCCAAGATAGTATACACCGGGGCAGCGTTTATCACGCCCCCTAGCGATGTCATTATTACGAACGCAATCAATCCTATTAGTGTGATCAATTGAAGCGCTTTCTTTTTCGGTATTTCCAACAATTTTTCTAAAAACATGATCATTTATAATACTTAATTTTATTTAACGAGTTGTGTTTGAACTCGTATTTATCTCTCTAACCTTGTAGAACTGGTTTTTTGTAAGTGTTTATGTACTTTTAACAAGTAGGAAAAATCAGTCTTTTCTATCGCTTTGAGTTGCCTCAAAGTGTTATAAATCATGTTAAATCCATATATAGGCTGGAATTCGACCATCAAATATATGAGCACTTTTTTTTTTAATGATAAATCCTTGCCCACCTCTTTTAATGCTTCTAATACTATGTCTTCGTCTTCTAGAACTCGAGATATAGCTATAAGACACTGATCTTTCACGTTTTGATCTAAAAACCTTGCCAATTTTAATCCCTGGTTTCTAAATGTGGTCAGTTCAAGTGATGGTAGAAATCCTGGTACAACGCTTCGATGGGTTGAAGATCTTCGAAAATAAGAGTATTCCCCGTGACGAGCCATTATTACTTCTTGCAGGTAAGTATAATGTAGTGAATAAACGCTTGTTGTTATTCCCTCGAATTTGGAAGCGTTCAAAAAGTAAACCCTTCCTTTATAGATGTTATGCAAGAATAACTCGGCTTTTGACGCAAACACTTCATCGATTCGTGGATGCCTATCGTGTGAGGTTCCGTCTAACAACCAAAGCGTGTAATATCCCATATCTGTGTAGTCTTTAGTGCGCTCGATCAAATCTTCCTCGACGATTTTAGAGTGCTGGATTTCAATCACGACTTCCTTCCCGTTTGTGAATTTAATATAAATATCTGCAACTCTATTTCCTAATAGAACCTCTTCTTTGATCTCCTTGATATCGTTATTCAACGACAAGTTTTCGCTCAAAAACTTTTTGATCCTCAAGTGTTCGAACGATTCTGACCTGTTGTCTTTTATACCTTCTGTCAAGATCATACTTCTCGTGTTTTTTATCGATTATTTCATGTTGATATATTTAAACTCACATTTTTTAGGGATTTTTATAATTAAATCCTTAAATAAATTGAATAATCGTGTTAATTAAAAGAGGAGTTATCCGTGAGAAGGAATCTTGAATTGAAATATTACCTAAAAATGATAGAACATTACAAGGGAGATATTAAAAACCGGGAGAAAATTGAAAAAATTGGATTTAACACGCTCACGAAGTTAATGTTCTATCTCAAACTCACGGGAAATAAAGAATTGATAAAAAACCTATTGATTATAATACTCGCGTTGTACATGGACGTCCCACCTGATAATTTTAATACTATTGGTCTTCCTCCAAGTAGATTATCTCCTCAAGAAAAAAATGCGTTATATTCCGAATTGAAGCAAGAAATAACCTTGAACTGAAAAGAAAAACCTCATCCAAATCCCCCTTTTTTTACGCGATTCCATTCTTGGTCGAAAATGAAATCTAAATCATCGTTCAAGCATTCAGAACACTTCTTATCAAAGTTCTGAAATTGCTCTTCAGAAATTTCCACACCGCATTTAACACAAGAGGGCATCATTAAACCATTTATTAAGATTCTTTAAAATATTTTAGAGGTAGTTGGAATAAAAGAAGTAAGATCTAGGTTAGCATCGAGTCGCAGTTTGGGCATGTGTTCTGTCCTTCCTTGATTTCAGCACCACAAAACTGACAATAAGTTGAAACTGCAGAACTAACGACTCCTCTTTCCTTCTTTTCTAGTTTTGAAGGTAGTTCAGCTCTATATTTGTACAATAACACATTTGAAGCGCAGACTAATGCGTAAAAAACGAAACCTACAGTAAGATAATCGAAGAATGCCCTATAATATCCCCAAGGAAGATTTGCCATAATTAGAAAATATATTGGTATCATTATAACGCCAAATATTCCTATCCAAACAAATCCGAATTTATACGCTAATTTAAACTTCGAGGCTGCTGCACAAGCGAGCGAAATAATAAGAAATGGTGCTGCGATAAACGTGTATATTGGTAGCATGAAATATATTAATGTAATGATAGATATGATACAGTAAAATATTGTTATGTTCCGAATTTTATTTTCCATTTTTAACCCCTTAATGTTGAATAAAAAAGTCACAATCTTTAGTTAGTTAAAATCTTTTTAGCAATAAAAATCTATATGAAATCACTACTTAATATTTAGGAGATTAAATAATTTTGAAAATCGTAATTTTCGCACCTCACCCTGACGACGAAATATTTGGTTGCGGGGGGAGCATGTTAAAATGGTTGGAGGAAGATCACGACGTTCACGTGATATACGTGACTGATAATAGGGCATTAATCGAATGGGGCATTAAAGAAAACCAGTTATTAGAAGATAAGGCTGCTGATTATGTTAACATATCGGGAGACGAGTTAGCTAAAATATGCTTGAAAGAGGCAGAAGACGTGGCGAAAGCTTTTGGATTACCTGAAGTTAACGCTCATTTTTTCAAAATACACGACCAAGACGCTGAAAATAACATCGAACTCGGTGTGTCTCTCTCTAAAGAAATTATAAAAGATGCTCACAGGATCGTCATGCCCTGCGATAATAATAACCATAACGACCATCAAGCCACACACACGATCGCAAAAACAGCTGCAAGAGAGCTTAATCTAGATATTGAATATTATGTGTATGCTCTCTATAATGTAATGAAAGCTCCCAAGGAAAAACACTTGAAAATTAAAATATCCGATTATAACGAAAGATTATATAATATTATGAAATTGTATAAAACGCAATTATGTCTAAAAGACTCGAGAATGGGCTGGAAAACGCTTACTCGCAAGAGAATGGAGAGATTTGGCGTGTTCAAGCTGGAAGAAATGAACTTCTTTGAGTGCTTTTAATCTGAGTGTAATAACGACTACAAAATAAGACTAAAAGTGGAGTTATTTATTAAGAGTGAGTTAAATTATTGTCTTTATGGCTCTTAATGCCTTTTGATGTGAAAAACGCTTAGCTTTAAATAAAATGGTACATCAAATAAAGAATAATATGAACGAAGAGTATGACATTATTGTTGTTGGAGCGGGATTCGGAGGTCCTGTTGCAGCCAAAATATGCGCTGATGCTGGCTTGAAGACATTAATGATAGAGAGGTCAGAAAATGTAGGGGAAAAAGTCATTTCTGGTTTGACAATTCCATTTCAAGGTTTTCTTCTTGGACCTGCTTTTATAAGGGACGGTAACCCTCCCTTTGAAAGACCTTCTGATGGAGTTATTAATTACATCATAAAAGACATCGATACTAGCGATATTGATATAGACGATTCGCTCAGGTTTCCTAAACCGCTATCTCCAATCTTCGCTTTTGGCTATAACACATATTGCAAACCCTTCTGTGAATGGGAAGCTAAAAAAGCTATTGAAGCGGGAGCCATTTTAAGGACATCAACTACTATAGTGGACTTGATAAAAGAAAATAATTGCGTGAAAGGCGTTATTACCGATAGTGGTGAAGAAATAAGGTCAAAAATAGTTATCGATGCAGAAGGATCACAAGGATTATTAGCCATAAAAGCGGGTATAAGAGAGAAATACCCGCCAGAGGCAATCTCTCTCGCTGACACGTACGATTATGAAATGGATAAAGAAGATATCGATAAACTTTTCGGTTATTCCCTGAAATTTTGTTGGGGATGGGATGAACAAAAAATCTCCCCGCCGCTAGGATACGGTAATGGTTTAATGGTTTGGCCTTATCGAAATAGTCTCCATTTTATGCAAGATCAATGCTTACAATTAAATCAAAAGTCCGTTCCTAATCTAAAGAAGTTATTTAACGATTATCATCATAATATAACTACGAAATTAGATTGGTGGAAAAAAGATATTGCGCCCCGTATCAAACTTCGTGCGAGAATGTGGGAAGGATTTGAAATCTATGTGGGTCTTGATAAAAAATTACGAAATATGAGCAATCATGCTGATGGGATAATTTTAATAGGGGATGTTGCTGGACTTGAGAGCACGGAGCTATGCGATGGTGTACCAGCAGCCTGGTGGTCTGCGGAAATAGCAGCAGAAGTGGCAATTGAAGCCATACGGATTAATAACACATCAAAATCATTTTTGAAGAAATATGATGAGAGAATTAAATCACATCCAATTATTCAATGGTCCATTTCTGGTAGAAATAGATATGATCTCCGTGAAGCTCAAGAACAACACGACGAAAAGAAATTGAAGAAATATATCCATAATGGTTGGGGATTGGGGGCATTAACCCATTTTACTACACCCTTCCTAAAATTATCTCTGTCATATTTTAACGAAGATCCAACGATCTTGACCAAATGGATTAAAATGTATTTCAGATACTACCGAAATTGGTTGCATGAAAGTTACGACTATACCATAAATAGGAAGCAAAGAAAACACAATACAAAACGACCTTTTGTCATGGAATCGCTATTTTGCAATATGATCAACATCTTAAATTCTCTCATGAAATTTATCCATAGGAGGAAACGATTTCTCTCATTTCTGATAATTCCCTTAGTAAATTCAATTAACACTTTCTTAAAGAAATTTCTTCCGGTCATAGAACCCATATTTTTAAAAATAATGAAATTTCTTGAGCCTCTCACAGATAAGATCAGTAAAAAAATGATAAATTTCGCAGACAGGGCAAACCCATTAATTTTTGAAGTCATATCAACAAAAGAGGTTGAAAAATTTGGTTAGAACTTCTAAGGAATTCCCAGGCGTTGAGTGGGTGGAAGGTACCGGCGATTTTATACAAATAAATGAAGTAAAATGCGTAGGATGTTCAAACTGCGTGAATGTCTGTTTAGCAGGATGTTTTGAAATTGTAAATAAAAAAGCAAAAATAATTAATCTCGATAAATGCATGGAATGTGCTGCATGTTGGTATGTTTGTAAAGAAGAAGCAATTAATTTCTCATGGCCTAAGGGCGGAACTGGGTATAGAAGCGACTGGGGATAAGATTGCTTCTATCGTTAGATACAAAATTTGAGAATTTATAAAGGATTTATGGAATTTCCTGACAATTAAATCTCGTCTACTACTAATTCGTCCAAAGTAATATTCAATTCTAGATTGGACTTTTTGAGATTTTTAACTAATTGTCGTAATCCATATTCGTTTGTTAATAGTTCTACGAAATTTTGGTATAAGCCAATGATGTTATCCTCCCCTGCCTGGAAGTAAATATCATCCTGGTTCCCAATTATGCTTAAAACTTCGTATAAGCCTTTTATGGATTCTTTTATGTTCTCAAAATTCTTCTCAGCCTTTTCTGTTGCGTTTATCGTGTATTCAGTATTTATCATTTTTATTAACCTCTGTTACTATAATTATCATTTTGCATATTTAAATGTTACTTTTTCGTCAAAATGATTTCTGAGATAAGTCACTATTCTTACATAATTGAAAACAATGATGACGATTCTGATAATTTCTTAAAAAAGAAAGAATGACAAATTACAAATTGGCGAAAATAGTGATCGATCTCCAAAATAGTGTCGCTTCTCGATCATCAACTATTGAGAAATGAAGGGAACCGACGAAATCTTACTTAATTATTTATCAAAAAAATAAGCGTAAACATAGAGAAAAATGGGTAAAGCATCCCATAAATTTTAAAATCAAATATTATTTATTTTCTATTTTTTTAAATATCGATTAAGAGTTTCATATTCAGAGCGAATGCCCTTTTTAAAAAAATTTTTCCTAATTATTCCTAATATATTAGTATTATATATTCATATAATTGAATTAGACAAAATTCGTTATGATAGTACAAACAAGTGATTTTAAATAGTGTTTTTATTAATCTTTTGAGATATGGTTAATATGTCATGCAAGAAACATTTCTAAAAGTAATAATATGTGGAGATGGTGGCGTTGGAAAAACATCATTTCTAAACAGGTATGTGAACGATATATTTCTTGAAGATTCTGAAATGACTAAGGGCGTGAATTTTTTTAGTAAAAAAATCAAAAAAAATGGAAGTAACTTCGCATGTGATCTAGTAATGTGGGATCTTGGTGGACAAGAACAATTTAGGTTCATGTTATCTGAATGTGTGGATGGTGCTGCAGGTGCTTTATTTTTATTTGACATGACGCGTTTTAATTCTCTTGATAGAATAGACGATTGGATGGCTGAAATAACTGAACACGATAATATTCCAATAATGCTTGTAGGAACAAAAAGCGACTTGAAACACTTGATTAGCGATTATTTAGACGATTATGCATCTCAAATAGTACAAAATAGCGCGAACTGTGTTGGATATATCAAGACTTCTTCGAAAACTAATTATAACATTCAAGACACATTTGATATATTTATCGATATTCTACTAAGAAAAATGAAAGGATATAATTCAGATTCTACTTCATTTGGAGAATCTGTAGTATGAAAGAGTTTATTTAATAACAGGGTTAAGAACATAGTTAACCTTCATGACGAGTGAAGGAAGTAGTGTTTACTAATTAATATTATTTCTTGTTTAAATTAAATAAGAAAAGTTTTAAATATTTTCTTTATCATAATTGAACTAAAATGTTATTTTGATTTGATGAATTATGGGAAAAGAAAAAGAAAAGGAAAAAAAAGATAAAGAAAAATCCAAAGACAAGGACAAAAAAAAAGAAAAGGAAAAACACGATAAAGAAAAATCCAAAGATAAGGAAAAGAAAAAAGATAAAGAAAAAGAGAAATCTAAAGAAAAAGACAAAGAAAAACACAAAGACAAGGATAAAAAAGATAAAGAAAAGTTAAAGGAGAAGCCTGATCAAACTTGGAAGATGGAAATCAGTCAACTTCTTGATACAAATATAGCTACTTTTGAAAAGATCACAAAAACATTCAAGGATATTGACGATTATATATTAAAATCGGCCAAATCCAAGGAAGAATTCGTGGAAAAGGTCAATGAATCCATTGAAAAATTGCCGGAAGCCCAGAAGAACATATTTCTTGCCTTTCTAAATTCATTGTCCTAAACCAAATTTTCTTTTACAATTATATATTGAAAGAAGCCAAATCTAAGGAAGAATTTGAAGAAAAAGTAAGAAAAAGCGTGAAAGACTTACCTGAAGCAACTCAACAGATTTTTATTGCGTTCTTAGACGCTCTCCCTTAACTTTAATAATATTTTTCTTTTTTTTTTAAACATCATCTAGACTTAAATATAAGTTATTTCTTTAGTCAATAGAATAGAAAAACCATCATAGTATGCTTACAATAATGTCAAATCATTATTTTATAAGTATTTAGGAAAATAGTATCATGTCTAAAATATTTGTGGTCGATGACGATCAAGCCATTCTTAAGCTTTATAGCTTGATGTTAAGCGGTGTTGGATTTGAGATCCTTGACACTGCTATAAATGGAAAAATAGCAGTTGAAAAATACATGCAATTTTCTGTGAAACCAGATGTGATATTGATTGATTATCGAATGCCAATTAAAAATGGTCTAGATGCCATGGTGGAGATTTTACAATTAAACCATAATGAAAAGATAGTATTTGCTAGTGCTGATATGGATATTAAAGAAAAAGCGTTGGAACTCGGTGCTTGCGATTTTATTAGCAAACCTTTTGGAATGGATGATGTAGTGAATGTATTAAATAATGTTTTGCGTAAAAAAGGAAATTGAGTTGGAATATGGATAAAAATACACATGATAAAAAAAAAGAGCCTAAAGACCTTATGAGAAAAATTGTAGAACAACAAGCAATTTTATTAGATAATATAGAATTACAAGTGTGGTATTTAATCGACGAAGTAACCTATGGTGCTGTCAATAAAGCTTATGCTAAATATCTGGGGGTTGAAAAGAATTATTTAGAAGGTAATAAAATTTACGATGTACGTGAGAAAGAAGAAGCTGAGAGGTGTGTTGCTGGTAATAAAACCGTGTTTAATGAAAAAAAACAAATTCGCACTGAAGAGTGGTTAACGAATCAAGATGGTGAAAAGCGATTATTTTCTGTGATTAAAACACCAAAAATTGATGATGAAGGAAACATTGAATATGTGGTCTGTACTGCTCAAGATATTACAGAACGCAAGCTCTCTGAAGAAGAAATGAGAAAAAGAGCTAAAAAAACCGAAATTTTAAATAGAATTATCATTGCGGGTAATGAAGCTAAAGACATGGAATCACTATTGGAAAATATATTAAGAAATACGCTTGAATTGATGGATTTTGAAGGAGGAGGAATTTATTTAGTAAATGAAAAAACCAGGATTGCTGAACTTGTAATTTCTAAGGACCTCTCTCCTGAATTTCTAAAGCAAACTAATAATAGAAAAATTGATGATCCTCCATATAATCAAATATTTCTTAGGAATCAACCCATTTTTACAGATAATTATCCAGAATACAATCCAATAATCACTGAAAAATACGGATTCTATTCTATTGCCAGCGTTCCAGTAATAGCAAAAGATAAGGTTATTGGTGCGTTAAATATAGCCTCAAAAAGTCGAATAGCTTTCACTGAAGAAGAAAAAGAATTATTTTCATTTGTTTGTCGTGAAATGGGTAATGTTATTGCAAAACTAAAAGCAGAAGAAGCATTAAGAGAATCAGAAAAAAAATATCGAGAATCATTCAATAGAGCAGAATTTTATAAAGATTTATTTGCTCACGATATGAACAATATCCTGCAAAATCTTAAATCGTCCGCAGAATTGCTGCGAATTTGGTTTTATGATCCTGATAAAAGTGAAAAATTGACGGAACTGATATCTATTATTAAAGAACAAATAGAGAGAGGTGCCTCGTTAATATTAAATGTCCGAAAGCTTTCAAATATAGAAGATGAGCGTATTGATGAAAAAGTTATCGATTTAATTAATCCCTTAAATTCCACTATTACTCAAATCAAGCATAGATTCTTAGATAGAAATATTGAAATTACATTCAGTCCAACTTTAGATAAGTGTCATATTAACGCAGGAGAACTCCTCATTGACGCTTTTGAAAACATATTAATAAATGGTATTATGCATAACGAGTCTGATATGATAAAATTGGAAGTGAGATTGTCTAATGTGGAAGAGGAAGGTGAAAAATTCATAAAAATCGAGTTTTTAGATAATGGTATTGGTATCATGGATGAAATAAAAGAATTAATTTTCAATCGTGCGTACAAAAAAGAAAAAGCTACGAGTGGAATGGGAATAGGTCTTTCACTTGTAAAAAAAATAATTAATAGCTATCATGGGAAGATTTGGGTTGAGAACCGAGTAAAAGACGATTACTCACAAGGTTGTAATTTTATTATCATGCTCAAGAAAGCTTAATAAGAAATCACAGTTTTTAACGAAAATGACCATTAAAATAAAGATGCATGCTAACTATTAAGCGATAGACTAAGTATCACGTATTAAAAAAATGAAAAAAGAGAAAAATTTTAATATCATTTCTTTTCTTCTAATTCCCTCAATTCCCTATGCAATACCTTTCCAATAACAGATTTAGGAATCTCGTCGTCAATGAACTCGATGAATCGAGGATATTTATCAAAGCCCATGTTTTCCCTTGACCAATCAATGATATCTTGTTCTGATACTTTACTTTTATATTCGTCGTGTAATACAACATATGCCTTGATGTTTTCCTTTCCCTCGTCGTCAATTATTCCAATAACACCACATTCTTTAATTGCTTCGTTGTTATACAAAAGGTCCTCTACTTCAATAGGATATACTGAATGCCCCTTGTACTTGATCAAGTTTTTCTCCCGACCTTTTATGACAAAATAACCGTCTTCATCCATCATACCTAAATCTCCAGTCCACAACCAACCATCCTTAATGGTGTTATTCGTAGCTTCTTCTCTTTTATAGTATCCTTTCATCATTTGAGGGCCGCGCACGACGATCTCACCAACTTCTCCAATTCCAAGAGTGTTTCCTTCCTTGTCACAAATTTTTACATCCGTATTTGGAAAGGGCATTCCAATAGTCCCAACTTTAAATTTACCCTCGAAAGGATTTGCAGTAACAGCTGGAGACATCTCCGTCAAACCATAAGCTTCTCTTAGCTTAGCACCAGTTAACGATTCAAATGTGTTGAGAACTTCTAGTGGAAGCGCTCCTGCTGAACTTAGGCAGTATTTAATGCTACTCAAATCGTGTTTTTCGATTCCCTCATAATTGTTTAAATTATTATACAATGCAGCAACACCGGGGAATATTGTTACTTTTGTAGCTTCAATAGCTTCAATCAATTCATGTGCTTCACGAGGGTTAAACACACAAGTAAGTTTAGCTCCCATATTTACTGCAATATTCATCATAAAGCACATGTAAATATGATAAAAAGGTAAAGCTGCAAGCAACACTTCTTTTCCCAATTCTTTGTCAGGCATCCACGCGGAAGCTTGAATTACGTTAGCAGCAATGCTCCCATGAGTTAACATGGCCCCTTTAGGGAATCCAGTTGTTCCTCCGGTGTATTGAAGCATTGCAAGGTCATCTTTTTCTATTCTTACTTCTGGAGGGTTTGGTTTCGTGTCTCGAATCAAGTCTTCCCAGGTTGGTTCACCACCCATTTCAAATTGAGGTGGAGCCATTGGATCGGGAGATAAATATGGCGCAAGATTGCTATAAAACTTGTGTTTTACTCCCGTTTCTCCAATTATTGGATCAATAATACCGTTAAAACCTTCCCATCCAATGTAAACTTTCGCTTCACTGTCGTTTAATTGCCTTTTTGCTTCCATGCTCTTGAATAAAGGCGATATTGAAGTAACGACTGCCCCTAATTTAAGAACTCCGTAATAAGCTGTTACAAAAGCGGGATTATTCGTAAAATGGATTGCAACGCAATCTCCTTTTTTAATTCCTAATTCTGTCAGTTTAGTTGCAATTCGGTATACAATATCAAGTATTTGAGTATAAGTCAGTTCAAATCCCATGAAGTAAGTTAAGGTCTGGTCTGGAAATTTTTTAGCTGAATCCTCAAGAATACCAATCAAACTTGTGTCTGGAATTTCAACCTCTTTTGGAACTCCTTCTGGCCAAAACTTTAAATAAATTTTATCTGAACTATCTGGCGACATAAAATTACAAAACGTAAATATAATATAAATATGTTATTGTGGGTCTATGCAATTTGTTTTAGATTATAACAATAAGTTTTTTTTTTTGTTCTGCTTAAAATTCATATTCTATCAATTAAAACATGAAAGAAAACACATTGCCACAAAAAGATACTCGCTTTATAAAACAGGAAGGAAAAGTATTAATGCTTGGAAATGAAGCTATCGTCCGAGGATGTCTTGAATCAGGAGTTTCATATGTTTCACAATATCCTGGAACTCCTACAAGTGATATTGGAGAATATTTTCATCAAGTAATTAAAGAAAGTCCGGAGATTAATGATCATTTAATACATCATTGGGCAGTAAACGAGGCAGTTGCTACATCTGCTTGTGCTGGAGCAGCTTGGACGGGATGCCGGACATTCAATCCAATGAAGCATGTGGGATTGAATGTTGCGAGTGACGCTTTAAGCGTTATAGCGTTAAACGGGCCAAATCCTGGGGCGATGGTAATTCTCGTAGGCTCAGATCCAGGAAGTTTAGGTTCCCATCAAGAACAAAACGAGAGATTTTATACATGGATGCTTCACCTTCCTTGTTTTGAACCCCATACTCCTCAAGAATGCAAGGATTGGACAAAACTTGCGTTTGAACTATCAGAAAAATTCGATACAGTTTTTGAGATTAGGATGTCTACGAGAAGCGCTCATTCTCGAGGTTTTGTCAAATTAGATCCCCTCATGAAAGGAAAGTCAAAGGGTGAATTTATTAGAAATATTCCAAAGTACAATTCATTACCTCCCCATGCAATCAATAATCACATCAGATTATATGAAAGGATCGAAAAAATTAGAGAAATAATACCTGAATTAGGCATAAACAAGGTTTATCCCGGAACAAATAAGGTAGGTATTATAACTAGTGGGATGCCTTTTGGGTACACGATGGAAGCCCTTGCTCAATTAAACCTAAATGACGTACCTGTTCTGAAGCTTGGAATAATATATCCCTTAAATTTTGAAGAAATCAAGGATTTTCTTGAGAGTCTAGAAACAGTAATAATTATTGAAGAATTAGAACCTTTCCTTGAGGTAAAGATTGCTGAAATTGCATTAAAAGAGAAAATAAATGTTGATATCATCGGCGAAAAATCCTTTCCAAAATACAACGAGTTTTCGACGGGTTTAGTTGCAAAATGTGTAGCAAAGATTTTTAACAAAGAACCAAGCAAGCAAATGATAAACGCAATGCAGTATTTCGAATCTTACAAATCAATCGTTCCGAGCAGGTTTCCAACGTTCTGTGCGGGGTGTCCTGAACGTGCGACTCTCTATTCAATATTAAAAGCAACGGATAATCTTAAAAACACGGTAATTTGCGGAGACATTGGATGCTATGTAATGTCCTTTTTTCCACCTCAAGAGTGTAGCGATCTTGTCATATGCATGTCGTGTGGGATAAGCGCTGCCATTGGAATGTCAACGAAAACTAATCAAAACATCATAGCACTGATTGGTGATTCAACCTTTTTCCACACGGGTATGGCACCATTGGCAGAAGCTGTCGGATACAATTCCAATGTATTACTTTTTATATTTGAAAATTCTTGGACAGCAATGACCGGACATCAAGACGATGTGCTTAGGTATCTAATAAACCAAGGATTTTCCATTGAAAAAATTTGCGAATCAATAGGCGTTCCTTGGCTTAGAGTCGAAGATTCCTACAATCCGAAAAGATTGACGAGGACAATAGAAGAAGCCCTTGATGTTAAAGGCTTGAAAGTGATCATTGTAAGGAGAGAATGCGCATTACAAGCTCATCGGTGGAGAATGAATCAAATTAGAGCTCTTGAAAGCAAAGGAAAAAGAGTACAAGACATTTCCTATTATATTGGAGGGTGCCAAATGTGTTTCGAGTGCGCCAGAGTGTTAAGTTGCCCCGCAATTAGAAGGACTACAACAGAAGAAGGGATTGAAGAAATGCAAATTGATCAGGATAGATGCATTAAATGTGGTGTGTGCTACGAAGTGTGTCCAAATGGAGCAATACGCAAGTCAATTATAAATGTTTTTGAAGAGGAGGTGCCTTTCCGTGAGCTTTAAAGAAACTGACATCGTAAATATCGTCATAGCAGGAACAGCCGGTCAAGGTGTAATTACGCTAAAGAGATTGATTGAATTTGCATCTCAAAAAGCTGATGTTGAAAGAAATTTTGGCTCAGAGATGCACGGATTAGCTCAGCGCGAGGGTGCAATTACCAGCCATACTCGTTACCAAAAGAAGGTTTTTGACGACGAGCGAAAGAACCTTCATTCCTCGCTGATTTGTTATGGTGATGCTGATTTATACATTTGTTTTGAACCAGTAGAGGCTTTAAGACGGGGTATTTTCGCTTCTGATAAAACCACTTTTGTATTGAACGAGCGTACTATACCTGGTATCATGATTACTGCGGATTTTGAAGAGTATCCTTCCTTAGAAAAAATAATAGAGACATTGAACGGTTATAGCGAAGAAGTATATTGCATGAACGCTACCCAATTATCTTTAGATCATTTCAATCAAAATCAACAGGTTAACCTAATAATGCTCGGTTTTGCCGTGGCTACTGGTAAAATACCCTTTATTAAGATCGAACATTACGAAGAAGTCATAAGGGAATGGTTACGAGAACCTGAGAATAACATTAAAGCCTTACACCTTGGAATAGAAGAAGGGAATAAAATTATTCGAAAGAATTAACGAAATCTGAAAAAATATTTCATCTATTGTAATTATAATTCTTGATGTGATTGTTCAAGATACGAACAACATGTAACTTGACAAATACTTTTTAGTAACTTCTATTATTAATGATATGAATTTAGGTAAGAAAAATGTAGAACTTAGATATAGAGTGATGAAAAGGAAATCTTAATGATTGATAAAAGTGGGAGTGAGTTAAATAAAAAAACAATAGCGGAAATAAAAAGACTGATAAAGGTTTTAAAAACCCGGAAGCATGTATGTCAAGTTAATGGAATCTATGGGGAAGCTATTGATATTGCCAATAAAATTATTAATCTTGCTCAACAGGCAAATCTAAAGAAATTAATTGAGGAAGAAGAAAAATCGATTGCTTCCATGCAAGGAAAAATCGGAAAAAGTCATCCTGTCAAAATGGAAATGTCAGATCAATCACCAAGAGTTAGTTTTTTAATGGATGAAATGAAAGGTAGAACATCGCCTCAAAAACAAACACCTCTCCCAATAAAAAGACCTAGGAGGAGTAAAAATTCAAGTGGACCTCAAGGGATAAACACATTAATAAAGGAAGTAAGGCAAAAGCAAGCTCCAAGACAAACAGCAACTCAAAGGCAATCACCAGTTCAGAGACAAAAAGGTGCTAGAACTCAAAGAATCGTTCAAAAAAAAGTACCGGTTCAGAAGCAAATCCCCTCAGAAATAAAAAACCAAAAATTTAAAGAAGCTAAAGCAAAATTCAAGCAAAAGGAAACGAAATTAATGTTATTATTAGATCGCTTGAAAAAAGATGAAGATCACTTTGAAAAAGAAAAAATTAGATTTCAAAACTTGCTTGAGGAAGAATGGAAAACACTAGAGGCTGAAAGAGCTCAATTAGTGGGTGAAATTGAGAAACAAAAGCAAGAATTTAAAAAATACATTGAAAAAGAAAGGCAAGCTCTTGAACTTGAAAGAGCTCAATTGCTAAAAGAACGGGAAGCTTTAGAGAGAGATGATGTAAACTTAGGGACAGCAATCACGCAATTTGAACAAAATAAAGTGAAGTATAAAGACGAAGAAAACAAATTAAATGAAGCAAGAGTTCAATTAGAGAATCAAAATGCCGAAATTGAAAATTTAAAGGCTTTCTTATTAAAGGACAGAAAAAAATTGAAGAATAAAAAGGCTCAACTAAAAAATGAAATAGATCAATTAAAAGCATCAAGGCTTAAATTTGAGGAAAATAGGATAAAATATGAAAATCTCAAAGGTGTAGATGCTAAACTTGAAATGGAAATTGCATTTATTGAAGAAGAAAAAGCAGCTTTATCGTTAGAGAAAGCAAAACTTGAAAAAGAAAAAATTAAACTAAAGCTTGAGAGGAATAAATTTAAGGGAGAAAAGAAACAGCCAAAGAATGCGTGATAACGAATAGCAAAAAATCCAGAAATACTTTATTTTTAAACTTCTCTTTTAATAACTTTTACGAGTCCCTTCTTTCTGAGTTTATCCATCATTTTCTCTATATCATCCACGGGTTTCTGCGCGATCTCAGCTACTTGCTCAATAGTATTCATTCCGTCGCAAATCTTGAGGATGACGTATTCCTCTTGAGTTAGCATGCCAAGATGGACGCTCATTTGAGGAATATCTTTTACAACTATAGGAATTCTTACTTCTCCTCCTATAGCAGCCGAAGCACTTATTTCTGAAGTACTTGGTGAATCTCCAAAAAAGGATTTTACACCTGTTACATCGTAAGAATCGTTTATGTACACGAAAATAGTGTGTTCGTTTCCAGATTGGTCGTCGTAATCTTCAAGATCGGGATTGGGATTCCGATGCTTGTATTCTTTTGTATAAATTCCTGTCTGGAGCCCATTTATGATTTCTTTTTTGTCGACTTTTAATGCAACCATGTCTTCGCAAATATCACACCAACCCCATACTTCTACGAGCGAGAAATACTTCTTAACCTTATTTTCTGGAATTTATCTCCACCTTTTTTTGTATGTATTCTATTTAGAAAAAATAAACATTACTTTGATATTCTATATGTAAAATATGATTCTTTATTAATTTAATTTTGTTGATGTTGTATATAATATTTACTGCAAATTTAAAAGAGCTTATTATTTCGCACTATTTTATGAATAATGAGCTATATATTTAAAAATCAAAAATAATTAAAGTCATCGTTAATTATATGCTTACATAGATTATTATCATTTCAATGATCGATTACTATGTCATCGTTAAAAAAAAACATGTGCATGTGCTGTGGTCGTCCTATTGCGCCATATGAGGCGGCAGTTCATTTTCCTTGCCCTTCTTGTGGCGATGTAACAATTTGGAGATGCGAACGCTGTAGAGATATGGGAAAGTCTTATAAGTGCTTGAAATGCGAATTTGAAGGCCCTTAAAGAGTTAAAAATATTAAAAATACTTGAGAGGTTTCAAAAATGAAAGAATTTATTGCTTTAATTGATGTAATACCTGAAGATACTGATGCCGATATAGATTCGCTAGTTGAAGACTTGAAAAAAGTGCTTCCCGATACTTGTTTAATCGAGCATCATGACATATTACCAGTTGCTTTTGGCTTGAAAAAGGCGAGAGTTCGTGTGAGATATCCTGAAGAATGGGGTGGAACTGATAAACTTGAAGAATTATTCGGACAGGTTGGTGGCATACAAGGAATAGAGGGTATTGCTTTTTCAAAAGCGTGATATTTAAATAAGGACTTATTTTAGTAATCTTTTTCTAAATTTTTGTACTCATAATTCGGCTTCTTCTTTAGCTTCTAAATCAACTTTATTAGCCATAAATTTCGTTTTTTCTTCTTCAAATTTCACCTTTTCTTTTAAAAAGTTTTTCTTATCTAATTTAAGTTGTAATTTCTCTTTCTTAATTTTTGCGTATTCCAATTTAAGATTCGCTTTTTCTTCATCTAGAGCAGCTAATTCTAATTCTATCTCTTCTGAAAGATCTGCTTCACTCACGAATTTCTCTTTCGCTTCTTTATCTTTTAATTGTGTCTTTAATTTCTTGAGCTGCTTTTTCATATCGTTGTTTTCAACTTTCATTTCTTCGAATTTTTTTCTCTCCTCTTTTATTGCTTTTTTTTCTTCGCTCAAGCTTGCCTTCTCTTTCTTTAACTTAGCTTTTTCATGTTCTAGCTCCGCCTTTTCTTCCTCAATCGCCGCCTTTTCTAATTCTAAATCAGTATCCTCTGCTTTTGGCATGACCACTCCTTTTTCTTCCAAAAGAAGCTTCTCTTTCTCTAATTTTTTTCTTTCATCTTGTAAGATAGCTTTTTCTTCCTTAATAGCAACGATTTCTTTTTTTAATTTGGCTCGTTCTAGCTTAATTTCCGCTTTTTCTTCTTCAATGGCTGCTTTTTCCAATTCTAACTCGGTCTCATCTATATCAGGAATAAATACTCCTTTTTCCTCTAATTTAACCTTAGTTTTCTCGAATTTTTCTTTTTCTTTATGAAATTCAGTGATCTCCCGCTCTAACGCTTTATCATCTTTTTCAAAATCACTTTGTGATTCTTCGAGCTTAATGTTTTCCTCTTCAAGCAGTTTTTTTGCCAGTTCCAACTCTTCTTTTTCCAATTCGAATCTTTCTTTATCTTTCTTGAGCCTAACTTTTCCAAGCTTTAACCTTGATATATTTTCTTCAAGTTCAACCTTATCTAATTCAACTTTCTTGTTTTCAATCTCAAATTTTTCCTTTTGTTTTTCAAATCGTAACCTTTCTAACCTTAATCTCGCTTTTTCTTCTTCGAGTTTTGCGTTTTCTAGTTCAAATCTCTTTAATTCTCTTTCTGGAATTACTGGAACCTCTTGTTGAACAAACTTAACTTTTTCTTCCTTTAATTCCTCCTTTTTCTTTTGTTCTGGTTTTCCTTTATCAACTTTTGCCTTATCAACCTTTGGTTTAGGTTTTTCAACCTTAGGTATCGACTTCTCTATCTTTTCTTTTGGTTTTTCCTTTTCCTTTCCAGCTTTAATATAATCTTGTTTAACCTTATACCTTAACCACACTTTTTTGTCTTTCTCAAATAAATCTTTTACTCCTGGAATAGAATTAAAAAATGATAATTCAATGTATTTATTCTTGAAATCTTCTATTAATTCGTGAGCCTTAACGATTTCCTCGTCATCAATATACTTGTCATATGCATCATCATTTTCTCTGCATTCTTTTTTTATTGTAGTGATATATGATTCCCTTTCAAGTTTTTCTTGCATTTCTTCAATGGCATTCTCTTCTTCTTGAATTATGGACTCTAAATTAGCTATCTTAGCAAATTCTATTATTTTTTGAGATACCTTAATAGCACTTTTATAATCCCCTTTTACTGCATGTCCTTGCTTCACCCCCTTCAAACCTTCTATTTGCTCAATAAGTTCCATTTTGGAAGGTTCTTGCTTGATTTTCTTTTTAATTTCTTCAAGGGCTTTTTTTTCTTCCTTCACTATCGACTTTAGTCCTCCCCTTGTAGCGAGTTGGATAATTTTTTCAGTAACTTTAATTGCTTGTGTGAAATTGAATTTAACGAGATGGTCTTGCTTTACAGCTTTCAATCCTTCTATTTGTTTTTTAGGATCTGTTTTCAAGGGAGCTTTAGCAAGTTTCTTATTCATTGCCTCGATAGATTTTCCTTCTTTCTTTACTAGAGATTTCATGTCAAGTTTTTTTGCATAATTAATAATTTTATATGATGTATTTATCGCCTCTTGATAATCTTCCTTTACATAGAAGTTATGCTTAATTGCTTTCAATCCTTCTATCTTTTCGAGAAGCATTTTCTCACTAGCTCTATTCTCGATTAAATCTCGCATTTTTGAAATAGAGGTTTTTTCTTGCTCGATCCTTATATTCATTTTTGCTTTTTTGGCAAGATCTATTATGTCATTAGCAATTGCAATGGCTTCTTCATACATACCGGTATTAAAACACTCTTCCTTGCGAGCTTTTAAAAGAGTCATCATGTTTTTTATCTCGACGACAGAAAGTTCTTTTTCTTCTCTTATATCTTCATCTTTTGGTTTTTTCTTCTCTTTTTCTTCCTTCTCTTTTTCTTTGATTAATCCTTTGAGTTTTTCTGATGTTTTTCTATGACCCTCTACTCTTACATCATCAAGTAAATCTAGTGCTGAGAGCGTTTTACTCTTCTTTTTTTTAACTTCTGGTTTTGTTTCATTATTAGAATCTTTAGGCTCGTTTTTTACTTGTTTTTCTTTTGTTTCTTCTTTCAATGCCCCTTGTTCTTTAGTCGATTTACTCTTCGAAGCTTTAGATTTAGGACTCAAGATCAATCACTCCGTTTTTAATACCCTTTTTTTAATAATTTCTCTGTTTTAATATTAGTAACAGAACTTTATTTTAATGTTTTGTAAATCGTTCAATCTTAAGTGTAGATTCTATAATAAATTACAATTTTGTTAATCTCATTTATTGAAGTTCAAAATCTCTTATCATTATAAATAAAAAAGGAATAATTTCGCTTCATGTAATTCTCTTGAAAATCTTGTCTAATTCCTTAAAAGATACAAATCTAAGAGTAGGTCTCCCATGTGCGCAATGAAATGGATCATCAGCTTTTGATAATTTTTCAATGAGTTTTCTTATATCTGCCAATGATAAATCATCTCCTCCCCTAATGCTTTTATGACAGGCCAAGTAATTAACGATTTCTTCCTTAACTTCTGAAAAACTTTTATCTTTACCGATGCTCGTAATATCTGATATAATGTCTTTAATCACGGATAGATTCGGGATATTTCCCATTATCGTGGGGATATTTCTTAATATAAATGTATTACCTCCAAAATGATCAAAATTAAATCCCAATTTCTTAATTTCGTCAATATTTCCCTCTAAGAAGAACTTCTCACTTGGAGTAACATCAATTTTGAGTGGAGAAATGAGTTGCTGCTTGTTGATTTTTGTTGTATCAAGCGATTTTTCAAAATATTCTTTATTTATCCTCTCTGAAGCAGCATGCTGATCTAAAATGTACATTCCCGCTTCATTTTTCTCATTTAATCCTTCTAATACGATATAAGTTTTGTTACTCAATTGACCTGTAGAAGAAATCAGGCGAATTTTAGGAAAGTTTTCCGATATAAGATATTTTTCTCTTAAAAAAGTGTCAGCAGGTTGTTTTTTACCTGAATCTACTTCTATCTGATGATCTGTAAGGTGCAATTGGACTGATTTTTCAAGCTGATCCTCCTCTATCACTTTTTCACCTTTAATTGCTATTTTTTCTCCTTTTCTATCCCGAATTTCCTTAATAGGTTTTACAACCTTCTTCACCTCTATTTCCTGCTCCTTCAAAGAGCTTATTTCTTCTTTAGTAATAAAATCATTAAGTTCCGTGGAGATATATTTAGCTTCCTTAGTTATGAAATTTTCAGCAACAAGATTTCTTATGACATTATAAACCTTGTTATACACATAATCTTCTCTTTCAAACCTAACATTTAATTTCTTAGGATGCACATTAAAATCTATAACGGAGGGATCAAGCTCAAGATGAAGAATGAAAAAAGGATACTTGCTTATCATCAACGTTCCTTTATATGCTTCTTGAATAGCTCTAAATAAGACATCACTAATAACATAACGATGATTGAGAAACAAACTAGAATAATTCCTATTTTTTTTGGATATCTGTGGATGCCCTAACAATCCATGTATTTTAAACGATATATTTTCTTCGCTAAACTCAATCGGTTCCATTAATTTTGCATTTTTCTTTCCGTAGATGTGAAATACTGTTGTTTTTAAGTCATTTAATGCTGGACAATTCAGGATCGTCATCTCGTTATGCGTGTAGATAAAGTGCACTCGTGGATAAGCTAAGGAGTATCTTTGTACGATGTCAGTAATGTGTCCCAGTTCAGTGGAGTCTGATTTGAGAAATTTTTGCCTCGCAGGAATGTTAAAAAAAATATTTTTTATCTTTATATTTGTCCCTATAGGGCAGGATATTTCTTTTTTCTCGAGAATCTTCCCTCCGTCGAGTATTAATTGAATTCCAAATTCATTTTCTTTTGTTCTTGAAATAATCTCAACTTGGCTTACTGTTGCAATACTAAATAATGCTTCGCCTCTAAATCCCAATGTAGAAAGTTCCTTTAAGTCTTCTATGCTTCTGATCTTGCTGCTCGTGTGGCTATCAAAAGCAATTTCTATCTCATCTGGCGGAATGCCAAAACCATCGTCAATAACTTGTATCATCGATTTTCCCGCTTTTTTAACGACAATTTTTATTTCTTTTGCTCCGGCATCAATAGAATTCTCTAGTAATTCTTTTACTACATTAGCTGGTCTTTCTACCACCTCTCCAGCGGCAATCTTGTTTGCATTTAAAATTTTTTGAATTTTTTTGCGTTCCACTTTACTTCCTTTCTTTATAGAATATTTATTGAAAAAAGTAATGACGAAGTATTTAAATCAATAGTCTATTAAAGATTAAATAATTTCAAAGAAATGATTTGTTGTTGGAGTATCCACATTTAAATACAGTAGTACATTAAAGTTATCATCATGAGCGAATGGGCTTCTAAACAACGGTCAGATTTTAGAAAGATTGCATTACAAAATTTAAACGCAAGCGCATTCATATCGCTTTTAGCCCCGATGGCTACCGAGTTATCAAAAAATATTTTTTTTGTTGCTGTAGCTGACATTGGATTTATTAATGCTATTTTTTTATTCATTTCAGGATTTATTTCATTGCTGTGGGCGATACTTGCCGATAAAACGAAAAGAAAAAGACTCTTAATAATATGTGCTTTAATTTGGTCGATTTGCTCGTTTTTAAGCTTTATAGCATTGAATTTTTATATATTATTAACCTTACAAATCATCGCAGCGATAGGATTTGGAGGCATTCTTCCAATAAGTTTTACTTTAATCGTAGATCTAACAATCCCTGAAAAGCGATCATATGCTTTAGGTATCCTGCAATTATGTATTACCTTAGGTGCTGGTTTAGGCCTGCTCTTGGGTGGATTATTAATTGATGTTCTACCGTGGTGGTCACTCTTTTTCATCGTAGCAATTTTTGGCTTTATAAACATTGCAACTTTATTGTCTATTGAAGAACCAAAAAGAGGTTCGCTTGATGAGTTATTTTCTCAAGATAAGTCGCTTTCAGAAGAATTTTCGTTTAGAATTCAAGCGAAAGATCTTAAAGAATTATTTAATATCAAGTCAAATGACTTATTAGTGCTCTATACATTGCTAAAATCTCTTACTGTTGGAGCTATAAATTTCTATTTCATTTCAATGTTGGAACTAGATCACGACATTGAAACATCAATAGCAACTATTCTCATGGTCGTTATATTCTCCTCTCAGATTGCAGGTGCCCCAATTTTAGGAAAAATTACTGACGAACAATTTAAGAAAAGGAAAACTGGAAAAGCTGATAACCTCGTTGTTTTATTAATTACCGGACCACTTTTTTACATATTAGGTTTTAGTTTA
>Ga0180433_10002553_pt1 | contig 27937 bp, 20 predicted proteins | sample SS_ome_8_FD_132980 | JGI IMG/M metagenome (GOLD analysis project Ga0180433, IMG submission 132980) | Hypersaline lake sediment archaeal communities from the Salton Sea, California, USA - SS_1_D_1 metaG | ecosystem: Environmental > Aquatic > Non-marine Saline and Alkaline > Hypersaline >... | reverse complement strand
CTATCTTTTCCTCGCTTAATTGCTCGGTCAATTTTTGTATCCATGACTTTTCTTCCTTTGTAAAAGCCACAGCCATCGCAAACCTTGTGAGGAATAAGAGGAACATTACAATTTTTACATGTGGTAAAAACTTTTTCTTCCATTCCTTTGTTAGCAAATCGCTTGTCTCTTCTCGCTCGAGAGCGTTTTCGTTTAGGTACTGGCATGATAAGCTCCAACCCTTGTATTTTAAACTTTTAACCTGATATTATCACACAATAAAGGTTTTCAATGTGAAACCCTCAAAAAACAATCTATCAAAACCTCATTACAATATGTAAAAATATGGTTTCAGAAAAATTGGATTACACTAGAATAATACACGATTTTTAATAAAAAAGCAAGGCAAAATGCCCAATTTGCTGCTATTTATCCAAGTTCACCACATAATCGCTAATTTCAGCCAAAATCGTTTCTAGTGGCTCTTGGACATAAAATTCATACACTGCAGGCACAGCCTCTTGCTCTGTAAATGAGCCCATCTTACCATTGAATTTGAACCACAATCTCTTAAAAAACGGCATTTTGGCCACCGTTTTATCAAAATCATGCGGCACCAAGAAAATCAGTCGCTGTTTTCTATGAAACCTTCCAATATCATACCCAATGACAATGTCTTTTATCTCACCCCAAGGAAGAAAACCACATTCTAATGCATATATCCCATCTTTATTGAGCCCAAGAACACATTTTTTTCTTCTCAGTTTACCCAGACTTATCCGAATGAAAAATAAAAAGAGAAGTGACACCACAAAAATTATGAAAACAATACTAATCTTTGCAACATCTAACATTGCTAACAATAAGCCACCAAGAAAAAAAAGAGGGAGAGTTACAGTAAGAATTGCGTCTAGCATACCCCATTTTTCAAGCCTGAGGTTTCTGTAATAAATCGTTCTATCAAATTGTTCTTTTTTGTACATCCAAAACCCTTTTATGTTACTTCATATAGTTTTTAATTATTTCTAATAAATCATCTAACGGCATATCAATATCACGTTCACACACCGCAACTATAGTTGATGGTAATGCGTAAAGGCTCCAATCTTCAAAATAGGTCGGTTCATATAATCGACCAGTATCTAAATCAAAAAAGATACATCGTTGTTTTTTTGAAAATACCCCTCTTGTTTCTGCAATATATGCTTTTTCCATTTCTTTACGTGCAACAAATCCTGAACGACAGACATACAACTTACCATTATGCAAAACGAGCGCTTTGTTATTTCTCCAAAGCAAAAAAAGTCGGGCAATCAAAAGAAGTCCCACAGGAACCAGAAGAAGTAACATTTTTGTGGATGGAAATATAAGATGTAAAATAAATGAAAAAATTAAAAAAATAAGCAATAAAGACAACTCAATATAAAGACTTCTTGTACGAGCATCTTTGTTTAAATAAATAATATTTGGCTTCATTTGACTATTCATACTACCCTCAAAAAAATATGTAACTTATTACCCTTCTTTACTTTTATCAATATAACTCTGTATCACCTTTGTAAGCTTTTTAAAATATTCTTCGCTAACCTCCTTTTCAAAAAGCACAGGAACCTTTTTTATTTTTGAACCTTTTTTAACCTCTAAAAAAATACATCTTTTCTTGGAAATGCCAAAACGATAATACGGCCTTATTTGCAAATTAATGACATTTTTCCAAGGAATCCACTTACTCGAAATAGACATAAAAAAGTTAACATACAACCCTTGGTCGTTTGCACCCAATCTTACTTTATAGCCATTCATAATGGTAAATGCAAAAAACATCAAGATAATTGTGAGACCAAAAACTGCAATCGTTCCTATAACAAAATCTGTGGGACTAACTGGTATAAACGGCATCCCTGCAACAATGAATCCGATAATAAAGAAAAAAGAAAGTATATTGCCAACACAAGCCGCAAGAAAATAGAGAATCTTAAAATAAAGAGGTGTCTTGTAAAACAGCAATATATTTAATTGTTTCAAAATCTATCCTTTACAAAAATGTCATACTTACAATCGCTCAAACATGCCGGCATGGTTTTGTTGAATATTACCCTGCAATTGCATCTCAAATAAAATTTCATGAAGCTCATTAATTTTTTTGTCTGTCGCAATAGAAATCTCATCAATCGAACAAGGTTTTTTGCAATATTCCATAATCAGATATTCAATGGTCCCATCTTCATAAGAATTACTATGTTTTACACTTATTTTCAAGTTTTGTTTCACGTCAGTAATACTCATATTTTTTGCAACTGCTTTACCTGAAATCTGCTTTACAACCTCACAACTTTGTGTGACATGTCCAAATTCAACCAAAATATCCTGCGCATCAGAAATCAATTTTGCTCCCTGCTGAATCAGCGCATGACACCCAAGACTCAATTCATCATCAACTGGACCTGGAATGGCAAACACTTCTCGCCCTTGATCCAATGCAAACTGTGCAGTAATTGACGCACCACTTTTTTTGGCCGCCTGGACCACCACACACCCGATACTCAACCCTGCAATAATTCTATTTCTTGCAGGAAAATTTCCTGGCTTTGCTACTGTGTCTAAAGGAAATGGACTGACCAACGCACCACCACTGTCAATAATCTGATCAAATAATCTTCGATTAGAATGTGGATACGGATGCAACAAACCAGACCCAATAACTGCAACCGTTTTACCTCCAGAACGCACCGTTGTGCTGTGGGCCATACTATCAGCACCAATCGCACCACCACTCACAATAACAAATCCATTTTTTACCATATCTGGGATAATATTTTCAATAGCTTTTTCACCATACCTATGCGCTTTTCGTGAACCGACAAAGGCAACTTTTTTTTCGTACCCCAAAATATTTTCACCCGTGAAGTACAACACAGGCGGCGGCGCATAAATATTTGCAAGCAATTGTGGATATGCCTCACAGGCAATAGTCACAAACTGTATATTGTGTTTACTGATCAGATGAATTTCTTTTTCAAGTTTATCGGTATTTTGCAACCCCGAAACTATTTTAGACGCAACACGTTCAGACAAGCCAAACATATGCGCAACATCTAAAACTTTAAAACGGTACAGGTCCAATACCTCAAAATCATCTGGAATATTGGACCAGATTTTTTTGATCGTAATCGGTCCAATACCATCAATCAATGTCAGGTGAAGTAAGAGTAATTCTTTGGTCATACTTTTCATTCAAAAAAAAGAAGGAGCAACTTGCTCCCTCTTTCAACTCTTTTTTAAAAAATTATTTATAACTAAAACTGTGCAAACGAATCTGGATCGTTATCATCTTCCGGTAAAAATGAAAGCAAATTTTGTTGTCCGCCGCCATCACCGTCATCTTCATTCTTTTTTGCTTTTACCTCAGGTTCTTGCACCGCATCAAAAGAAACCACATCTTGTTCTTCCGGTTGGGCAACCTCGATCTGCTCAACTATCTGCTCAGCTTGCTCAACCACCTCTTCAGGCTGCTCGACTTTAGGTTCTTCAACTTGCAGCTTAACTTCAATGCTTTCTTTCGGAGTTTCTGTCTCAACTTCCACTGTTTTCGAAACACTTTCTTTTTGTATCACTGTCGCAGCATCTTCCATTTTCATTTTAGCAGATTCGGATGGCTTACTACTTGATGGAGCTGATTTATCCCTGTCCTCATCTTCCTGGAACGCAACAACCGCAGCAAGCTTTTGAGCTTTTTCAAGCTTAATCAACCTGACACCTTTTGCCTGACGACCCATAGTTCTGATTTCTTTTGGTGAAAGTCTAATGATTTTTCCACCAACATCAATCAGTAAGATATGTGAATCTGGATACACAATAGCAAGTCCAATGACTAAACCGTTTCTCTTGTCTGTAGGAATTGTTCTAACTCCAACACCTCCACGGTGTGCAAGTCTGAAATCAGGAACTTTCACCCGTTTTCCATAGCCTCGCTCTGTTGCAAAGAGAATGTCACCTTCATCATCTGGAATAATTTCCATCCCAACAACATAATCATCGCCCTTACACCTGATGCCGATTACCCCTGCGGCCTGTCTTCCCATCACACGCACTTCTTGTTCTGGGAATTTTATACCTTGGCCTTTTGCCGTCGCAATGACAACAGAACCTTCTCCGGAGCTTATGTTACAGAATGCCAACTCATCACCCTCTTTTAAGGTGATCGCACGAATTCCTGAAACACGTATTTTTGAAAATGCCTTTGCATCGGTACGCTTGACAATCCCATTTTTTGAGACCATCATGACAAATTTGCCTTCCATATCTCTTGCGCAAAGCAATTTGACTACACGCTCTTCAGAAGTCAATGGTAAGATATTTACAACCGCTCTTCCTCGCGCTATTCGTGAACCTTCTGGAACTTCAAAAACCTTCAAGCTATATACACGACCCAAGTTTGTAAAGAACAGTAACGAATCATGATTTCTGGCAACAAATAAATCTTGCACATAATCATCTTTTTCTTCTAACGAAGACATGCCCATCTTACCTTTTCCACCTCGATGCTGCACACCATATGTCGCAAGATCAACACGCTTGATATACCCCTTAGAAGTAATTGTAACCACAACATCTTCATCAGGAATTAAATCTGCTTCAGTTAAAATATCAATCGGACCAGATATCTTTGACCGACGTTCATCCGCATAATTATTTTTGGTATCTTCAAATTCTTTTATGATTTCTTGTTCTAAAATTTCTCTATCTTCAATAATTGACTTTAAAAACGCAATGGCCTTTTTAAGCTCTTCCATCTCTGCATGGATCTTTTCTTGCTCTAAACCGGTCAAACGCTGTAATTTCATTTCCAAGATAGCTTTGCCCTGCTTTATGGTAAGCAAAAATCTCTTGTTTAATGCAGAGATAGCCTCGCCTGCAGTTTTGGATGCCTTTATAATTGCAACCACTTCGTCAATATTTTGTAACCCAATGATAAAGCCAGCCAATATATGTTCACGATCTTGAGCTTTTTTAAGATCAAACACGGTACGCTTGTAGACAACCTGTTTTCTATGTTCAACAAAGTGTTGTAATAATTGTCGCAAATTAAACACAAGAGGTTTATTATCCAAAAGCCCAAGCATCAAAATAGAAAAAGACGATTGCATTGCAGTATGTTTATACAACTGATTTAATACAACTGTAGGAATCTCACCTCTTTTCAAATCTATAATCAAACGCATGCCACGCTTGTCCGACTCATCTCTAATATTTGAAATTCCTTCAATAACTTTATTTTTTACAAGGTTCGCAATTTTAATTGCAAGCTCAGCCTTATTCACCTGATATGGCAATTCAGAAACAATTAATCGTGAACCTTTTTTTGTTTCCTCAACATCAACAACACCACGAACAATAGCTCTTCCGCGACCAGTTTTGTATGCTTTTAAGATACCAGCTCTTCCACAAATGACACCACCGGTAGGAAAATCTGGCGCAGGAATAATTTTGAATAACTCTTCATCGGTTAGATTTGGATTTTCAATTAACTTCAAACATCCATCAATAACCTCACCAAGATTATGTGGAGGAATAGAGGTTGCCATACCAACAGCAATACCAGCTGTTCCATTTACCAATAAGTTAGGGAGCTTACTTGGCAAGATAACGGGCTCTACTGTCGATTCATCAAAGTTTGGCACAAAATCAACGGTTGCTTTGTCGAGATCTGCTAAAATTTCCTGTGCAATTTTTGCCATACGAACTTCTGTATAACGCATTGCTGCAGCATTGTCACCATCAACAGAACCCCAGTTTCCTTGTCCATCTAAAATCGGGTAACGTTTTGAAAAATTCTGAACCATACCAACCATAGTATTGTACACTGCCTGGTCACCGTGTGGGTGATATTTACCAAGCACTTCACCAACAACACGCACTGATTTGTGATACGGTTTATTGTAATGAAAGCCTAATCGTTGCATAGTGTATAAAACTCGCCTGTGAACTGGTTTTAGGCCGTCTCTGACATCAGGAATAGCACGACTGACAATAACCGACATCGCATAATCAAGAAACGAATCTTTTAATTCGTCCTCGATTAACACAGGCCTAATCCCTGAATTTGGACCATTTGGCAATTTACCTTGATTATCCGCCGGTTCCATAATAAAATATCCTTTCTAAAAGCATTAAAGATCTAAAGACATAGTTTTAAATCAAAAAAATGATACGAGAAATATATATTACTAGTATACTACAAAAGAGAAAAGAGCTCAAGCAACACCCGAGCACATAACATCAAGAACAACCTATCTTAAAGAGGAAAATCTATGATAAAATACCTATTCATTATAAGTATAATTTTGGTACCATTTACCCAACAGCTTACATACTGCCCAAATAGAAAAATCGTTATTGGAAAAAGCTGGACCTTTATATTTACTAAGCGAGTAGGAAAACCCTGTTTGCCAAAAGATCTCTATACAAAATACAAAAAAACCGTTACCAATCGCAAAAGAAGAAGACGTTAATAACAAAGGCTTACTTAGGGCTTTTTGGGCAAAATATTTGCTAAATTTCAATAAATCTTTATACTTGTTGACATGGATATTAAAAAAATAAATTTAAAGGATTTTACTCCTGATAAAATAAGAAATTTCTCGGTAATTGCCCATATCGATCATGGCAAATCAACCCTCTCTGATAGGCTTTTAGAAGTTACTGGCACAATATCAGATAGGGAAAAGCATGAGCAGTTTTTGGACAAACTACAGGTAGAAAAAGAGCGTGGCATAACGGTTAAAGCCCAAACTGCTTCTATGTTTTATGAACACAAGGGACAGTTGTATCTTTTGAACTTAATTGACACTCCAGGACACGTTGATTTTAGTTATGAGGTCTCTCGGTCTTTGTACGCCTGCCAAGGCGCGCTGTTACTTGTTGATGCAGCACAAGGGGTACAAGCACAGACGATGGCAAACTTTTATCTTGCATTTGAACAAGATTTAAAAATGATTCCTGTCATCAACAAAGTCGACATGGCTGCTGCAGATCCAGAACGTGTATCTGAGCAGTTAATAAAATTATTCGATTTTACCAGAGATGAAATAATCCCGGCATCAGCAAAAGCTGGAATCGGAATAAAAGAAGTTTTGGATGCCGTTGTTGAAAAAATTCCTGCACCTCAAGGAAATCCTGATCAAAATTTAAAAGCACTTCTTTTTGACTCATGGTTTGATGAGTATCGAGGAGTCATTTGTTTAATTGCAGTTCATGATGGAATTATCAAAAAAGGCGATAACATAACATTGGCACAATCTGGTAAAAAATACGAAGTACTTGAGCTGGGACTTATGTTTCCTGATCAAAAGCAAAAAAATGCGCTTTATCCAGGCCAAGTAGGGTATTTGGTTGCAGGAATGAAAACAGTCAAAGAGGCACGGGTTGGCGATACCATTTATCACACCAAAAAGCCAGTCGAACCTCTTCCAGGATTCAAACCAGCCAAACCAATGGTATTTGCTGGAATATATCCCGTTGTCAGTGCAGAATTTGAAAATCTAAGCGATGCAATAGAAAAATTAACGCTCAACGACGCAAGTGTTACTGTTGAAAAAAAATCATCCGATGCACTTGGTCTTGGATTCAGGTGTGGCTTTTTAGGATTGCTCCACATGGATGTATTCAAGCAACGACTTGAGCAAGAATACGGCCTTGATGTCATTGCAACCGCACCGAGTGTGCTATACAAATTACACATGAAATCAGGACAAGATTTGTACATTGAACGTCCGTCTGATTTTCCAGAACCAACAAAAATAGAAACCATTTTTGAACCAATCATAAATGCAACAATCATCACTCCAAAAGAATATCTTGGAAACATTATACATTTGTGTGAAGACAAACGAGGCATCCAAACAAACCTCACTTACATGGATGAACAACGAGTTATTTTGCAGTACAAATTGCCACTCAACGAAGTCGCTACCGATTTTTATGATCAGCTAAAATCTTTAAGTTCCGGATATGCGAGTTTTGACTACGAAGAAGCTGACTATGAACCGTCTGATCTGGTAAAAATGGATATTCTGCTCAATGGCAAACCGGTCGATGCGCTTTCGGTCATTGTACACAAAGAAAAGTCGTACAACATGGGAAGAGAACTTACTCAAAAATTAAGAAAAGTCATTCCACGGCAACTATTTGAAATTGCCGTACAAGCTGCAATTGGAGCAAAGATTATTGCACGAGAAAACATCAAAGCATTACGCAAACAGGTTACAGCAAAGTGTTATGGTGGTGACATCACCAGAAAAAGAAAACTGCTTGAGAAACAAAAGGCCGGTAAAAAACGCATGAAACGTGTCGGTAATGTTGATGTCCCTCAAGAGGCATTCTTAACTATTTTAAAAAAATAAATAACCCATATAGCGAAAAACCCTTAAAATAGGGGGTGTTGCAAAGATTTTCTCTGTGTATACTATTTCAATAGAAAGTACCAAATAATACCAGATAAGGAATTAATAATACCAGATAAGGAATAAGGAATAAAACCCCATGAAAAAGTACTTTTCACTGCTAAAAAAGCAGATCCTGTGTCTTGTAGCGACGCTATTGGCAACAGTTACAATAACAGTAATTGCACAGAACAACTGTATAAATTTAAAATTGAACAAAAAGCCTACATACACGAGTACGTACGAGTGGTGCAAAAAAAGGGCCAAAGCAAATGTAAATATGAAGGCTACTGTTTTACTGATATTCCTGAAAATAAAATCAAAAAAAGATTGGAAAAACCTAAAAAATAACATAGCCAAACCATATGGGCCTTGGAGCTACACGAAAGTAGCAATGCCTGAAAATATGCAAAACTGTGTATACAACGTATTCAATAATCATGAAGTAGTAAAGGCAGTAAAACCTATCTCAATACACAAAGAACGCAAAAATGACGGCAAGGTTCAAAAAATAGTGGTACAAACAGAAAATTTCGGAACAATTAAAATTGCGACAGTCTCTGGCAATTTAAAAGGAAAAGTTACTACAGATAAAGATGGATATACTATAATATTATCTCCAAGTACAATAAAAAAACTAAAACTATCAAATGATTCCATAAAAGGAATAATTGGTCACGAACTCGCACATATAATATATGATGATGCGTTTGAATGGTATATTTTTGACACTGTTTATTGCAAAAAACATTGGTATCTAAATCCTTTAGAATACTCAGATTATTATTTTGCTCTTTCCAGAGCATGCGAAACGAGGGCAGATATAGTAGGAACATTTGGGAACCCTCGGTGGGCAAAAGGCCTGATAGAGTTTTTTAAAAAAATTAACACTGAAGATTCCAGTGATCATATTTCTAAACATTCCACGCATCCTACACCAAAACAAAGAATAGCCTATTTAGAAAAAATTTATAAATTTTTGAGTAACAAATAATAACCCCTTTTTCAGGAGAAATAGTCTTATGATTACCAAAATAGTAAACAAATCTCTGTTCATAGTTCTACTTTCAGTTTCTTTTTATTCTAATAATGTTGCTTTTTATGATCAGGGAAAAACATATATCCCAGAAAGGCCGACTGTTAGGTTACGTGATCTAGTTGGTTCAAAGCCAAAAGAAGTTGATGAACTAATTCAACAAATTAAGAATCCAGAAAAATTTGAACGTTTGGGCATAGATCCCCCAAACGCAGTATTACTTCATGGTCAACCAGGAACAGGCAAAACAACCCTTGCCAGAGCCATTGCAAGTGAATTAGACACGTATATATTCGCAGTTTCAGGCTCTGATTTAAAAAGTACATTGCATGGGGGGATAGCGAACAATATAAATAGTCTTTTCACGAGTGCAAGAGATTTGGTTCAAGCATATGAAAAACCGATTGTAATACTGCTAGATGAGTTAGATGGTATACTCGGTGGAATAAAATCAAATCTAAATGATTCTTCCGCAAAAGAGTTTCTTTCAAAAATGAAATTCGAAATAACAAATACAGAAAGCAATAAGGGAATATATGTATTTGCAACAACAAATCATATTTCTTGCTTTCCAAAAGCACTTACCCGATCAGGTCGGTTTATGACCATAGAGGTATCTTTGCCAAATCTAGAAGATAGAACGCTCATATTCAAAAAATATGTTTCTGAATATGCAGTAGATCGGAATTTAAAAACAGAAAGATTCTGTAAAGAAGTTGCAAAAAAAACCGCGTTGTTTAGTGGTGCTGATCTGAAAGAAACAATGCAAAAGGCTGCTCTCAACGCTGCATACAGTAATCAGAAAATCATAAGAGAAATAAATGTATGCCAAGCAATAAAAGATATTCACGAGAGAAAAAATATAGAACTAAGAAAAGATAAGTTTGCACCAGAAAAAAGCTATGTAAAGCTAAATGAGCTTGCCGGATCACACACTAAAGAAATACGACTATTGCTAAAACAACTCAAAGAACCAGAAAAGTTTTCTCGATTAGGAGCATCCGCGCCAAAAGCAGTACTATTGTATGGCCCTCCTGGAACAGGAAAAACAACATTAGTGAGAGGAACTGCAAACCATTTAGATGCCAATCTTTTTACGCTATCCGGTCCAGATATAGAAAGTGGTATTATTGGAGGTGCTGCAAAAAACTTGGGGCGATTGTTTCACAATGCGCGTAAAATGGCAAAATGCTCAGGCAAACCTTCTGTTATCCTTTTTGATGAAATGGATGGAGCAATTAGCAACTCCACACGAAGAGAAATACTTGCAAAATTAAAATACGAACTTACTGAAAAAAATGAAAATGTATTTATTTTTGCAACTACAAACCATCTGCATTACTTTCCTCCAGCACTTACTCGTCCAGGAAGATTTGTAAAAATAGAGGTACCTTTACCAAAAGGACCCGATCGAATGGAGATATTTAAAAAGTATGCAAATTTATACAAAACAGAAAAAAAAGTAAGAACAAAAAACTTTTGTATTGAAGTTGCAAAAGCAACCAAGGGATTTAGTTGCGCGGATATTGCAAATATATTAGAACGAGCTGCACAAAATGCTGCATACAACAATCAGGACATAATACTTTGTAAAGATGTATTGGAAGCAATAAAAGAAAAAATGGCCAAAAAAGAAGAAACAGAATAAGAAAAACACTTAAAACTCTTATTTTTTACGAGCAAACAAATAGGTCACAAAAAGCACTAATCCCAACAAAATAAGGCTTAGCCCTATGACCGATTCTTGGTTGCCACTTTTGCGGTACAGACGAATGGCCATCGGCATGGTGAGTCCTATTTTTCCCTGCAAAACAGTTCCTGCACCAACTTCGGTTAAGCTTAAGCCAAATGATACACAAAATGCTCGCAGCAAAGAAGGAAAAACGAAGGGCAACGCTACAGTCCAGATTGCTTTCTTATAAGTTGCACCAAATGTTTGTGCTGATTTATGCAAATCGGGATGATACAAAATCATCTGAGCACGGACAATTCTGTAAGCAAACGCGTAATTTAAAATGATGTGACACAGCACGCCAATAAAAAATGATGAGAGGAATTTTCCATACGACAAATATGCAAAGATAACACCAACACCGACGGTACCAACAAAAAAAGCTATCACAGTTAAAAATGACACAAGAGCTTGTCCCACTTTGTTTTTCACTTTAAATTCTAAAACACCAATAAAAAAACTGACCAACACGGAGCCAATACCACTGACAATTGCCAACAAAAGACTGTTGACAATAACCCGGTAAACCGCAACACCAAGTACCGGATCTGTTGCACACGCAAAAAGAGAAGAAAAAAACGCAAACACTTTTACATCGCACGATCTGACAACAAGCGCGACCAACGGCCCTAAAATCATGACGATAACAAGCAGGCCATACAACAACCACCAAAAACTATGAGCAAATGGATTATATCTTGTTTTTGGCGTCGGGTTTGGGATACTGCCCACTTTTGCTTTTTGGGAAGAAAATATATTATGTGCAAAAAATAATGGAATGATAATCGCAAGACGTACCAACCAAAATAAAAACATTGCCCAGTTATTTCCTTCACTATACATATTGTACATCATAATTTCAGGAGTATAGTGGTACAATGATCCACCGAGCAATAATGGAATTGAAAAGCTTGCAAAATGTAACAAAAACAAAAGCAATCCGATAGAAATAACAGTCGGCCGTATCAGGGGAAAAACAATGTCTTTATAGCATCGCCACGATGATGCTCCTGAATCAGCAGCTAACCAGAGCAAGGTCGTATCAAATTTTTCATAGGTCGCATTAATGATGTACAACGTAAACGATACGTTCAACATCAGGTGGGCAAGAATAATCCCCGTAAACCCGGTTGCACCATAAAAAAGTTGTATACAAAGAACAACCAACTTTGTTGGCATAATGCACAACATAGATGCTAATGCAATAAAAAATTTTTTCCCAAAAAAATGAAACTTATAAAAAAAATGAGCTATTGGAAGCGCCAGTAGTAAAGATAAAAACGTTGACATAAACGCCTGGACTATCGAACATCCAAAAACAACGAGAATTTGGTTAAGCATTTGCCTACTCCTACACAATTTTGTTATCGTTAGGTATGGTAAACTAAAAAAAAAGAGTAGTAAAGATTTGTAAAAGGAAAATCTATGGAACAAAAAAACATAAACAGTAGCACATTCTCTGGAAATGTATATATTTTCCACGCGTTTGATGTCGCTGATGAGATAGATTTAGAAAAAATAAAAGAATCTCAAGACGTTATTTTACGTCCCTACACACCGCCGAAATATTTTAAAAATTATCACTTACCCATCTCTATAGATTTACCTCATCCACATACAACAAGTAAATTTGAAAGCTGCAAAATACATAACTTCGGAGCAATATCATTAACCTATAAAATTCCCTTTGAAGACACGCTAGAAAATATACGAGAGCAACTTCCTGAAATTTATAACAATTACCAAGAAGAAAGTGTCGCAAACGTACGCTCTGTGTACAACAAAATTGAACCTCACACAATAAAGCCAAAGTTCTTTCACACACGTGCATCATATCTGGTCATTCAGGTAGATAGTAAAATTGACGTTAAAACATTAAAAGAAAAGTATGGCAGCGTTATTGCCTCTATGATACGGTTCGAAACTGAAAACCTTTCTGAATATCAAAAAAATGAAATCTTAGAAGACGCTATCGGGTACTTTAGAGGAGACATGATCATCGTAGATCCTGAATCTGCGTTTGTATACGATGAAGAATATGAAGAAATTTTAGAACTTTTTGAATTTGCAAACATACAAGAATTAGAGCTACGCTACTTTGACTGGGTGCTAGATCAGCAGCTCAACCTAACCTATGAAGAAAAAACAAAAAAACGGCCATGGACTACCTATCTTCCATTTATCAGGACACCATGGAAAGGTCCTGTCGCAGATCTCCAAAGACTCCGTGTTGATATCTCTGTTATTACCGAACGATTAGAAAACAGTATAAAAATAACTGGGGAAGCATATTTTTCTGAACTCTATTCACTTTTGGTTGAAAAGTTAGATTTACGAGGATGGAATAGTTCGATAAATAAAAAACTGAGCATCTTAGCAGACATACGCTCTGGATTCCAGCACAAAATAGATGCTATTCGTGAAGATCTTCTGTCAACATTAATTATCATATTAATTTTCATAGAATTAATCGTTGCTTTGGTAAAGTAGCAAAGAAAATAAAAAACTATTTTATTTTTACTATTTTTTGTATAACATACGTGTTGATAAAAAAGGAATAAACGACAATCCCGTTTCTCGAGGAGAACAGTGTGAACAAATCAAGTATTTTTCTACTTTGTCTCTTGTTGGGTTCTTTTTCAAAACAGACACTTTGTGTCAGGTTAATTCTTTTTAATCGAACCAAAAAAACAATAAAAGTTAGATTTTATGCCCATGGAGTAAGCGAACCTGACGCTAAAAAAGCAGATCTATTAGATAAAGATGTTTATGTTATTCCAGACGCCAATATAGGGCATAGAATTGCCTGGGCATATATTCACAAAATAGGTCCTTTGGAATTACAAAAAATAATGCTTGGACGTCAATATAAAGGCAAAGACATTTTTTTGACATCAGAAGATGATTATTTAATCACAATCGTAGGACACGGAATAAATAGAAGCAACTATACCGAGACATTATTATCAAAAGACGAAGCTACAACCTATGTTGAGCAGATAAACAAAATAAATAAGATAAAAAATGAAGTCATACAACTCAATAAGAATATTAAAAAAGAGCATAGCTCTTTTTTCGGAGGAAACCCATTTTATTCCTACCTAAATCAGTTACTGTCGGAGAAAGTAGATGATTTTAAAAAATTATCTTTTGATATTACAAGATGGCTTTCAGAACTACAAGAATCAAAAAGAATTCTTGCTTCAAAAAAAACAAGACTCCATGGCTATGCAGAAAAAACACTAAGAAAAATTATAGAAATGGATAAAACACTTGCAACATTCTTAGGTGACAAACCTGAGATTAATCCCACAAGGTACGAATATATCTCGCAGGTAAAATTACTACCTCAACAACAAAAAAGATTAAATAAATCAGTTGCAGCAGCTATTGCCGCCTCAACTGATGAGCAAGAATCAACTCCCCTTGCTGTGTCTCCGGCTAATCCCGACTACGCCAAGACTACGCCGAGCAGGCGGGAACCTGAAGAAGAAGGTGAGACTGCAGATGCAGAATCAAACCTTGAAGACGCACAAGCAACCTTTGCAGCTCAACAAGAAATAAAAAAGCTCATGGAGCGCCAGGAAGAGGACCAACAATAACATGTTTTCTCATATCTTTCTCAAGGGATTTTTTTTCGGCTTTTCAATAGCAGCGGTTATTGGCCCCATTGGTGTTTTGTGTATCAGAAGATCAATAGCACAAGGATTTTGGGCGGGAATATTCACCGGACTTGGTGCTGCTCTTGCAGATGCAACTTATGCAGCAGTTGCCGCGTTTGGCTTAACCGTTGTTACCACATTTTTACTAGAGAAAACATTCTTACTTAGCATACTTGGCGGTTCTTACCTGTTATACCTTGGATATAAAGCATTTGTAAAATGTCCAAAACTATCTCGTGAAAAAATATCAGGAGGAAATTTGATTTCCATGCTTGTCGAAACATTTTTTTTAACTATGACAAATCCGGTGACTATCTTAGCGTTCATAGCACTTTTCACGGCTTTTAACTTGAGCTCTGCCAATCTTTTTCTCAATGCAACATTGGTATTTGGCTTTTTTTTGGGCTCAACTCTTTGGTGGATACTATTATCCAGTTTAGGAACCATTTTAAAGCAGAAACTCACCTCAATCACCACATTAACATGGATTAACAGGATATCAGGAATAATCATTAGCAGTTTTGGCATATTTGTGCTCGCAAAAAGCATATATACTGCTCTGACGATATAAAATACAAAGGAATATTTTAAAAATTCTATTCCGTCGGGTACTTTTCAAATAGTAAATAGCCTGTTGACAAAAAACAAAGACTACCTTATTATTAAGCATACACGTCGTAAATGGGGTTGTTATTAGATCAAAATTTTAAGTTATTGTGTCTGCTTTCATTAGCTTCGCAAATAATATAATCACATGAAGGAATTAAAATGAGTTTAGAAAGTTTTTTTTGCACGGCTAACGCTATTTTAGGTATTCCTGCAACTATTATATTTCTGTGTGTTGGGATTATTCTTACCATAAAGACAAAGTTTATCCAGATAAGAGCTTTACCTCGGCTTTTTTCGTTTTTTACGAAAGGCATCGAACGTGCAAAATTAAAAAATGCAAAAACAATCAATCCATTTCACGCACTATTTGCTTCCATGGCAGGCTCGGTCGGCATTGGAAACATTGTCGGGCCTTCGGTCGCAATTACTATGGGTGGCCCCGGCGCTTTATTTTGGATGATTGCGTACATGTTTTTTGGTGCCGTTTCTATTTTCACTGAAAGTACCTTTGCGTTTTACACAAGAAAAATAACGAAAGAAGGCAACATAACAAGTGGACCAACAGAGTATCTTAAATTAATCAGTAAATGGCTTTCTAGCTGGTATGGAATAGCGATGATGGTTTTATTTGGTATCTGGTCAGGAACACAAACCAATACCCTTGCAAATATATTGGCAAAAGAAAGCATTCCTCACTGGTGGGTAGGCCTTTCCATGGCAGCCATTGTCATCATTGTTTTACGTGGTGGAGCAAAACGAGTTGGTTATATTGCAAGTAAACTGGTTCCTTTTATGTGTGTTTTATACATTGCATTTTCTTTATTTATCATTTTTAAAGATCTTACCGCACTTAAACATGCATTTTCACTCATTTTTTCAAGCATCTTTTCTCCTGCTGCTGCCGTCGGTGGTTTTGCAGGTGCTACTATTTTCAGAGCTATGAGATGGGGAGTATTTAAAAGTGTACATAGTACCGAAGCCGGTATGGGAACCGCCTCTATAACTCACTCAGTTGCAGATGCAAAACGACCAGTTGATCAGGGCGTACTTTCTATGTTGGCAATACTTGTTGATGGATTTTTATGCTTGTTGTCAGGAATTATAATACTGGTAACCGGTCTGTGGTGCTCTTCATCAGTCATAGACAGTACATTAATCTACTCAGCCTTTAAAGCGCATACGCCCGTTTTAGGCGACATAATTTTGGTTGTCAGTGTTGCATTATTTGCCGTAACATCAGTAATTGGAAACAGTTTTATGGGAATACAAACCTATGCCTCACTGACCAAACATAAATTAACAAATTTGTATATCTACTACACCGCCGCAGCCGTATTTATCGGCTCTATTGTCGGCATTCCGCTTGTGTGGCACATTTGTGATTTCGTTTTAATCTTCGTTGCAGTTCCAAATGTTATAAGTCTTGCAATTCTCGCATTTAAAAAACCTGATGTGTTAAAACTTCCAAGCTAGGCATGTACTCCACCCTTTCTTTCCAAGCTTGCCCATCTTTCTAAAGCTTCTCTCTGCCTGCCCTAAAAACCCCTTAATTTAAGCTGTTTTTTAAACAAAAACACCCAATGACCATCTACCAAGAAAAAGCATACAATGTACTAATTGAATATTTCTCGCAAAAAAATAGTCAATCTCGTTGCAATTAGACTTGGAAATTTGTTATAATATTGGTGATAGAACTATTACTAGCCTTAATAGGGAGAAAAATATGGATAACATTTACAAAATTCTTAAAATAGGAATTTTTGCTTTGCTATTGGCAACAGCCCCAACAATTAACAGTATGCAGCCTAGAGAATGTAAAATATGCCTTGAAAAATTGAGTGATCCAGTTAAAACACTGCAATGTGGCCACAAATTTCATGAAAGTTGTATAAAAGACTGGTTTATCAAAAACTTAGATGAAAGAAAAATACCTCTATGCCCTTTATGCAGAGCTCCTGACGAAAAATATGAAAAGGAAATACAAAAAATGGGAACACCAGAAATAAAATTAGCAGCATTCGAAGCACAACTAAGAAGAGCAAGGGCAAGGGAACAGGAATTTGCTGCTTCATTAGCAACACCAACAGCAGCCGCACAACCAAGGTTTGCGATGATGGTATTACCAACTGACTTCGAATTGCCACCCGGAGTAAGATTGGTGCAAGCAGGAGATTTCGGCAACGTTCCAATGCTTACTCCACAAGCCATAGCAACAACTCAACAAAGAACAAGAAAAAGGCAAAGAGAATTTTTTAAAGAAAATTTAGAAGTTTTAAATTTTCATCCTTCGTCAGCACGTCCGGCACTGAAAAAATTTATTGATCGTTTTGAACAAATAATGGCAAAAGAACCTGGAAAGTGGTCAGTCCTATACAACGCCCAACAATTTCTCTCTAAGCTAGAAACCCTGGAAAAATTACGCAGAGAAGAAATAATTATATTGAATAAAGAATTTTTGGAATTTTTAAGAGACAATCAAATGGACATCTTAATGAACAGCAGAGATCTTTATCGAATCTATGTGCAAGCAAAGAAGCAAGGTCACATTGATTAAACAAATAACATTTAAAATTTAAAAAGGCGCTATACTCAATGACAGTAGCGCCTTTTTAATGCTTTACTTTGCAACAACTACTTTTGCTGGACGCAACACTTTGTCTTTGAGCATATACCCTTTTTGGACAACCTCTACAATTTCATCCGTCTTATGATCAGGAGAATCAATTTGTGATATTGCTTCATGCAACGTCGGATCGAATTGTTTATTTTCTGTAATTTCTTTTACATTGTACTTTTCCAAAAGCTTGTAAAACGATTTGGAAATCATAACAAAGCCATCGAGAAATGATTGTAACTCTTTAGGCAACTCTTTTTTTTCATACTCAACCATTGCCCTATCAAAATCATCAACGACAGATAAAAGATCTGCAATAATTTCTGATTGAGCAATCTGTATCCATTGAATTTTTTCTTTTTCTACACGTCTTTTATAATTTTGCAGATCAGCACTGACACGAACCAATTTTCCTTTAACATCATCAAGTTGATTCTTGCAAACCTCTAATGCTTTATTTTCATTGGCACTAAAATTATCTTCAGCACTCTTTTTTTTATTTTCATTTTCTTCGTTATTTTTATCTTTACATTTACGTCTAAACATTTACAAAACTCCACTAAAAAAGGCTATCCAAAATACTATTTACCTTCTAATTATACCAAAATTCCCCTATTTTTGCCAGTATCATCAAATAACGTCTAAGAGGAGCAGAGATTGCACTACTCATAGCAAAAAGCAACGCATTATGTTATATTCATATTTGATTTTTTCTTTGTTTTCTTTTTAGACTAGGGAAGAACAAAAGTTCAAATAGATTCTACGAAAAAAGGATAAATTCATGATACAAAAACTCAAATTACATTATTTTTTATTGCTCGTTACGGTTTGCATACCGAAAATAATCATCTCTTATGACAACGCACATTTTTATCGAGCGCGACTATTTTTTTATGAACCCAGATTGCAAAAAAATTATTTATCATCATTTGATTTTTCTATTGCAAAAGGATCTACATGCAAAGGAATCGGTTGTAACTGCTGCTGTGATGAAACCTGCTTGTTAGATATCTGCGGATGTCACAATATGCAATTTCTTGGCAAAAATGTTCCCGGCAAAGATTTAAGTAAACAAACCGATATTATTCTACATCAACTTGCTCAGATACCAGCAATGCAAGATTTTGCACAACTCTCTTTTTCTGGTGAATTTAGAACCTGGGAAATCGTATTTTCCTATTACCAAAACTTTACACGAGGCTTTTTCCTCCACCTACATGCACCATTTAGAAAAGTAGAAATAAGATCAATCTGCTACAAAGATGTTTCAGCAAAAACAGATCAAAATTGTGCCCAAATAAACTGCCCAAGTCTTGATGATGCTAATACCTACTGGCAGGCATTTTTAAATCTGTTTGAACAAACCCTAAAAGATCATAAACTCATATTTGATAGAAATGTCTATTGCCGTGGCGTAGGAGATATATCGGTGGCACTAGGTTACACCATAAACCATGAGGATACTGATTTTCTCGATTTTATCGATGCAACGGTAAAGTTAGGCGTTATGATCCCGACTAGCAAAAAGAGAAATGAGGATGTCCTGTTCAGTCTCCCAATTGGATACAACGGCCACACTGGCCTTTTTGCAGAACTAGACCTTGCACTTGGCCTCTATGATTGGGCAACAATCGGCGGCAATGTAAACATAAAATGGTTTAATCAAAGATGTAGAAATATTCGAATTAAAACGGCATGTGAACAAAATAGTTTTATAAAACTTGCAAAAGATTGTGCACAAGTTAAACATGGAAGCATATACAACATCGGCGCATATTTTAAAGCTGATCATTTTGTTTCAGGCTTTTCATTTTTAATCGGATATTCATACACCAGAAAAAATGATGACGAACTTGACTGCTTCAAAAAACCTTGCACCGATTGTCAGATAGCCAACACAGATTGCGCACGAAGAGAATGGTTGATGCACACACTTCATTTATGGGCTGAATACGACTTTACAAAAGATGATCATAAGGTTGGTCTACGCGCAAACGCTTTTTACAATCATGTCGCAGGAGGAAAAAGAGTATTTAAAACTGGTGTCGGCGGTTTGGGTTTTGGACTTGATATCATTTGGAATTAAAAAGCCATACATGCATATTAAACCGAATTAATTTTTTAAGAAAGGCGAGAAGTAAATGAACATAAAAAATTATATATCTCTTTTGTTAACATTACTCTGTTTGCAATCATCCAACATATTCCCCGTAGTAAGCACCACCGTACCAAGTAACATAACCACAAAAGTATTTGATCGAGCGACCGGCAACCTGTATTTAGGCCTAGAGGAACCAATAGTAGAAGGTGCTCCTTCAATTGTAGCATTTAAAAGATTTCATGGGTATGGTACTCCACAATACCAAACTGTAGTTCCTGCAAGTGACAATCTGATAGCTAGCAGTCCAATAGAATTTCTGACCCTTGCAACCTCAAGGGGCAACGTAAATCCGCTATTGGCTGTTGTCACAAAAAAGTTAGATGAACCAAATTCACAAACAACTGTTTTGGCATATTCCAGCAATTTCGCCAGCGATAGCAAAAAAGGCACATCTGACAACCTTGTAGATGCGATCAGCCAAACAACAACAGGCATTGTCGCTCTAGCCGCAAGTGAAACTCATATATTTGCTGCAGTAAAACCAAATCAATCACCAAATGATCCTCCTATTTTTGGAGACCCCGATAGTGGCATTGCAGTTGTAACAATCACACAAGAAGATGATTCAATTGTACTCACTCAATCAGATGCTGAAAATGGAACTACCACTTCTAAGGCAAAAAGAGTTGATCCAACAATTGATGAATTAAAAATACCAACCTACAGTACAAGCGATCCAATTATCACCGTCACCGATATTGGCATAGAAGTTTGCCTCCACTGGGATGACAAGCTACAACGGCTGTACATTGGTATAGAATCATTAAGAACAAATACCACAACGCAAGCAGGCGCACGCTCAATTATCGTTGCAAGAGTAGTAAACACCAATGGTTTAATGTCATTCGCAGAAATTGCTCCCGATACAGCGTTCACTCCTGGCGCAACAAACCAAATCGTCGGTGCCAAAAAAACAGCCATGCAAACCCCGCTTACCATTGGCGCACTTTACCTGCGCACCATGCACACCTCAACCGGAAAAAGTTATTTGATTGTAAATGGCGGCAACGGCGTTATGGTCGACAGCACAACTGTTGTTCCAGGCAATAGAATTTTTGCACTTCCACTTGTTGATGTTAATGATCCTGCAAATATCAAACAAGGAACATTAGCAAATATAGAAAATCCAACATTTACACAAACTGCAGACACCCCTTCAGAACTGTTTACAAATCAAGATCCGCAGGCAAATGTAGGAGGTGGTCCATTTCCGCTCAAACCCGACAAAAGAATATCTGACATTGTTGTAGTTGGTGACACCGTATATGTGTCTACAAAAGAATCTCAAAACAGTACCGATAACACAGAATCGGGCATATGGTACTCACAAGCATTATTTGATGAATATGGAACCATTTATCGTTGGACGCCATGGACAAAACGAGCATTTCCTGGAAGCACAACAAAAATAAAATTATTTGATGTTGATGCAGCAAACGGTAAACTGTGGGCAATAAATGATCAAATTCCTACACAGGTGCTCTCAACTGCATGGATACGAGCACAAGACACAAAAGAAACAGACGATCTACGTGAACTACTCAATAGAGATTTTGCATGCGGCTGCTTTGCAGTTTTAGATCTGGATCAATCAACTCGAAGACTCGCCCAGGAATCTCCGGCACGCTATGCTCTTTTTGGAGGAATGAACCAGGTTGCGTTTGTAAAAATTTCTGAATCTCAAGCATCAAAAGATCCATACGATAGAGACCTGATCACAGACACCCAATACATACAAGATGTCACAATCAATTTCGATAAACCTGAAAATTATCTGTTAACCGCATTACCGGTCTGTGCAGGTTGCGTCAAAGTACTTGAATATTCTAGAACATTTAACACAAACTACTTTTTTGCAGGCACACAAAAAGGACTCTATGTATTTGCTAACAGAGAAAAAGAAGCGTTTCCCATTAACAAAGATGTAAACAATCTGAACGCAGAACCGTTCATTTCAAGAAGATGGCAACCAGCTCCAAACATCAGTGGTTCAATTATAGATCTCAAATCAGATGGTAATTTTCTCTATGTTCTTACCTTTGAAACATCCAATGCAAAACCAATTAAAAACTGTTTATACAAAATTAAATTTGAAGACACGGTTGCTGCAATGTTTACTTCAGGCAACATTATAAAAATTGCTGAATCAGCCGTTACAGAACCGAACTCAGATTTATCAGCCGCAAAAATGTTCTTTGCAATTCAAATAATGACCACAAAAGATGGTAATGATTTTATTAATGAGATCGTTCTTGCAACAAACAACGGTATCTACACAACAAACGGCGTTTTTTCTGCGGGCGACCAGGAAGGTGCCGCGTGGCAACCAGTAGACGACCAAGATACATCAATGTACACGGGTATATTTGCAGTCGATAACATCCCAACGGAAACAACGCAAGATTATCAGCATGAACTTTCAACCGTGTGGCCGATACAAGTAGCAGACGGACAGAATTGTTTCACATTTGAAAAAAGCAACATCAGACAGCTCAATGGATCTTCTTCTACAGACCTTCCAACATTTATGCCAGTTAATTTCAACGCGACACCCTCAGGAAATTTTGAAACCGACAAGGAATTTGAAACACTTGACCCAATAAGTTATTTCTGGTCAGACGGAGCACGCAGATTCTTTATCATGCAACGCCTATTTGATCCAAACTGGGTAAACAAAATTTTTGTAATTCCATACAACACATTAGAATGGAGTATATCTGATCCGGATACCATGCTGCTCACAGACCCTGCGCTCAAACAAATAAAAACATTTTATTGGATACGACACATTGGCGCAACCGGCATATTGATGGCAGGCACAGACTCCGGCGTCGTTTCATTGGAATAATATGATCAACATTATCTCAAACTTTTGCACTTAGATTTAATATCACCTATCAATTGGACCACATACCCACTTTTTGGCTTATCCAAATAACAGGAGCAAGTACACTTGTAATCACATAACACTTTGTCAAAAATATCTTCGAGAAATGCAATATCTTCTGGATGCGCTGCCGGTTTTTGTAAACGAATATTATCGATACTCATTTTTATGTGAAAAAGTTTGCCAACAATTAAATCAGTAAATACTTCATAATCACATCGTTCACATTTTTTGTTATGCAGCAAATCAAAATCCTGCAACACCCGACAACAAGAACATAAGGTTGTTTTAAATGGCGTGTTTGGGTACAAGCTATCAAAACTAACCGCCATCCTGTTGACACATGATGCAAAACAACAAACAAGAAGCGTGCATACACAAAGTATCGGCAACATACCTCTTTTGCTCGTAAACCTTTTCATATTACCCCCCCCCTTTTTTTAATGTTTACTATTCAATCTTTTTCAACTTCATTATTGCAAATTAATATTCAATCTGTCAATAAACTTGTTTTTTAGGTATATTTTTTCGTTTTAAATAGGTAAAAACAAACAAATAAAATATCCCTCGGCTTTTAGACCAAGGGATATACAATTACTTTTTACTTAGATTACTTAGAAAGGAAGTTCATCTTCAAATGGAGGTTGATCCTTGAACTTCACATCTGGAGTTTTATCTTCTGATTTCTCAGCCTTGGCTTTCACCTTAGGTTTCTTTTCTCCAGCTTTTAATTCAGCTGCCTGCTCATCCTGATCACTTCGAAGGGTTGTTTTAGGCTCTTCCTTTATTGGCTCTGTTGCTTTTTCTTTGATCTTATCAATCTGATCAAGCAACTCTTTTTCTAATTCAGAGCTTGGATCTTTTTTAGCTGCTGAAAGGCCTTGACCCTCTTCATCTGCAGCTGCTTGAGAAAGAAAGACAACACGATCGGCAACAATAGTATGTTTATTCCGTGTGTTACCATTTTGATCTTGCCAAGAATCAAGTTTTAATCTACCTTCAACCAAAATTGGTCGTCCTTTTTGCAAATATTGTCTGCAGCTTTCAGCTTGTGCTCCCCATACATCAATATCAATAAAACACACTTCTTGGATCATTGCGCCTGTTTGTCTATTTCTAAATTGACGATTTGATGCCAATCCTAATTTGCAAACACCTTGACCAGAAGAAAGTGTTTTGTACTCAGGATCTCGTGTCAGATTTCCTATCATAATAACTTTATTGTAATTAGCCATCAGGCACCTTTCATTAAAAAAAATTTTTTATAAAGTAAAGAAATGCTGAAACAGTATACCAGAAAAATTACCCAGCATAAAGCATTATTTTCATGCTTTGTAAAATTTGCAACTTTTTATCAATTGAATTTAAACAAGATGAAATGTATGAAATATCTTTTTCAAAACTAGATCGCATTGCCTCAGGAACAACTGATAAACATCGTTTAAATCTGCTGGCAAGAAAGCACAAAAAACCCTGATCTTTTACCGAAAGATGATCGTCTCTAATATTTCTATTTATTATTTCATTGATCTGACAAATAATTCTGTTAATTTCCTTTTTCTTTCGATACACACCAGTTACTCGATTGTATACCCGCTTGCACGCCGCATATATAGAATATGTCGCCGTTACTGCAGGAAGGCTCGAGCCCATAACCAATGTTAGTTTATTTGAGTCAAGTGCATTTTTTGCGTCAAGCATCATTTTTGTTGCAGATAATCTTGTTAACAATGCCTTAATTTCTAATTCCAGTACTTTATCTTGCGGATCCATGCCCAGAATTTTGCTTATTTTATCTCCAAATACAAGCCATTCGATCCATCCTTGTTTTACCTTTTTTTTGCTCTTTGGCAAAACAGCTGCTTTTCTGACACACCGTGAAACAAAACGTTCAAGCCCTTCTTGCTTTGCTTGTTCAATGATACCATCAAGTGCCTCTCTGCTCACATCAGGGTCTGCTCGCACCACCAAGTCTTTAATTTTTTCTTTTACCACATATTTTTGAGCTTCCAAATCTTTGAACATTTCATCAGCATCAACACGCAAAAATGCATCTTTTTTGTGACTCCCAAATAAGTGGTTCTTTAAACTCTTGAGTGGCTTTATAATTTGATTCACAAAAAATTTTCTCACAACGTTGCAAACCGGTTTTCTGTAGTAAACCAAAAGACCTGCAGCAACTATTGCCCCTGCCGCTCCAGCACAATACAATATTTTTTTCTTACGACTATTATCGGGCGGCCCAAATTTTTTGATGAATTCTATTTGCTCTTGATACAATGTGTCACTAACAAGATCATTAATGTTTTGTGCTAGTTTTTGCAAAATGACTTCCTGTTCTTGTTTATCAAATCTTGGCCACGTATCTTCTATAAACGGTTCTGCCGCCTTGTAAAGCTTGCCAAGCAACAGTGCATAATCATTTTTTTTGCCATCCAAAAATTTTATGTTTGCCCGTATCTTCATCAAAGTGTCTCGCCGCTCATTTTTCCAATTTTTAAACCTAAGTTGGCTAATCATGTAGACATTGATATTTTTTTCACACGCATGCCAATAGGCAATATACCGGTCACATCTTCCCATTAAGCGAGCAAGTTCATTGAAAAATTTTTTAACTCTTTTTTCAACAACACTAACATTGATTTTTACCGTTATATCCATCTTTACTGGTTCATCAACATGACAAAACAGATATTGCTGACACGAAAAAAGAACAAAAAAAGAAAAACATAAGTTGCATATTTTACTCTTCATATACCACTCCTCACAGATTTCCTTTAATAGATAACAAGTAGCATGATAGCAAAAATCAACAGTGGTTAAAAGACTAATTTTTAAAAATGGAACTATTCTCACAGTTACAAATCATGGCCCTCTTACACTGGAAAGCTTGATGCGTCTCCTGTTTGAGAATAGGGATTATCTATAGGGCCTTGAATACAACCGTGGTGAATTTTTTCTTTCACCAATGGGTGTAAAAGTTCTTTATACTCTTCCCAATCAAGACCTATATCAACAACATAACGATAAAACTTAGCTGCAGCCTTTTCTAATTCTTTGTCAGACCTATAAAAATACCCAAGCCTTTTTTCTTCTGGCTTTTCATTTTCTATAAATGAATTTTTATACTTTATAGGAACTCCACACCTATCTAAAAATTCTATTCTTTTTAAAAAGAGCCTGGATAATTTTGTAAAATCGGATGCTTTTTCTTGGGGGCGTGGAAATCTCAATTCAATGGTATCCCTATGATTTAAACAAGCAAATTGAAATTTTCTATCGTTGAATGGACAGTTTATTCCTCTATGATTGTCATAAACCTCAAATGTAATTCTTTTTCTTATTTTATCTATGTTGGCCAATGTGCGAAGCTTTTGATAATAACTAGTAATCTCGCCAAATCTGTCTCTCTTTTCTTGCGCTTGGATTGCTAAAGGAGGCGAAAAACGAGGAGAACTTGTTAAAGCTCCCAATCCCAGATATGGATTATTTTGAAGGTCTACTAAAAAATTTGCAAACAAAAATGCATCATTGTGAAAAGTACTATTTAGCCCAAAATGTATGTGCCCACCACCAAAGGTCTCTGCCTCTTGTGAATTAAAAGGAACCTCACAAAAATCATAATATTTGCAACTATCACTTTCAGTCCCAAAATCTTTTTTTGGGCATACGTGATCATAAAAATTTCCAGGGTGAGGATTAAGGCCGACTTTTCGAGCTGATTCAAAAAGCAATTTTTGTACGAGGCCATCATGCTTTTCCCAATCTTCTAAAGTCATGGGTTTCGCCTGAAACTCAAGACTGTTATGATCCTGTGAAAACTGAAGCCAAAAACTGAAATCCCCTGTCGAAACTTCCATTTTACACCACCTCATTGTATTTTTTTTATCACATTTACAGCCAACTTTTTCTGTTTTACACCTTTTTAACATCTCAGTTTCTAGTTCACGCATATATCTCAATTTGATACTACCTTCAGATTCAGCAGTATCATACCCATTATCTACTTCTTGATTGTAAAATGTAAACTCTGGGCCTAAAGTGGCTTTATTTTGATAATCATAAACATCAGCGTCATCTTTGGGCAATTCTGTTTCAGTTGTTTGCATAACATCTCCTCTGTCCGCCCCTAACCTTTGAGCCGCTGCTTGCCTCAACCTCTGAACTGACGCCTCTGCCCTTAGCCTTCGAGCCTCCGCTTGCCCTTGCAAATACTCGATCATTCTCTGAGACGGCAGACAAATTATTGAAGGTGCTATTTCGCTCGTTCTCGTGGGTGAAGGCCCAATCGCTGAAGGGCCAATTATTACCGGTGAACCATCGCTTGAGGATGGTCGATTAATTTTTGAGAATTGCGGATTAACAATTGGCGGATTAACAGTTGTAGGAGAAGACCTTACTGCCGATGGACCAACTATCGACGGACGAACGGTTGCTTTAGTTTTGGGAGCTTTTACAAAATCCACAACGGCATCCACAGCCAATTTTACCGAGTTAATTGCCCATCCATAATTAGCAACTGACAACAACAATAATAAACATGTTGCTGGATTTACCGATTTCACACTTGAACAAGGTCTGCTGGGAGGAAAAGGCCAACCATGATCTCTACGCTGTCTCTCTTTCTTCTGCTCAAAACTTTTCTTAGCGTTTCTATCCCCCTTCCCTCGAGGATTTTTACGAGGTATTCTTCTGTCTCTCTTACAATTTGTTCTACGGAAACTTCTTTTACCATGCCCCCGACGCATACAATGTGTACCTGCACTTGAGAGTATGGAAATCGTTATTCCACCTAAAAGAAAAAATTTTAAGAATT
>Ga0180433_10002551_pt1 | contig 27963 bp, 33 predicted proteins | sample SS_ome_8_FD_132980 | JGI IMG/M metagenome (GOLD analysis project Ga0180433, IMG submission 132980) | Hypersaline lake sediment archaeal communities from the Salton Sea, California, USA - SS_1_D_1 metaG | ecosystem: Environmental > Aquatic > Non-marine Saline and Alkaline > Hypersaline >... | reverse complement strand
TTTGCTCTATTTTTTGCTGATCTTCGACCATAAATTTTAGCACACATAGATGTTGCTAAATCTACAAAATCTTGAACCAAATCATCTTTAAATTCATCTTCATCAACAATAATTATTTTTCTATTGTTTGAATTAAGAGATGCTTCGATCATTTCAAATCCAAATCGAACTAATCTATCTCTATGTTCTACAACTATGTGAGTAGTTTCTTTATCTCTTAAAAGAGAAATAAGTTTTTTTCTTTTTCCATTTAATCCAGAACCAATTTCTTGAACAACAGAAGCAACATCTAAATCTGCAGACAAACAAAAGGCTTTCAGCCTTTCTACTTGTCTTTTTAGATCTTCTTTTTGATCTGCAGAACTAACTCTTGCATAAATTACTACTTTCTTTTCTCTAGGTTTTTCTTTATCTTCGACGAGAATTGTTCCTGTTGGCAATTTGTAAGCGCCTTTGATTAATCCTTTATTGAACATAATCCAAGCTGTTTTGTAATGAAGATCGTGTTCTTTAGCCCATCTACTTAATTTCATATTTTTCTCCTTCTACGAAGAAGGAATGTTATTCAATAAAAATGAATAATTACTGATTTTACTCTAAGCTGTTAATAACCCACAGAAATACTTCCTTGGTCTGTTTGTACCTTCTGAGAGCTATGCAGACAGCCATCGATCTTTTCCGTAGCATACACAGTGCCACAAGGAAACTCAATTGCTGGTTCCTCTAAGCATCCATCTTTTGGGTTTAAGGTGTGATATGTTGGAATACTTGGATATTTCGTCATACTGTTTAATTTATTTAAGTCAATTTTTCGTAAATCAATCATTATTTTTCCTAATTTAATAAAAATGATGTGAGGTGATCTTTTAAACAATTCTAATGACCTAGCAGCAAAAGCATTGTCTAAAAAATCCGCCACCCAAAGGCTTCCCTCACATCTAAATTTTCCAATTTAAAAAGAATTCCATGACAAAAGTTTAGCTTCTGGATATTTAGGCTTTATGTACTTCTCCAAAATATCAGATCCGTAAAGACCTTCCTTTTCTTCTATAGAAATTGAATCAAGAATATGCCCATCTTCAAGCAATTCTTGAAAGTCTTTGTGAGATCGTACCGCTCTCTCACTTCCTTCAAGAATCTGCTCCACAAAATCATTAACACGCTTATTCGTACATATTTCATCTTCGGTTCTTGCTAAACGTGAAAAGTCAACCTGATAATTCATTTGGAATCTCCTTTTTAGTTATAAATCCACCACGAAGCTCCCAATTTGGACGGCTTGAGAAAGAAGAACAACTTTTGCATTCCTCACTCTCGCCTAAGTTAAAAATACATGTCGAACAACTTCTTCTTGGTTTCCAAAGAGGAAGATTCGAAGAACTATAGCACCAACCACATGTTCCTTTTGAATCTCCGAGCCTTGCACAGTTATAACAATCGGCTACGCTTTTTCTTTTGTCCATTTTAAGTTTCATTTTTTTCTTCATCGGATCCCTTAATGCAAATAATCTGCCTCAACTGTGCAATAGGTTCTACAAGATCTGTCTCTGCCATCATTACTGCATCAATATCCTTGTAAGCCATAGGTGTTTCGTCTAATACTGCAGCACTCTTAGAGCATTCGATTCCTTTTGTTGCTGCTATATGCTCTTCAACAGTGAACGTATTTCTTGCTTTAGTTCTACTCATTTTTCTACCTGCACCATGAGAAGCAGAACAGAAAGATTCAGGGTTTCCTTTTCCTTTGACAATAAAACTCTTTTCGCCCATACTACCTGGAATAATACTGAGCTCGCCTTTTTGTGCGCTAATTGCTCCTTTGCGAGTAACCCAGACTTTCTCTCCGAAGTGTTCCTCTTCTTGCACGTAGTTGTGATGGCAAGTAATTTGGTCTTCAGTCTCAAATTCTCCACAAACATTCTCAACTGCCCTAATTACATTCTCAATCATCAATTTGCGATTCCATGCTGCATACTTCTGAGCCCATTGTACGGCTTCGAGATACTGTCCAAACAAAGGATTATCGTCAGAAAAGAAAGCAAGATCGGGATGAGGAAGAGAAATTCCAAGAAGCTTTTTTCTTTCTCTCGCTTCATCTCTTTTCTCTTTAGAAATCTTCTTCTTGTCTGCCTTCGGTAAATCCTTAAATTCTTTGCTCTTAAAATACTTTATTACTTCGGCATCAATTTCATCTCGCTCACTTTTAGATCCATCAGAGCAGACCTCTTTTGCCTTTTTCATAAAGAACGTTCCAATAGCGTTTCCGATACCTCTGCTACCACTATGAAGCATAATCCAAATTGTATCATCTAAATCTAAACAAATTTCTATAAAATGGTTGCCTCCGCCAAGCGAAGACAAATGACAAAGATCATTTAATCCATGCTTTCCTTTAATTTGTGGGTTTTTTTCTAAAATAACCTTTAATTCATCCTTTAAGTGTTCATTCCACACGTTCAATACACGCTCAGGAGGATTTTCCCAAGCACCTTTATCTCCTTTTCCTCCGTTATTTGTTCTGCCAATAGGAATAAGACGTTCGATTTCTTTTCTTAAATCAGAACGAATCTCTGCATTTGGTAGTGCAGAAGCCTTGAGATTTGTTTTTACGGCATTCATTCCGCAACCAATATCGCATCCAACAGCCGAAGGAATTATTGCACCTTTCGTAGGTATAACAGAGCCAATGCAGGACCCTATCCCAACGTGAATATCTGGCATTGCGGCTACGTGCTTAAATATAAAGGGTAGTTTTGCAACATTCTTTAACTTCTGCATTGCTTCTGGCTCAACAGGAACTCCATCGACCCACGCTTTAACATCTACTCCACTTCCACTCCAAATTTCCATCTTGTTCTCCTTTTCATCTGCTTCTATAATAACACGAAGTGGAGAATTTGCAAGCTTTTTATTTTTTTATTTTTAAAATATTTCAAAAAGAGCATAAGTGAACTACCCAAAGCTAAAGCATAAACATTAGGAAATTGGGCTTCCTGATTCAAGTAACTATCGTAATCGAGATAGCTTACATCTCAATCTTTCGTTTGGAAGGATATTTTGTTGGAAAAACAAAAAAAGATTGCATTTATAGAAATCCCTGTTAAAATAAGAAAGAATTTTATTTTTATGATAGAGAGAAAGGAAGAAAATGAAAAAAGAAATCGTAGTTGAGAATTTTAGAAAGTCTCCATCGAATATTCACCACCTTATTGTTGTTGGAGAAGATAAAACTCTTTGCGGTCTAAACAAAAATGAAGACCCAAAATTGTGGGAAATCCAACTTAAAGGCGAAGGACTTGTTTGTAAAAACTGCCAGAAAGCATTATTTAATCTCAAAAAGGAACGTGAAAAAGAGGATGATTGCGGTTGTAGCGGAAATTGTGGAGATAATTGTAAATGTGAAAAGCAGGAAGAAATTCCCTTTAATGCAAAAGAATCTGAAGCTACAGATATTAACAAACTTGACATATCTAAAACAATATTAACGGAAGGAATGTTTGAAAGCACAGATCTTTCAGGGTTTTACGCATCTTGTATGAACGATTTTAGTGAGCTTAGCAAGTTGCAAATTGAGCAAATTGACACAATATTCAAAAACCTCGACAAATCAGAAGAAGACGTGAAGGTCAAATTTGTTAAAAAAAGCACTTCGAAAATTCAACATATTATTATAGACGAAAGCGGAAAAACCCTTTGTGGTTTAGATGCTAGAGATTCGATTATGTGGAGTAGGCAATCGATAAGAGATAACGATATATGTATGAATTGCATCAGAGCATATGCAAAGAAAGGATCTTTTGCTAACGATCTTGCTTCCATAGCTGAGGATCTTAAAATACCAAAAGTTGAGTTAGAGACAGAAATTGATACTAGAAGCGACGAACAAAAACGCGCCGATAAGATTAGAGAAAAGAACGCTTATAGATTCCCTAAGGCCCCAAATGACCCAATGCCTTATGATATGGCTAAAAGAAGAATGGAGCTAGAAGAAAGAGGTTTTAGTGTAAAAGAAATCAAAGCTATAATATATAATGAATTTTTCGACATGGATATGATGCAACTAGAGGGAGACTGTGCTTACCCCGAATGCGATCCTAAATTTGAAGGATCTACTATCGGCTTAACTTCACGAGCAAACAAAAGTCAATCAGACGAGTCTCTAGGTCTGAATGTTGATGATCACAAAGAGATATTCGACGAGCTCAATCGTCTTTATCGAAAGGGTATCTTGCCTATTAGCGTTATTCATAGATTATTCGGTACTGACATTGACGGTAGTCTTGATAGAACAGAACGTTTCATTGAATTAGTGCAGTCAACTCCTACGATAACCGACGAAGTAAGACAAAGTGGAAAGGAAGCGCTTGAAGAAACCTTTATGAAATGGAAGGATAGCTGTGTTAGTGGGAACAAAAAACTTCCAGATCATGAGTTCTTTTATAGGATTATGAAGATTCAGGAAATTTTAAGCTAGTATTGGTGAGGGAATCTTTAGACCAAGAAGAGCCGTTAAAAAAGGAGAATGGGAAATGAGCGTTTTTAGTAGAAGCAAAGAAGATATTGAAATGGAAGAAAAATTTGGAAAGATGATTGGAGAGTTTATCGCTTTTGATTTCGACAAATACATTAAAAACATCGAAATAGCTGAAAATTCTAAAGATCTTCCTGAATTTTTGAAGCCGCTAATTGCCGACATGAAAAAAATAGCAATAAAGTTTAAGGCAACCAAAAACGACTGCGAAGAAGACATTAAAAATGTTGTTGTGAAAACATTTGAGACAATGTCTGAAAACATGGATGAAATGTTTAAAATCATGAAGAATCAATAATCTTAAAAGGCAAGAAATAATATTATAGACTACTTCATAGGTTTTGCTTTAAACTCGTCCCTTAGAGCAAAACCTAAAGCTTCTGCCTCTGTTGCATTAGGCATCTCATACCACACACCTCTAAATGCACTTGGTAGTTTTGCGGGACTTCTTACCTGATGTCCTTCATACTCTTTAGCTTTATCCTTAAGCGGCTTAAGAGAAGAAAAGTCGGGAGATCTTGTGATCAAAAGAATTCTACTTCCATCTGTTTGATAGAAATATTGAGGCTGAGACAAAGCACTCGCAATACTGAGAATCTTAGCTATTCTATTCATTATTTAATCCCTTTACAATTCGTTTGGCCCAATTAATTCCAGAATCTCCACCCCATCCTAACCATGCAGAATATCCGTTATCTTTCCACGGAGTGTTTTTGTATTTCGGGTTTATTTCCGAGTTCGATTTATGTCTATAAAATTTAGCCATTCTTTTCACAATATCAAGAGAAATAGGGTCTCCACTGGCTAATTGTCTTGCTCTCGTCCATCCTGTTCTAGTCATTGCCTTTACTTCTTTGGGGTATTTTTCTTTCCATTTTAAAACTTTCTTTGCCGCGTTTTGAGCTCCTTTTGGCGGAATGAATTTGTTTTTATCTTTAGAAATTATAATTCTTTTACCAAGGAAATCTGCTAAATATTGAAGAGCTTCATTTGTTCCATTAAATATCTTCGTTTGCCCGTGCTTTTCTGCTAACTCCTTAAAGAGCTTAGGATATTGCTTTCTTAATCTTTCTACTTCTTTTTTGGGGTATTTATTTATATCTATGTCAAGATTGTTTTCGGCTATTTCTTTGTGTAGACCGCCAACTAAAAAAGGAACTAGTTTTTCCCATTTTACTTTTTTAGCAGCCGAATAATAGTCAACACTAACTTCCCATGTTCTATCTTGGTTTCTTTCCCATTCCCAATCTATATCTGAATTTTCAATAATTTCTTGGAAAAACTTAAACAATTCATACGTGTTTAACTTGCTAGGTTCATCTATAGAGTCTTCTCCAAATTTCTCTTTATAATCATTAATCTTATCTTTGAATATTTTATCTAATTCTGATGAAAAGTCCAATTCCACCCAGTTTTCCCATGCTCGTGATTCGTATTCAAATTGTTCATCGTATGGGGGTTCGGCTTCTATTCCAACTCTTTCGAATTCTTCTTCTAGATCAAGTTTTACAATTAATGGCATAAGATTTTCAATTTCTTCTTTATACAGTTCTTCATTATTAGCATTATTAAACATATTCTCGCTGGGGCTAAATAGAGCGTAATAACTTCCATTATCTTGCGTAAATAACCAAAGAGGTCTATATCCTTCATAGCTACCTTCGTTATTTACACACCATTTAGTCTGCTTTTCAAATAAATATTTCCCTAAGTCATCCCAATCTTCGTTTATATAATATGCTTTTAAACCGTTCATCGATAACTTAGGTTTAGCTAAAAATTGAGTTTTTACATCTTCTTCTTTCTTCTTTTTTACTTCCATTTCTGTTTCGTTGACATATTGAAGCATATCGTCAACACGCTTAAATTCTTTGATGTTTTTTTTGGTGTGACCTTGACCTCTTAAAATATTAAATCTTTGCAAACTCTTTCGGATTGTTGTATTATTTTCTTTGTCATCAAATATGTTTGGATCTTTAAAGTACCAATTAAGTAATGTGTGAATTGACTTAGGATTCTTTTTCATATTACCATCAAACTTAGGATCCATTTTTGCAAGATCAACTATTGTTTCTTCTATTTCTTCGTCTTCCATTTTTTTGCGAATACGAGACTTAAATCGCTCTTTTAAATTAGGCATCATATCTTCTAGTGACTTAGCAATTAGAACTCTGCTGCCAGTCAATTCGGCTAGGTAATTGCAAGCTAGTTCTTCTGATGCAAAAAATAATTCTTTAGACATAATTTTCGACCTCATTTTCTAATGATTAAATATCTAAATAAGGACTTTATATTGAAAAATTATTAACATATCTCTTATTTAGCAATTATAATATAGATATGAAGACGAAAAAATACGATTGGAAGAATATTATAAATCAAAACAGTCATAAATAAAGACACAAAAGGATTGTACAAAAAAGCAATAAATGGTGAGATCGAAAACTTTACAGGAATATCGGATCCGTATGAAAAACCGAAGGATTCCGTTGTCGTAAACACCGAAAATGCGAATTTAAATTCGTGTGTTGAAATAATTTTAAAAAATATTTAAGAAAAAGCTTGTAATTTTCAAACTTCATGTTATTATATCTATATAAGCGTTTGTCGTCTAACGGTTAGGGCAACTCTCTCTAAAAGAGGAAGTGGGAGTTCGATTCTCCCCAAACGCACCAAAAAACATTTGACAAAGATGGATTTGTCGGTTATAATATAAAGTAGAAGTTCAAATTCGATTTAGGAGAAAGAAATGACTTAGGTAAATGCAAGATATTTTTATGTTTTGATCCGCAAAGATCTAACCATGCCCCAACAGCTCTGCCAAGCAGTTCACGCTGCATATGAATCTGGTTTACAACTGGCAGACCAACGTCCAAAAACTGATTTTACTGTCGTCTGTGAAATAGCAGACGAAGATGCTCTATTACTTGCTCAAAATGATATTGAGCGCAAGGGTTTTCGTACAGTTCTCTTCCGTGAGCCTGATCTCGGTGGTCAAGCAACGGCTTTGGCTACCGAACCAATTCCTAAAAACAAAAAGAATAAACTATCCAAATACAAGCTATGGAAAGGAGAATGAAAATGACTGGATTTACATAGGTCTCTACTCGTGGACCTCCTTGATCGATCTGTTAAAATTGATTTATAACAAATTCGTTTTTAAATGTTTAAACAATAAGGAGGTCTAAAAATGACCACTATTATCAAAACTGAAATTCAAGAAACAGAAGAACAAAAAGCACTACAAGAAGAAATTAGAGAAATGAAGGATCAGATTAAAGAAATGGTTAAGGAGCAGACAGAAGAGAAAAAATTCCTGCATATGCCTCACAGCTTAATTCCGAAGACTAAAATAACAACCTATTCGGGATATACCTTCGAGTGTGGTGGATATGATCGTGCTGGTCGTCTTATGATGTCTGTTCGAAATAGAAGAGACAAAATCACGAATGCACACATTAAGTACAATAAGATGAGAGGTAAACCATACAACATGTATACTGGGCGTAAAGGGGGAGACAATGAATAAGGCAGACATAGAAACATATTTTAGAGTTCGAGAGGCGTTGGACAATCAAATATGCGACATAGCTAACTATCTTGATAGATACGACTATAATGGTCGTGGTACACTAGTCGAATTCAATGAAGACGATGGAATTATTCATGCGGAAGTTGAGCATCCTCCTACTTGTGGTTGTTGCGGTCCAGATTATGTGAATGTTAGCTTCCCAACCAAACTTCTTTATACAGAAAATTGGAAGAACGAAGCTGAATCTTTTAAGAAAAAAATGGAAGAGGAAAGAAATAAAAAACGGAAAGAGAAGAAAAAGAAGGAAGAGGAGAATAAAAAGAAGAGTATAGAAGTCGCGAAAAAGAAAAAAGAAGAAAGAGATCGAATCGAGTATATCAGATTGAAAGCCAAATTTGAATCCTAATTAAGTTTCAACTCTGTCTGCTTTTAATATGCCCCTAAGATCAATTTCTCTAGGGGCATATTTTTTTACTTGAAATAACGTAAGAAGCCGTTATAATAAGTTATAGAAGGAGAGGATAATGAATTCACTAAGATTCCTAAAAAATCCTAATGCTAATGTTTATGCTTTAACTTTGGGTAATTGACAAATATAATAAAGGAAAATAAGATAAAAAATATGAGAAAAAAAAGGAAAGTATAAGATGAAAGATGATAATACATTTTATTCAGAAAGAGATTGTCGGTTATCAAATACTGATTATGTAGTTAAAATAATAATAGAACATCAAGCAACATCAAAGCCAATTTCTCAAAAATACATAGACCTCATAGAGTATCGTCAAAAACTACGAGACCTTCCAGAACAAAACGGATTTGACGCTTATAATTCCAATAGTTATGAATGGCCAGAGCTTCCCTAGATAATTTTAATTTAAATTGGAATTTATATTTTTTTCGTTATAATAATAGAGTATAGAAAAGCATATTTGATTTACAAAAAGGAAAATAATAAAATGATTAAAGATTCAATAAAAAAACTACTTGTTGGTATTTTAAACTTTTGTCCTCAATTAAATATTCCAGCCGATAGTAAGGCAATTCATAAATCCTTAAAAAAGTATAATGATATTTATCCTGAATTATTTTCTGATGTTGTTTTTACAGAAAGAAATTTCGAACCGTTCTCTCAAAAGATAGAAGACGAAATCGATAATCTTATGCTTGATGGTTTGATTGGGTTGTCCGGAGTGAATTTTGAAACTTTAATCATCTCCGAAAGTATAAAAAATGAGTTCAACCCTAACGAATTTACCAATGAGCAAATTCAAATGTTAAAAGAGATAGGAAAATATTTATTCTCAGAAATGAAAAATAATGAGAGTAAGAGATATCAGAAATTAAAAGAAAGAGTCTTTTAGTATAGAAGGAGAAATTATGATTATCAAAAAAGCACCTGAAAAGTACGAAATTAAACAAGGTCAAATATCGATATTCTTAGCTGGATCTATTGAAATGGGAAAGGCAGAGGATTGGCAGACAAAAATTACCAAAAAATTCCAACCTTATGATGTTCTTATTTTAAATCCACGTAGAGATGACTGGGATTCAAGTTGGGAACAATCGATAGATAATAAACAATTTAATGAACAAGTGACGTGGGAACTGAAGGCGCAAGAAGATGCCGATATTATAATCATGCATTTCTGTGCCGATACAAAATCTCCAATCACCTTGCTTGAGCTTGGGTTGTTTGCTAGAACTGGAAAAGTAAGAGTAAGTTGTCCCGATGGATTTTGGCGTAAAGGGAATGTGGAGATGTGTTGTGATCGTTACAATATTCCTCTTTATAAAGACCTTGATCTTATGACAGATAATGTAATTGAAGAAGTTTATGCAAGAACAAATATTGACAAGGAAGGTTTAGAATGAGAGTAGTTCAACAAAGTGCAGAAGTCTTAGCAGTATCACCAGAACCACTGCTTTTAATTGAAAGAGCCGGACGCACATGCTACAAATCTGAAGACAAAATTACAGAAGAATCAGCAGAAAAATTCGTCAAAATGATTATGAAGAGAGGGCATGAATCTGTTTTAGAGCATGGTAGTGCAACGATTAAATTTATCACGGATCGAGGCGTTACACATGAATTAGTTAGACACAGAATTGCAAGCTTTAGTCAAGAATCAACAAGGTTCTGTAACTACGGCAATTCTGATGAAATCACAGTTATAGAGCCTCTCGATTTGCCTACAGACAAAGCCTGGAAAAGATGGAGCTTTGCGTGTAGGTCTGCAGAAGAATCTTACTTGGCAATGCTTAAAGAGGGCGCATCTCCTCAGTGGGCTAGATCGATTCTTCCTAATTCTCTAAAGACCGAAATAATTACAACGGCTAACTTCAGAGAATGGAGACACATTTTTAAATTAAGATTTGTTGGAACGGCTGGAGCTCCACACCCGCAAATTAAAGAGTTAATGGGAAAAGCCCTTGAGCAAATGAAAAAAAATGTTCCAATTATATTTGATGACATTATTTAGACGAGCGGACCAGGATGTGATAGCAGTTGAAGGCAGCGTAATGGATTGGTTTGAGTAAGGCGGGTTTTTTATTAAACCCGCCTTGCTTCTTAAATAATACTTGCAATTTATATTGTTTTCTGTATAATTAAAAAGTTGATTTTTTTGTAGAATAAGAAAATCAAAATGAGTGAGGTTTTTCTTGGTGGAATTATATTTAATTATTAAGTTGACAATTGACTACTTTATAAGTTAAAAAGGACAGATTATGAAAATCGTTTGCATAAGTGATACTCATGGGAAACACGAGAAGATCAAAGACATTCCAAGCGGAGACGTCTTAGTTCATGCCGGAGATATAACTCCGTTTGGACAAATTGAAATAGTGGGAGGATTTAATGAATGGTTAGGTAGGCTTCCACATAAGCATAAGATTGTTATTGCTGGGAATCATGATCGATCTTTCGAAAACTATAATAGATTTATCTCTAAGGAAATGATTACTAACGCTACTTATCTGGAAGACTCCGAGGTTATCATAGAGGGTATTAAATTTTATGGTAGTCCATGGCAACCAGAGTTTTGTAATTGGGCTTTTAATCTCCCACGAGGAAAGTTGTTGGCTGAGAAGTGGTCTATGATCCCCGACGATGTAAACGTACTAATTACTCATAGTCCGCCTAGTGGGATTTTAGATTTAACTGAAGATGGAGTATCATGTGGGTGCGAGGATTTATTAAATAGAATCAAAGAGCTTACAAAATTGAAGTGTCATATTTTTGGTCATATTCACGAAGATCATGGGACAAAAGAGGAGTTCGGAATTAAATTTATAAATGCCTCTTCTTGTGACTTTTATTATCAACCAATCAATAAACCAATTGTATTTAACATTTAATCTGAAATTATGATTTTAGAATTTGTATGATTTGCTAAAAATTGAATAGCACTATTAACAGAAGAAAAGGTTAGTTCCTTTTCTTCTATTTCGTTTTCTTTTTCGTCTTTTTCCTCTGGAGTAGCGGACCTAGTACCGTCAACTATAAAATTATCAAAAGCTTGATCAATATAGGCTTTTTTTGCTTTTTCATTCATTTTTGTTGTTCCTTTTTTGGATTATAATATTTATAGCTTCGGATGCTAATTTTTTTCTTTTTCGATAAGTCTACGAAATTCTTTTATTTCTTTAAATTCTTTTAATCCAACTTTTAACGCTAGCAATTCGTATTTTCCTTTAAAATTCATAATTTATCTTATCTCTTCTTCTATATATCTTAATCTATATGCTTCGTTAAATTCTAAAATATGGGCAACTCTTCCTTTAATTTCCGAACTAGAAGCATTATAAGGAATAAGTTCAGGAGGAGAATATTCCGACATAACAATAAATCCATTTCCGCTTTCTGATGGTCTAAAAAAGACTTGATCTAATCCGTTATCTGCAAAATACAACCATTCTTTTTCTTTGTTAACTTCCCAATTTAAAGACTCAAAAGCGCTCATGATTTTTGAAAATAATACGGCGTCTTTTTTTTCTCCAACAAATGAGGAAAGAAATTTATCAGTTTTTTTTAAACTTTCTCCTAATTCTTTGAGTTTAGTTTGAATTAAAAATCGTTTCCATACTTGATGAAACATTTTAATAATATTTTCTTTTTGATTTTTAGATTTCAAATAGGAAATCCATACATCCATACTCTTGCAGCGCTTAGGCTTTTCTTCGTCAGAAAGAATAATATCTGCAAGAATCAGAGTTTCATCACTATCGTTTTTGTGCTTCTTAATCCATTGAAGGAATGTCATACAGTTCTCCTAATTTTATGTATTTGTTACTATATTATTGTAACCGCAAAAAATTAATATTAAGATTTGTAAATGGTTAGTTTCTTCTAGACTTATAGATTTTTAGCCAGCTCATCAGCATCTAACACAGGCTTTTTCAGTGCCTCAAACATGTGAAGCAAATCCAACTCAAGTTCTTTTAGGTTTGATCCGCCAACACAAATACCATTTTCAGAATATTCTTCTATATTTCCTTTCGAATCATAATATACCTCATGAAGCTCAAGCCATTCGCTAGCTTCCCCGCTACAATCTTTTGATTCTTTCTTCATTACTCTATAATTCCAAGGCATATAAAGTCTCCTTATTAAATAGAGAACATATAAAAAAATGCAGAAATCAAGATTAAAGACCGAATTTTCGACGTTATAAAGTTGATAAAAACATTATATTTTCTTTATTTATGTATTGTTTAAGTTATTAATTGGAGATTATAAAAATGACTCAAGAATTTGCAGATAGTTCTGGAAAAGGACATGTGTTAACTTCTAATGGAGCTTCGGTAACAAGTGACAAATCTGTATTTGGAAATGCAAGTTATTATTTTGACGGGTCTAGTTATATTTCTATTCCAGATTCAGATAGTTTTTCGTTTGGTACTTATAATTTTACTATTGATGTGTGGATTAATCCTTCATCTTTAGGGTCGGAACAATATATAATAGGGCAAAGAGATAGTCTTTCTTCTATATTTTGGTTTATTCGTCTCGAATCATCTTCTAATAAGATAAGAATTTACGCAAAGAACACAAGTGTTGTTTGTGACTATGAGGAGATAACCGCATCTATTACAACAACCGATGTATGGAGTCATATTGCTGTTACAAGAGAAGGCGAAGTTTTAAAATTATGGGTCAATGGCATTTCTTCTGCATTAACTGAAAATGTTGCAATACTGACAAAATCTTGGTGCGATAGTTCCGACGTTTTTAGAGTAGGTGTGGGAGAAGGAGGGTCATCTGGATTTTTTAGTGGATACATGGACGAACTTAGAATAATAAAAAATGGAGCTCTATGGACAAAGAATTTTTTGCCCCCTAATGCAATCCAATATGGTTTAACTAATTATGATAAACTAATAATACATGGAGATGCAATAAAGGACGTTTCTAGGTCTGTCAACACTGTTTCTGCTACCGGAGTAACTATTTCTACGACTGAGAGTAAGTTTGGAGATAGTAGTCTTCTTTTTAATGGGACTAATGGCTACCTAAGCATTCCAGATTCAGAAGATTTTAATTTTGAGAGTGAAGATTTTACAATTGATCTTTGGATTCGATTTGATAGTGTTAAAAGTGGATGGAATACTATTATAGGGCAAACAGAAAATGGTTCTTATGTCTTAAAATGGGGGCTTCATTATGAAAGTTCACATAATTTAACCGTCAATTTTCATAATCCAAGTTCGACTCCATATAATTTACGGTGGAGTTGGACTCCATCATTAGATACATGGTATCATATAGCTGTTTCAAGAAGTGGAAGTACGTGGTACGCATTTATTAATGGTATTAGTCAAGGAACTAAAACGGAATCAACAGCTCTTCCAAATTGTACTCATGAGGTTAGAATTGGTCATATGGAGGGTTTTTCCGAATATTTTGATGGATATATGAGTGAAATAAGAGTATCTAAAGGTATTGCAAGATGGACTGAAGACTTTATTCCTCCAATTGAGACATATCCTCAATATGACATTCCTATTGCTACAACGGTGGACGACGAAACCGTTCTTTTAATTCATGCAGATGGAACGAATACATCGACAAATTTTAAAGATTATGGAGTAACAAATCATACTATTACGGCAAATGGTACTGCTCAAATAAGTACATCACAATATAAATTTGGTGGATCATCTTTACTTCTTGATGGAAATAGTGATTACCTATCAATTCCTGATTCTGAAGATTGGAATTTTACTAGTAGCAGATATACTATAGATTGTTGGGTGTATTCTAATAATTTATCCAATACAAATACAATTGTTAGTCAAAGAACTAACGCCAATCCTTCATGGACTTTATATATAGCATCTGACGGCGCTGTTAAAACTTGGTCGTACAACGGATCTAACTCGGCTACTTTTGAGAGCGCTACAGGATTAGTAACAGAAAATACATGGAATCATATTGCTTTAGTACTAACTGATTCAAACGTTTTTATATTTTTAAATGGTCAACAAGTTGCCTCCGGGGTAATTGGTTCTGACTTTTATCCTTCAAATTGCAGTTCGGTATTGATGATTGGTAGAAATGAAGAATCGGGTAAAGAAAGATATTTTAGTGGATATATTGATGAGCTAAGAATGTCAAAAGGAATAGCTAGATGGATTAATAATTTTACTCCTCCAACTAGAGCGCATCCTATGGCGAAAGATTCAAGTACCAAACTCCTTATTCATGGGGAAAATATTACTACAAAAAATGGAATTTCTTCAAATAATTATTTTAAAGATAGTTCCGAATCGGATCATGATATTTTCCCAATTGGAGATGTGACATTATCTTCTACTCAATCTAAATTTGACAATAGATCTATATTATTTAATGGGTCATCAGATTATTTAACAATAGCAGACTCCGACGATTGGCCTGCTAGTACTAATGATTTTACTATAGATTGTTGGTGTAGATTTAGTGATATCTCATCTGATAAAGGCATTTGGCAACAATTTGATTCGGATTCCGATAGGACTGGATTGAATTGGAGCAGTGGAGGTTTTTTACAATTTGTATCTAAAGAGTCGGGATCCACAATAGTGTCAACACAGGCTACTTGGACTCCTACTATTGATGTATGGTATCATATTGCAGTAGTTCGTTATGGAAGTGCTTTTAAGATATACATTGATGGAACTGATGCAACTACTAGTGGTGGCACGGATTCGTCTCCACTACCTAATCTTGAAGGAAATTTTATGATAGGATTATATAGAACATCTGCCTATGGATATTTTAATGGTTATATTGATGAATTTAGAGTGTCTAATGGTATTGCGAGATGGACAGAAAACTTTACACCTTCTACTATTCCATATGGAAATAACATGTGAATTACTCAAACCTAAAGCATAAACATTAGCATTGAGTTTTCCTTTTTAAGAGCTTTCGTAAAACAAACCGTCTAGAGAAAAGCCTCTAGACGGTTTGTTTTTTAGTATAATTAAATTCAATTTTTTCTTAGATTTAAATGTTCCTTTACAAGATTCGAGATTTTTTTAATTATAGATTTTTTAGAATTATCAATCTTTATAGTTACACTCGGATTGTTTTTTTGCTTTTTTACCCAAGCAACAATATCATAAAATCCTTTATGCTTACTTCGTTTTATCATAAGAATAGGTCTTTTTTGATTTTTTATTAACCCAAAAAAATTGTTTGGATGATGAAAAATTTCATCACAATTAACAGATTCTTTACAAATACTTAATATATAACTCATTTCTTCTTTATGTGTAGAAAAGTTTTTATTTTTAGAATTCATATAATTAATAAAATGAGTTTTTATAAATTCTTTTACTACTTTTTTTATAGAAGAGGTCTTTTTAATTTTTGAAACTTTTATAGTTGTTGTTAGGTTGGGATTTACCTCTCTTTCACCACCAGGATGAAAAGAAACTTCTCCTTTTGCTCTATCTTGCGTTATAAAAACCAAAACAAGTCTTCCTCGCTTAAATGTTGTATATCGCCCCGTTGGATGAGAATGGATCGAGTCGAAATTTTTTAATTCACTTTTAAACGATTTAACAACTTCTTGAAGCACAAATTCACATCGCTCCCATCTTTTATTTCTAATGTTAATAAAATTTTTTAAATTTTTATTAACAAATTCAGTTAATGCCCTCTTAGTATCTTCATCATTAACCCCTATAGATATTTCAAGTTTTGGTCTATTTGATCTTCCTCGTTCTCCACCCATAAATGCTATAATTTTTCTTAATTTTCGTTCAACAAACATTACTACTCGTTTCCCACTTTTAACTGTTCCATATTTATTATCTGGATGAAAAGTTACATTTCCATTTGGAACGATTTCTGAGCAAAAATTGGTAATCATATGAAGAAGTCTAATTCTTTCTTTATTTAGAATTTTGCGATCTATAATATCATTTTGAATTGGAGTTTTTCTTTTTTTGTTTTCAGGGACTTTTTCTTCGAAAAAAGAATCGAAATTTTCTTGAATAACCGAAGGAATTTCAAGTTTATTTTCTTTATAATATTTATGTTGCAACAAACGAACTACAGCTTGAATCTTCCATTGTCTGTTTGCATTAGGAATGTTTCGACTTGTTAAAGAAGCAAGTTCAACATCGAGTTGTTTGGTTGTTAAAGAGGGGATATTTTTAACTTGATTAAATATTTCTCGTTTTGCTGTTTTATAAGTTTTTTGATTAGACATATGCTACTCCTATTTTTTTTAAGATTTTTGTTTGTTTGGTAGTCTCACTTCGACTACATCAAAATCATTTTCTATAAGACTTCCATTAGAAATCGAATTATTTGTTTTCATTTCATTTTCTACAGAACACTCATAGTTTTCATTAACCGTGTTTGTATCTACTTCCTCTTCTTCCTCCTCTTCTTTTTCAATTTTAATTCCATAAATAATTTCAACTCTTTCTGTTTCTATCATTAAAGCCATAAGGGAATCTACGGCATCTTCTTCTGTAATTCCTTCCGAACTAAATCCTAACGGAGGAATATATATAGTTCCTGGAATTAAATGAATGTTTTCTTTAATAAATTGAATTGTTTTTTCTATTCTTTCCCATTCAGTTTCTGTGCTTAAATCTTGATTTTTTATAACTCCAGAAAATTCAGGAGTTAATATAACACCATAATCATTTGGGGAAAGTGGCATTCTTAAATCACTATATGATAAAATTCTTTTGTGTGGTTTATTTCTAGTTTCCGTACTTCTAAATATAGAAATATCATTCATTCCCGCATCACATAAACGATTATAATTTTTTTCAAGTCCTGGAAATCTAGACACAAGAAATCTTCCAAGCTTTGAAGGAAATCTATCAGATTTATTGTCTGGAGCGGTAGGGATACATAACCATCCCTTTTCCCAAACACTCCAAATGTCTAAACATTTTGTTTTTTTAGCCATAGAAAATCCTTAAAGTTATAATAAAAATCACATACTTGTTTTTGTGTAATTATTATAACAGAGATTTTCGACAATAGGTGAGAAAAATATTATTTTTAAACAATTATTTTTAAGGCGTTGGTATATAAGAACTTACATAATTAATCGTTTATTGAATCCCAAGACCACATAGATCTCCAACGGATATCTCCATATTGACCAGTATAGCTAAATGGGTCAAAGGCTCCTTCCTCTGCCGCCTTTCCGCTAGAAAAAGGATCCCCAATTCCAAGACCATCTTGATCATATGCAGATGGGGGTAATGGTGCAAAATCTACATTCCATGATTCACAAGATATTCCAAGTTTTGGATTAAGAGAAAGAGTTCCGCCATTATTGTCTCTATCTATAAATCCAAAATTTCGTTGGTAATAAAATATTTTACATTGACCGTTCCATTTACACGAGCTACAACCACTACCAATGGGTCTTGGGTTGTTTATAGTTCTAGGATAATGTATTCTTGGATCTAATGGACCCTCAGACCCTGGTCCTGGTTCGCTTCCAGTATTGATTCTAGGAGTTTTAGATGAAGAAGCTGATCTATCCCAAGATCCAGGAATAGGAGGATGATTAAGAGGTTTACCTGCAAAATAACGTCTATATTCTGTCATATAATTTCTTTCCTAAGTGAATAAACTATCTTACTATAGATTATTTATTCAATTTAGATAACCTTGTTCATATTTTTTATTTTAATTTTTGGATTTATACATTTAATAGACATAAGAATTTCCTTTACCGCTTCCGCATTTCCTAAGCTTGGGTCTATTTCAATCATTTGTATTTTCCATTGTTTAGCAAGTCTACAAATAATTGAATCAATTATAAATTGAAACCATGGATTTATAGTTCTAGTTCCATTTGATTGTAATGGTTGTCTTCCCCAAGGAATGTGTATAATTACATCATATTTTTCTACCTCAGATTTACAATTGTCTACAAAAGAATAAACATCAAATTCTGTATTGTTTTGCATTCCATATATACAATAAGCCGCAAGATCAAGCCATGATCTATCTGTAACAAAATGATTTAATTCGTCTTCTTTTTCTTTTTTACATAAAAATAAATTCTCTTGTCTTTGTTGAGTTGCTAAGAATTCCTCTACAGTTTCTTCTGTACCATATCGAAATCCTTCAACTTTTAAGATTGATTTTGCAAGATTTGTTAAAGGAAAATGATCAATTGACATAGCAATCTGTTTTGCTATTGTTGTTCTGCCTGTTCCAGCAGACCCTGCTAATGCTATTTTCATCTACTCCTCCATTTTAAGATCGTTAATATTAAGATATATATATTATACCACTAAAAAAATAATTAATAAATATTTTTGTTTTTTGTTTAATATTTTTGTCATTAATAGAGGAAATAAAATTTAGAAATCATGAAAAGAGGGTAAATTATGAAATATCAAGAAGTTACAAAGACTATTGTTGCTAATGACACGTCTTTAGAGTATAAAACTGTGCCGATAAAAGGTAAATTATCTTTAAAGAAGGGAGATGGTGACTTTTTGATGGTGGAAATTCCTCAAGAATTTTTGGATAGCGTCTTCGAGGCAATCAAAAAAAAAGGAATGCAAAAGCCAGAATATCGAGCTCATGTTTCTGTAATGAATAGTACCGAATTAGATGGAATTAAAATAGAAGAAGTTGGAGAAGAGATTTTATTAAATCTTGGTCCAATAGTATCTGTTGATCCAGAAGGTTGGGACGAAATGGATAAAGTTTGGTTTATAGAATGTGATGCTCCAAGACTTAAAGAGATTAGAAAAAAATATGGACTAACTCCATTAATGAACGGCGATCATGAATTTCATATAACAATTGCCGTTAAACCGAAAAAGGAGAAAGAAATGAAGTTTTCATCTAAAGAAGAAGCAATTCAATATTTAGCAAATTTTAGTCAAAAAAGAATTATAATATCTGCAAATGAAGACGAAATCAAAAACAAACTTATTGACTTTTTAGTTGAAAATCCAAATCCAGATACTGAGAATATTCAACAATTTGCTGAAAAGTTAAATGTAGATGTTCGTAAATTAGAATCTGAGGCATATAAATTATCTACTAAATTTGCTGTCTTTTTAAGAGGTGGAATGGCAAATGAAAAAGGTATCACTAAAGAAGATGTTGATCCTAAAGAATTACAAATAGGAATAGAAATTGAGAAAGAACATACTCCTGATGAAGATGTAGCCGAAAGAATAGCTTTAGACCATTTAGCTGAAGAAGGATTGTCAAATTATTACACACTGCTTGAAGAAATGGAAGAAAGAGCGAAAAAAGAATAATAAAAAAGTAGGGAGAATGAAATGAGACCACAAGTAAGAGTTCCTATATCTTTTGATCTTGATCTTGTTAAAGCAGATAAAATAGTTACATCTGACAATAAAGTTGTTATGATAAACGTCAATGGAAAAGAATCTATTGTCTCAGGATATATGATGATTGCACACTTAAATGGAGAAGCCCTTGAATGTATTTCTTTTAAAAATGGAAAGTACGGCTGCGCAGACATAGTTGATCATGAAAAATTACAAACAAATTTAGTATATGGAAATATTCTTGCCTCTGTGTGTGTGCCTCATAAAATTGGCGAAAAAATACTTAAATTAGAAGTATTTGTCTCGGATAAGGAATTGGTAAGTATATAAAATTCTAATTGATCACGAGGATAAAATAATGACGTCAGAAGAGTGTCGAAAAGTAGATGAAAGAATTGAAATTGTTCATGATTATTGGATTGATCCAGATAGTCGTGAAATATGGATTCATGGGGTAGATGTTAGTAGTTCAGATGGAGAATGGAACGAACCAGGTGTTGAATTCATTATGGCAAATAGAGTTATTAAAAATTTACATTATTTAAGAAAACAATCCTCAAGAGCCGGAATTACGATTCATTTGCATACATGTGGTGGTGTAGTAGGTGACGGCTTTGCAATTTATGATGCTATTAAACTTATGCCGTATCCTGTAACAATTATAAGCTATACTCATGCAAGAAGTATGTCGTCTATCATACTTCAAGCCGCAGCAGGTCCATGTGATACAAGATTGCTTATGCCTAGTAGTTATTTTATGTTTCATTTTGGAACAATGATGTCTGAGGGTCACACAAAAGCAGTATATAGTGATGTTGAATTTGCAAAAAAATATGATGAATTAATGTTAGATATATATGTTAATTCAGTTAAAAATAGCAAAAAATTTAAGGATATGACTGAATCCAAAATACGAAAATTTCTTATAAACCAAATGAATCAAAAAAGTGATGTATTTTTAACGGCCAAAGAAGCCGTAGAGTGGGGATTTGCCGATGGAATTGTAGAGTCTTGGCCTAGTCATTCTAAATGGCGAAATAAAAAATAAACAAAGGAGTGAATTATGAGAAAAATTGCTATTGCTCAAATACTTTTAGCAGAAATTAATGTTGTAAAATTTATAGGAGAAAAAGAAGACAACACTTATTATCAAGCTAACGGAAAACAAGTTAGAATTAAGCCAGGAGGGTCTGTTGCTATTAAAAAAGCTGATGAGTGGACGACATTAGAAGTTGGAGTTCCGCAAGATATAGTTGACTTACGTGATTCTAATATTGATGATTTTCGTACCTCTTTAACTGGATGGTTGAAAGATAGTAGAAAATTCAAAGAAGAATCCTCATTTTAATTTCAACAATAAGCTTAAATTTGATAATGGGACTTACTTTTTTTAGTAGGTCCCGCTTTTTAACGGTATAATATAAAAATACAAGTTTTTAAATACAGGAGATAGTATGTATGTAGTTAGTGGATGCCCAAGATCGGGTACAAGTTTAATGATGGATATTCTTCGAGAAGTTTTTGGCGAAGATCGAATTCTTGGAAAAAAATTTAATCAAGAAACATTTGAAGATAAATACGAAAAACAACAAGAAAATGAAACAGATGAACAATATTCTGCTAGAATGTATGTATATCAAAAAAACAAAGACCCAAAAGAAATACAAAAGAGAAAAGAAAAACAAAAAAAAATAAAAAATATGAATCCTAATGGATTTTGGGAAATGCTTTATACAGTAGAAGGATGTCATTATAGATTTCAAGATTCAGACAGATTAGAAAAACTATTAATAGAAGAAAAAAAATCTATATGTAAAATTGTTTCACAAGGTCTTATATTATCAGATCCTCAATATATCGATAAAATTATTTATATGGTTCGACATCCAAGGTCTGTTGCTAAATCTCAAGAAAATCTAGAAAGACAATTTTTATTTTCAGAAGAACTCGCACCACAAATAAACAATAAAAAAATCAAAATACATTCACCAGAAATGTATATAAATGTAACAACAAGTGCGTCAATGTGGTTAGATAAATATTCAGATATAGATGTTATTTTTGTTCACTTTGACGACTTAATTTCAAACCCAAAAGAAACTCTTTTAAAGATTCAAGACTTCTTAGGTGAAGGAGATTTTGAAAAGGCCGTTTCTAGAATAAATCCAAAGTTAAAAAGAAGTTACCCACAAGAAATAATTAGTGATTTTTGGGAAGATGCTGAATTTATATATGAAAACTTTATGAAACAAAATTACAAAGAAATAATTGATTATATGAAAGATTTTCGTCGTGCGATTCATAGAAAAAATAATAAAATTTATTGTTGTAGGCTTGGACGAACAGTTATTGAAGATGAATGTTTAGTTTGTATGAATAGCGAACAAACTAGAAATAATTTCAAGAAAGCAGCAAAAAAAAGAAATATTGATTGGAAAAACGAACCTTGTATATTTGAATGTGGATATAAAGATAAAGATAACATTTCTATAGAAGAAAGTATAATGAATAATTTTTGGAAAAACAATGAAGACTCCGAAGATAAAGAAATAAATATTGACAATCTCGGAGTCTCATTATCTGATTTTGAAAAAATGATTAATTTTAAATCATAGTTGATTCATCAGGAATTTCAACAATTTTATGCCCAGCTTCTAAGTTTTTAACCATAATTTCATATATTTTTCCTTCAAATCTTACTTTAACAATATCATTTGCATGAAGTCTAAACTTCCTTCCATCTTCTATTTTTAACATCATAGTTGTATCTTTAATGAGGTTTAACGTATCTGAAATAATAGAAATTGTTCTAAGACCAAGAATATCATACTTTACTAATCCTATCTCCTGAAGTTCTTTTAATGCTAGTCCTTCTGTCCAACATGCTACAATTTCTTCGTTTTCCTTTCCTCGATTCATAGTACGCAATGGAATCCAAGATTTTAAATTAACAGAAGAGACAATCATACCAGCAGGATGTTTTCCAATATTTCTAATTTGACCACGAAGCAGTTTGCAAGCATCATTCATATACGGATGTTCTTCCATTAAACCGCGAAGAGTGGCGTCTCTTTCTAACAACACACTCCATTCTAATTTATCAAGGAAACCTTCGTCTCCATCTATGCTATTTATATCGGAATATTTATCTGCTAATCCTTTTGTTATTCCATTAAGATATGAAGGATTAATATTAAAAACTCGTCCAACATCTTTGATGGCAGTTTTAGTCCAAATAAGTTGATACGATCCTACACTACATACATGATTTTCTCCAAATATTTCTACCATACCATCTTTAACCTTTTGACGATATCTCGGATCAACATCAAAATCAATATCGGGCGGGTCAGATCTTTCTTCGTCTAAAAATCTTTCAAACAATAAACCATATTGAATAGGATCTAATTTTGTAATATCTAAACAATATGAAATTAAAGATCCAGCGGCACTATTGTGTACGGCTATTCCTTCTACATTATAAGTATGCTTGCCTTCGACGCAAAGATCGTGAACTTTTCCCTTGTATGTTTTCTTTGTCTTTTTTTTTAAGACCGCCATAATAAATTATCCTTCCTTCTTTCTTTCACTGAGAACTTTTGTTTCCATATGAACTCAATATTAAACTTTTTAAATGTCAACTAATTCTGCTCCTTCGGGAATTTCATCGGCGGCAATAAAAATTTCATTTCCATCATCAAGTTTTACAAGTATTTTATGATCTTTTGTACATGTAATTTTTCTACCATCATCCATTTCAAGCTCAAGAAGCTCTTCGTCAACATCATAAACGAATGTATCAAGAACTTCTTTATGATCTCCATCATGAGTTACAACTATATCTCCAATATTAATATCCCTTATAGATTTTGATACACCATTAGCCATAACAACTCTAGAATTTGGATGAAAACATCCTCGTCCTGGTCCATAACATATTTTATTTTTGTTACAGTAAGATATAATTTTACGGAAGATTAAAAAATAATCTGCAAAATCAAGTTTTTTAATAACAGATAATTCATGATTTAGACGTTCTTCATAATCTTCTTTCTCTTCAAGACCAAGCTTGCGCATTCCCCTTCTACATAACTTTTCAAGAGCTTCATTCGAATTCTTAGACATACTTGGTAATTTAATACTTGTATCTATATCGAAACTTTCAATAGACTTAGCTAAATTACAAGTATCTTCAATTGCTCTCCAAAATACTTCTTCCGTAAATATTTCATCTTCGGAACCGTGCATTCTCTCCCATGATTCATAGATGTTGTCAAGCGTTTTGAAATAAAAATCTTTACCCTCAAACTCCCAAACGGCATCGCTTCTTAAATTGCTATCTAAAGATCCTTCCCCTCTTTCTACTTTTTCTAAATTTGCTTCAAATTCTTTTAAGCTATCTTTGTATCCATTATCTTTTAAAAATTTTCTAGCATAATCTAATCCTTCTTGAATAATCTCTTTCTTATCTTTTCTTTCATTTTCATCTTTCCATTCATCAGATTTTGGATTAGAACTGAGACCTAAATTTTCAAGTTTAGGTTTTATATGTGTTGCGGCAATACCTAACGCCTTATCTACCATCGTTTTGTTATCTCTAATCATAAGAAGAACATCATGAGCGGCAGAGTCTTCTTGTCTCAAATAATGAACATCTATAGCTATAACATATTTCGCTCCAACCCATTCTCCAAACAATATTAATTTTCTGTTTGTATCACATTGCTTATCCCAATCAATTAGATTCAACTCAATATAAAAATCATCAAATGCTTCTTTATAAAAATCGTAACGTTCTTTGGCTTTAAGCAATCTTTCATCCCATGTTATAGATTCATCATTTAGGATTTGAGGTATTTCACCAGCACCTCCATCGGTAGAAGTACCAATGATTCCTTTTCCATGTTGCATCAAATAATCTGGATCTGTTCTTGGAGCATAGTAAAATCCATTTAACTCTGCATCATTTTGAATTTTAATAATATTAAACCATCCTTCAATTGTTTTAGCTAAAAGTATTTGATGGTTGTTTCGACGATATTTTATTTTCATATCATCATCCATATCTTTAAAGTTTTCTTTAGGAAGATTTCTATATCTATTAGTATAAGCTTCTACTCCAAATATGGGCTTCATTCCTAATTTTTTTGCGAGAACATATTGTTTAACCCAACCACCTACAGACCCATGATTAGTAGCCGTCAGGTACGTCCAGTTTCGTTCCATCATTAAATCAACCCGTTGTTGTGCCGTACTTAATCCATCGCGTAGACTGTATTCATCGTGAAGATGGAGATGAGGAAAATCAGAGAAAGACATCTTCTTAATCTTAAGGGATGTTTCGTCGTTAATCTCATCATCTATTTCTAAGACATGTATAGGCAATTTCTTTATTTGGTCTGGAGCTTCGCAGTGAGAAAAGATCACCATTTTAGCATTTGTAAGGGCAATTTCTTCTTCTAATATGTTAATGCAGTGTTCATGGTCCTTCATCGATATAAACATACATTGCTCTTTGTCTAGATTAAGCCTATTTAATGTATATTCTTTATATTCTTTTGATGGGTTAGGTCCAGTAATGATAGCAAACATATATGCGTTACGTTTAGGCTTAATGACATCAATGTTTGGTAGATCAAGATACGATTTCATAATATCCTCCTTAAGTAGATATAATATTCTAACGATATTTTTATGAATTTGTGTATATTTCTTTATATATTATACATATGTGAGGCAAAATTTTAATTTAAATAGAATTTTTACAGGAGAAATGAAAATGAATATTTCAAAAGAAGGTTTAAATTTTTTAATAAAAGTATTACCAAAAATGAGTTTCGCTCAAACCGTCATAGCGTCTCAAACTTCTGGAGTTGAGTTGATAGGTCTCTTAAATATTAGAACTGCAAGTTCTATTCAAAAATCTATTTTTGCTGCTCCTGTAGTTGATGAAAATGTTATTGAAGTTGATGATAGTGAATTAGAAAAACAAGAAGAAAGTGCAAGAGAAAAATCAAATGAAGAAGAAGAAGTAGGTCTTGATTTAGGATCTCTTAGTGCGGTTCCTGATTTTAACAACTATCTTAAAAATTTAACTAAAAACAGATACCTTACTAGTACTAAAAAGAAATTAGAAAATTCTTTAGGTGAAAAGGCGCAAAAAATAATACCTAAACTTGATCAGTTCGCTACACCCGGAGAAGATTTTAGAGTTAGTTCCAAAGCAGTAAAAGAGTTTGCGAAAGAAAACGATCTAAATGAAAAACAAACGAAGCTTGCCGATGCTTACGTGTCTCTATTGCGTCATGAAAAAGGATATCTTGATACTGTTATCACTAAAGTTATCGCTAATGCTGCAAAAAATTTAACTGGGGATGACATTTCAATGTTTCTTCCAACTCAAGCCGATGCAATGAATGCAATTGTTACAGTTTTACAACTTGGAAGAAAAACATTTAATAAATCAGTATTAGAAGGTGAAGTCGAATTAAAAGAGGGGGAAGAGGAAAAGATAGAAGACTATCTTAACGAAGTGTCAAAAAAGACGAGTTCTGATAATTATGTTTCTGCAAATTTAATTATTAGTACGATAAAGTCTAGAGCAAAAATAATTGCATCAATAATTAAAAGATCTTTAAGAGGAGTAAGAAGTTTAGGATTTAAAGAGTTCTTAAATACTTTTAAGTCAAAAAATGAAGACGTCAAAGATCTTGTTGATTTTTTAGGTTCTTCGATAGAAAATCATAAAGGCGGATCCAAATCTGATTGGAAATCTCTAGTTGATTCTAAAAATCCTGATTCATGGATTAAAGATTCTTTCGAACAAGCATGGAATGCCTATACGAAAGAATATAATAAGAAATCTATTAAAACTGAAAGTGTTGATCGGCCTGTTCAGTTAGATGAGGGCGAAGGATCTATGCTTGAAACGCTTATAACGGAAGAAGGAGCAAAAAAACCAGACGAAAAAGTCACAAAATCTGAGGCAGTTAGTGTCCTTAAGAAAATTAAAGATGAAGTAAGCAAATCAATTGCAGATAGCATTAGAAATCCAAATGAAGCAAAAGCTTTTTTGGAAGCAGTAAAAAACGCAGAAGAAACGGGCGTTAGAGCTGGACAAACAGAACAATATGAAAACAATAAAGAATTATGGAAAAAATATGGAATAAATAATTTTAATGACTTTAGAACTGTTGTTAAATCTAAATTTAGAGTTCATAATTGGAAAGAAAGAATAAAAGATGGTCTCGAAAAGGAGTTAGGAAAAGACTATATGCAAGTTTTAACTTCATCAAAACTTAGTCATCAACTTCTTCTTAGAGCGGTATCAAATAAGAGAATAAAATTAGCTAGTAGGATTTCTAAAATAAATGCAGATATGAAAGAAGGAAACGTAAAAGTATATGAGGTCGATAATCCTCAATTTTCTCATGAATTTTATTGGAAAAATGAAGATAATAGAATTCATATAGCCGAAGTTAAAGATATTGATGAAAAGCATATGGATGAAGCTTATCAAGCGGCATTTGATGCTGTCAAGCAAGAAGTTTTAATAAATAACGCAGAAATATTAATAAATTAAAATACAAATTAAACAAAATATAACCCTGACTTTATTTGTCAGGGTTGTTAACAGTTTAGAGTAAAATCAGTAATTATTCATTTTTATTGAATAATGTTCCTTCTTCATAGAAGGAGAAAAATATGAAATTAAGTAGATGGGCTAAAGAACATGATCTTCATTACAAAACAGCTTGGATTATGTTCAATAAAGGATTGATCAAAGGTGCTTATAAATTGCCAACAGGAACAATTCTCGTCGAAGACGAAGAAAAACTTAGAGAAAAGAAAGTAGCAATTTATGCAAGAGTTAGTTCTGCAGATCAAAAAGAAGATCTAAAAAGACAAGTAGAAAGGCTGAAAACCTTTTGCTTGTCTGCAGATTTAGATGTTGCTTCTGTTGTTCAAGAAATTGGTTCTGGATTAAATGGAAAAAGAAAAAAACTCATTTCTCTTTTAAGAGATAAAGAAACTACTCACATAGTTGTAGAACATAGAGATAGATTAGTTCGATTTGGATTTGAAATGATCGAAGCATCTCTTAATTCAA
>Ga0180433_10002549_pt1 | contig 27970 bp, 18 predicted proteins | sample SS_ome_8_FD_132980 | JGI IMG/M metagenome (GOLD analysis project Ga0180433, IMG submission 132980) | Hypersaline lake sediment archaeal communities from the Salton Sea, California, USA - SS_1_D_1 metaG | ecosystem: Environmental > Aquatic > Non-marine Saline and Alkaline > Hypersaline >... | reverse complement strand
TATGGTCGTCGTATGGGTAAGTGTCTTCGGGGTAATTCTTTAATTGTCAATAGCTTAGGTGAATTAGTTAAAGTAAATTCGCTTGTAAATAAAGAGCGCTTTAGTGTTGTTTCCTTAGATGATAAATATAGATTTGATCCCACATATCGGACTAAATGCGTATCTAATGGGATTAAACCAATTTATAGATTAGTAACTAAATCTGGTAGAAGGATTGACGCGACAGAAAATCATCCATTTCTAACACCAACTGGGTGGCGACATTTGGGTGAAATAAAATCTGGAGATAATATTGCTGTTCCATCTAAAATAGATCTAGGTATACCTATATCATGCGATATATTTGATTTTCAGGCTAAAACCTTAGCATATCTTTTAAGTGACGGCTGTATTACATCATATATTACTTTTGGAAATAATATTAAATGTGTCCAAGATGAATTTAAGGATATTATTCCTTTTTTTAATGGATGTACCTATAGAATTATCAAGAAAAAAAATGGATATGAGGAATATTATGTTCATGGAATTAAAAATAAGAATGGAACAAGAGGAAAGAATTCTCTTTTAACCTATCTTAAAAATCTTGGATTATTTGGTAAAACCTCTCATACAAAATTCATTCCAAATGAAATTATGCGAGTATCTAAGAGACAACAAGCTTTATTTCTTTCTCGTTTATTTGCATGTGATGGATGGGCATCTGTTAGTAACTCTAATAGTAAATCTGGTAACTGTGAAATAGGTTATTGTTCTGTAAGTGAAGATTTAGCATATGGTGTAGGTCATTTACTTACACGCTTTGGCATACGATATTTTATAACTGAAAGAAATATAAAATATAACGGTACATTAAAGAAAGCATTCCAAATATGCATTAGGACTAAGTCTGATATTCTTAAATTTATACATGAAATAGGTATTTTTGGAAAGGAAGACGCGTGTCAAAAAGTTAAAGATAGTATATCCACTCGAGATGATAAAGATTCTTATTTTGATAGTTTACCTACTGAAGATATAATAGATATGTTCAATATTAAGTGTCCTAGAAAATATGATATTAGAAAGCAATATAAAAGAACATCTAAGTCTAAGTTTATTAATTATGCTAAATCCGTTGAAGATGAAGGTTTACTTGATCTTTGTAATTCTGATATTTTCTTTGATGAAATTATTTCTGTCGACTATATATGTGATGAAGAAACTTTTGATCTAGAAGTATGGCCGTATCATAACTTTATAGTAAATGACATAATAGTACACAATTCAGTAACAATGTGTGCAGATACCTTATGGTGGTGTAGCGCTTATCCAATTGTGCGTATGATTGAAGAGGGAAGAGCTAAGCAGCAGCCCTTTACTGTAATTATTGCTACTCCATATGAGACTCAGATTAAAGAGCTTTGGAATACCTATACATCACTAATAGCAGACTCTCCTTTACTACGAGAACAGATAGCTAAGATACGTACCTCAGATATTCATACTATAGAATTCGACAATGGATCTATTATTAAGGGATACACAATTGGTATTTCCTCAAGTAACCGTGGTACTTCACTTCGTGGACTATCTGCAGATATGGTCTTTCTAGATGAGATGGACTTTATTCCTAGAGAAATCATAGAGCAGGTCATTATGCCTATTTGGACTACTCATACCGAGTGTCGATTAAGAATATGTTCTACTCCGTCAGGTAAAAGAGAATTGTTCTATGAATGGTCAACTAGGGGAGACGAACTTGGGTGGTTATCGCTTCATGCTCCATCATGGCATCCTGCTAATACAAACTGGATGTCAATTGAGCAAGCTAAAGAGCTTGGTAAGCCTATCACGGAGTCCACAGAATATCAGGTTAGAGCTATTACCTCTGCAGCTAACTTTGAGAGAGAATATGGTGCAGAATTTGGCGAAGAATTTGGTGGAGTATATAAGAATCACTTAATAGCTAAGTCTCTTAAGAAATATGCTAGAAATGTTGATATGTCAAATCCAGATATCTTTGATCCAGGGTTTGAGCAGAATCCAGGTAATATCTACATTATTGGTGTAGACTGGAATAGCTATGTTAATGGGGGTCAAATAGTTATGTTAGAGTTCTGCAAAGAGCAAACTATTATTGACTTCTATGATGATGATCAGGGACAAGATGTCTCTATAGACTTCACAGGAAAATATCGTCTCTTCTATAGAAGAGGAGTTAGAGCTAAAGAAGCCACTCAGAGAAAGACTAGGGAAGAAATTATTCGCCTAATGAAGATGTTTAAAGTAGATTATGTCTATGTAGATTATGGTGCAGGTGACACCAATATAGAAGAACTAACATATTATGGAAACAAGCATCCTGAACTACAAATGAATAGGAAGCTTAAGGTAATAGATTCTGGAGCATCTGTGGAGCACTATGACCCTATACTTGGCTCAACTGTTAAGAAGCGTAATAAGTCTATGATGATTAACTTCTCTGTACTTAATCTAGAAGAAGGAATGTTTGTTCTTCCTAAAGAGGAAGACGAGCAACTTCGCTTAGTTGGCCAAATGAGAGGATATCAGGTTAAGAATGTTACTTCTAGAGGAGACTTCAGTTATGAGGGAGAAGATCATATCCTCGATGCATTTAACTTAGCAGTCTATGGCTTCCAGAAAGAATATGGTGATTTAATTAGAAACATTGCAACTTTTCCTATTGTCTTTATGAATGATCCTAGGTTAAGAGATTATCCTAGAAGGGAGCAAGAAGTTGAAGGAACTATTCAGACAAAGAAGCAGGTATATAATACATATTCTGCAATCAGAGATCCAGAAAAGCCTATTCAGAGAGTATCTATGCCAAAAAGAATAACAATGCCTAGAGTTGGATCACGAGGAAGTATCGGACATTTGTTTGATGGAAGGAGTAACTTCTAATGGCTGATAGTAATAAGAAGCACTTTGATATTAATAATCTTGTTGGGGGAGAAATACCTCAAGAGATAGCAGATCAGTTGAAAGTATTAGGAAGGGTTAAATTTTCCCTAAAAGATACAACACTTTCAGCAGTCTCTACGTCAGGAGAAGACTATGTACATCCTGATGAGAAGCAAGCTCGTAATGAGCAAGAGAATATCTTAGCGCACGTAGGAGAAATGGAAGATCTCGTAGAACAGATGGAAGATATGATAGATGATCTAACAAAGGATATGAATATCCCTGTTACTCCAGGATCTGCCTTAGCTGATGCTGTTCAGAATCTTGGTGGTACAGATAATATTAATAGAGATGTATTTGATACGGCGCTCGCTATTGTAGATAATGCTCCTGCTCTATATACAGGACCTGATCCTTTCCTAGCTGGATTAGGAAATGGTAAGCTTGATGGCCCATTTATGAATTGTAGTGATATTACTAGGGCCGCAGCAGATGCATGGAACTCAGCAAATCCAGATCTTTCCAATCCAAATGCTCCCGTTGTTGATGCTAGTACAAAGCTTGCAGAAGATTTTGAAGAGAGCAAATCTAACATGATTATAGAGATGATCCAGATGCTCTTCTGGAATATTCTCTGGGCTAAATATCTTGTAGATCTTGGCATTATTAATCCTTTAAGGATGATGATTGCATATCCTTTAGACGGTATAATTATGTTCTTTAAGAAAGCATGCGGTAAGAGACGTTTTAAGGCTAAGAGTAAAGATTGCTTAAAAAAATCTGGACCAATCAATAAGAAACTAAATAAATTTCGTTGTTTTCTCCTGTGCGTCCCTCCTAAGAAATTATGGGATATTAAGAGATATAAGCCAATGGTACAAGACTTTAATTGTAAGTGTGAAGGAATGGGAGAAGAATGTCCTCCTAAATCATCATCTGATAAAGATATTGATAAAGATGGAGATATCTCAGAAATGGGCGCGGCCATGGATCAAATCATAGATGAGAACGATGATTGTATATCTACATCAGAATTTCTAGAAAATGCAGATAGAACTAATGCTGATAAATTTGGCGCGCCTCCTCAGTGTTTATCTTCTGCTAAGTTAGTATTGGATGCTGTGGTGGCAGATGCAATGTCACCTAAGAATCCTGATGATGCAGGAATTGGTGGAACACAATCAATAAGTTCTATCCTACAAGAACAAATAGATAATATTGGAGGAGCATAATGCATATAAGTAAGAATGGATATGTGGGGGGAGCAGTCCTGCTTCTACCCTTTACGAGAAAGCTTAGAGCGCACGTTGAATATGAGAAATTCTTAGCTCGCATAATGATAGATAATGAGCAAACAAGAGAATTTAAGAGGAAGACAGCAGCGCATAAGGATAAGATCTATAACCTTAGATATAACAGTGCACTTGCGGAGCGCTTAACTGCTGCAGGTCGGGGTAAAAAGGAAAGGGATACAAATGGCTCTTAATTCCCATTCAGCTAATTCACAATCAGACATAGAAGGTTTCAGTAGAGGTCTAGAAGACGCCATAGGTAAAGTTGGTAATATTACCGTTAAAGATGTTCTAGGTATATCTACACTTGAAAGGATCACTCAGAAGAATATTAAGGAGACAATAATTTTAAAAGAGATGATATCTAAGATAGATCAGCCTATTCTTAAAGGCTTAGCTATGGATACTATCACTGTACTTTCTAACTGGTTCAATGATCCCGAGATGGTGTGCTGCCTTATTCAAGGTATCTATGCATGGTATGCTAAAACTCATAAGATACCACCCACAGATTTTAGACTTGCTGACACAGACTTCGTTAAATGGCTAGACGTCCTAATTTCATTTATAGATCTAATAATTGTACTCCTAACTAGTGATTTGAAGAAGATTGAGCTATTCATTCCTGACTTTATTAAAGAAATAGCTAATACCGTTATTGGTGCTATATTGTTAGTCTTACAAGAGACTCTATTTGCTCTTAGAGATTCCATTATTAATAGAATCTTAGCCGAAATTGATGATGCATCTGCTAAAAATAGTATCTGGGCAAAGTGTCTACCACTACAGCAGCTTCTAGACGTCATTAAAAGATATGTTAGTGACTATGGACTATTTGCAGAGCTCTTTGAGAAGATTAAGGGCTTCATTTCAGATAAAGTAGGAGACTTTGGCCGCTTAAAGGATCTAGATCTGCCTAAGAACGTAAGAGACCTTGAATTTCTATATTGGTTTAGAGATCTACTAATTAAGCTAAAGCAGGCTACCTTGAACTTTGATCTATGTGTGTACTATGGTAATGCTGCCACTGGTGGAAATAATAATCAAGAAGACGAGCCAGATAATAGTGTAAACAATGAAGGCATACTACCATCTGACTCTCAGATACGTAGACCTAATCCTCATGAGGTTCAAGGATTTAATGTTGCTCCAGATGGAACTATACTAGAAGACAGAGGACAGGCAAGAGAAAATACTATTGCTATATTAACTAATAGTTCAATAAGGACATTTTTAAACAAATATTACGGATTTCCGTTGGACATTGTTGATAATGTTCTAACAGGTACTACTTCCAATGATAACATTCAGGGAACTAACATTAATTCAAATAGAGTATCTGATATTAATGCTGATTGTCCTAATTCTCCTTCTCCTGAAGAAATAGTGAAGTGGGCCTTAAGAGTAAGAAATAGGAATCTTGGATAATGAATATTATACAGAAAAGCTTAAAAACACTGGCCAGCGCGTTTGGTAAATTAGAAGATAGCGAAGTAGTTCTTGCTAATGGCTCTATTATAGATAAGAGAGACGTAGAAGATCCTACTGAAAAATTCCATAGTATGAAGCCAAGACAAATTGTAAGGAACTATAGAATACTTAATAATATTGCTTTCTATGCTCCTGAATATGACCTTCCTACTATTGCCAATGCTGTTCAGCTAGACGGCCTTCTTCAACGTTCTGTTAATATATTCGTAGAGCAAATTCTTAAGAATGGATATGAAATAACTAGTAAGAATGATAGATTGCTACGTCATATTAATAGGAGGATGAAGGAAATTCAACAAGGTACTGGTATTAGTTTCTATGAAACTATGAACAATATCGGGCGCCAGTTAGTAACGTATGGCAACTGCTTCTTAATTAAAGTTAGATCTAACGCAAAGAGCAGATATGGTAATCAGTATCGCCTTTATGGAAAGAATCATAATCCTATAGTTGGTCTATTTGTAGCAGATGCCACTACTATGTCTGTTGGAATAAATAAGGAAGGGCATGTTAGTAACTATAGACAGAATGTTAAAGGACGAGTTCGTTATTGGGATGAAAGAGATGTTATTCATATTACATATAATAAGATTCCTGGAACTCTAACAGGGATGTCTTCTATTGTTCCTGTACTCGATGACGTTAGGGCGCTTAGGAAGCTTGAGGAAGAAGTTGAGATTTTAGGATTCCAATATTCTATACCTTTATATCTATATAAGGTTGGAACAAAGGATCAGCCTCCTGCAGTAAATGAGATAGAGAGCGTGTCAGCCACAGTAAATAATATGCCTAGCTATGGAATGTTAGTTGTTCCTGGTCATCATGATATTACTGTACCTACCAATAATAATACCCCTGTAGACATATTAGCCTTTGTTAATCACTTTAAGAGACGAATCTATTCTGGTCTTGGTGTATCTCCTATTGCAATGGGAGAAGTGGAATGTTACGATGAAGACACACTAACTCTTACAGAATCTGGATGGAAAAGATATACAGAGATAGATAAAGATGTTGATAAGATTGCTACATATAATCCAGAAACCAAAGGACTAGAATATCATATTCCTAATCTAGAGCATATACGAGATTATACTGGAAAGATGATACATTTTACTGGAAAACATGTAGATATCAAAGTTACTCCTAACCATGAAATGTGGATAATGATTAGGCATTCAGGTGAACGTAAAAAAGTATTTGCACACGAGTTATTAGATGGAAAATATCCAGAATTCTGTTTTATAGATAAAATTGAGGAGTGTTCTGAATCTTTAATAAATAATACGGTCTGTTTAGATAGTAAAAATATAAGCGAAATTGATCTAATGTATTTAGCTGGCTGGTATGTGTCTGAAGGTTGTCTTGATATCTATAATGCATCTAAAGGTAGGTACAGAACAATAATATCTCAGAAAGAACCTAAAGCAGCAGAAATTAGGAATATTTTAGATAGATTGGATCTTTCTTATTCAGAACGATTAAATAAAAAGACTAGTGTCATAGATTTTAGGATATATGGTAAAGAAATGTATTATTTTATGCTTGATAACTTTGGTCATGGTAGCGCAAATAAATTCTTGTCTGATCGATTTAGATTAGTAACTACAGACAAAGCTAAGGTTCTTGTTCAAACTATGATGAACGGTGATGGGTCATGGGGAAAAGATAATACTGGAATATATTATACCTCGTCAGATAAGCTTAGAGACGATTTTATGCACCTGGCATTAACTGCTGGATATCAAACAAAGGCACTTGGATCTTATATTGGTTCATATCCTGGATCCTCTTTGCCTGTTCATAGAATATCTATTACTGATTCAGATAAAGACTATAGAATTCTTACCCCTGACCATGTAGAAGAAGTAGATTATATTGGTAAAGTCTATTGTTATAATGTGCCTAATCATTTATTTATAACTATGAGGAATGGTAGAATTGCTATTCAAGGTAATACATCAAATAGAAATACATCTGAAGTATTAGATGCCTCTATGCAGACTATCACAAAGAGATATCAGCAAATTATTAAGAACAAGATTGAGCTTGAACTATTTAGAGAACTTCTTCTTGATGGTGGATTAAATCCTTCAGATACATTTGTTGAGTTCAACTTCCCTGAAATAGATCTAGAACAGCAGATTAAGAAAGAAAATATGATTCTCCAGAAGTGGCAGAATAATATGATATCTAGAACAGAAGCTAGATTAGAAATGGACTATGAAAGAGCAGTTCAAGACGCAGATACTTTCCTACGCCTAGTAGAAATTCCAAAGATTGAAGCTGAAGGAGAAAATCAGAAAGACATTGCTAAGATTAGTGCTCAAGCAGCTAAAGTTAGAGCAAATAGTGCAGCATCAAAGACTACCTCTAGTACTAACAAGAAGATGAGAGCAACGACCAGTGCTAATATGCCGTCTAATCAACATGGCACTTCTTCTAGCAGACCAAAGATTAAGAGAGATTCTATTCAAGAGATATATGGAGAATTAACTGATTCTCTACATAATCTTCTTCTGTCAGATGGTTATCAGAGTACTATTAATAAAGACAAAGCTGCTAACAAGATCATGGGATTAGTTGGACCTAAGCTAAGAAAGCTGATTAGTCATAAGCTTACTGAAATTAAAGACTTCTACCATCTTCCCGTAGATGAAATTGATAGGTCAGCATTGGACGATTATATTAATGATGTAAGGATAATCCTTACCGATAAAGTTGGTAGGCATATATCTCAGATCAATGATGATATCAAAGTAGGACTATTTGTAGATGAGATTAAGGACTTCTTAGATACACAAGAAGTTAAGGTGGACAACTTTGCTAAGGTGTTACTATATAAATCACTTGGCTATAAGACTATACTAGTAGACGCAGGAAGTTGTTCAAGACATACATCAATCAATATATCATCAAATGACTTATCCTATTTGAAAATACCTCCTTTCAGGTATGGCTGTAGCTGCAGTATTGACGAAAAGAGCTTTTATGAATTTCAGGAAATATAATATTCCAAATGAAATAAACGTCCGAATGAAAGCGACACATTTTAACTTTGTTAATAAGAATAGTGTCTACTATACTACGGACGCAGTTACCAATGGGGCTAAGTCTTGGGTTTCTCCTTATCAAAAGCCGAAGTTAGTTGGTCACGATAAGACCAGAGATCCTATTGGTAGAATCGTAGATTTTAGAATCGTAAATTCTGATGCTGTTGATGAGCCACCTGACTACGTCGAGTTAACTGCGAAGATAACTGATAGTAGTGCGATTGAGAAAGTTCTAGATGGTAGATATTCTACTGTATCTGTTGGATCTAGAAGTTCAAGAGTACTCTGTAGTGAGTGTGGCCAGAATATTATTCAGGATGGCCTTTGCGAACATAAAAAAGGCACAATGAACGATAACGGTAAAAGAATCCACTGGATAATTGATCAAATCAATTATATTGAAAGTTCATTTGTAAATGAGCCAGCTGATGAATATGCTAGCATAGATGCAGTGGACCTAGGTACAGGATGGATTCCTTATAAAGATTTCTTGGACAACCGAGAAAATATCTTAATTGAATTGCAATTGGAGGACTCTTATATGAATGTTAATAAACTTACATGTAAGGCCAGAACGAATCTTCCAGATAGTGCATTCTGTTATGTTGTATCTACTGATGGTCAGAAAATTAGAAAGTTTCCTGCTCATGATGCAGCACATATACGCAATGGCCTAGCTAAAATAGCAACGGCAGAGTTATCAGAAAGCGCTAAAAGAAAGATTATTGGCGGTCTAAAGAGAAGAGCAAAGAGATTTGAGGTATCAGTAAATGAGGACTTCCTAGCAGCTGACTCAGTCGAATATATCGATGGAGTTGATGCCATAGAAGGGCTTAATGAAGCTTGGACTCCTGAGGAGATCGAAGCGGTAGATAAGTTATTCACCACTGATCCTAATTTTGATGAACTTCCCGAAAACAATGATTCAACTGAAGAGACTGAAACGGATCAAACAGTTGAGCCAGAAAAAATGAAGAAAGATGAACTGGTAGGTGCATATAAGAAGCTACAAGAAGACTATAATACTAATGTAGAGGCTAATGCAGCTAAAATCAAAGACCTCGAGGACAAGAACAAAGAACTTTCTACTATACTAGTAGAGAGGGAAGACGAGGTCAACAAGTATCTTGATCAGGTAGCTGATCTTGATAAGCAACTAAGAGACTCTTTGATAGCTAATCTATTTGATCTAAAAAAGCCCGATACTACGGAAGATACAGAAGCATTAGTTTCCAAGTATCTATCAAGAAGTCTCGAAAGCCTTAAGGATTGCCTTGAGGATTTAAGACTAGAAGAAAATAATTCTACTTCTGTAGAATCAGAACACAAAGTTGAAGACCCAACAACTCATGAAAATTCTGATAAAAACGATCAGAATAATACTGAAGAAAAGACAAATGACCCTTGGGCAGTCTTTTCACAGGACAATAGACAAGTGGAGGTTATATAATGGCTATAGGTAATTTCGGAGTTCCTCTAGATTTACATAGAGCACCGACTTATGACATTAGAACCAGACCTTCGAAGTATGCAATGTCTGATATTCGCAGCTGGCGATTTGAACAGTCTGACGGTATTAGGCCTGCTGCTTACTATGCTCCTTACAAGTATCTTCCTGTAGCAATGCAGGACGTAGCGACAGAGGATTATGTAGTTATTCCTAAGGGTCGTATCGTATCAGCAGTTGGTGCAGCAGACAGCACACCAACCAGTGGTATTGTGTATCCATCTTCAAGCGGATACATTAACGTTGGTAAGGCTGCTCCTGAACTCAGCAGCACTCTTATCAGAGCCCAGATCGATAGCGACTACTTTGGTTATGACATGAACATCACTTCTCTTCTCGTTCCTTGTAACGGTGGTACAATCAGCTCAGGTTTCTATACAGCTGATGACGTAAGTGCAGAAACAATTACAGCTTCGGGTGGATACGCAGTTGCATCAGGTGCGTTTGTACTTCCAGCTAATGCTCCTATCGGCGTGGTTTATCACGACTGGTATCAGGACATTCGCGGTAAGTGGATGAACTACAAGATGCATTACGATGGTGGACACGTACTAACTGACTGGTTCGTAGAAGTCCCATACATTAAGAAAGCAAATACTCTTGCTACTTCTGGTTACTGGCCAAGATTCCAGAACCATAACTATGCTCAACAGCTTCTCTGGAAGGATGTTAACGACAAGTTCACATACCTCACAGTTGATGGCGACGTTGATACATTTACTGCTGGAATGTACGTTACTTCCGATCTAATCGGTAACTACAAGCTCCAGGGTACATCAACTATCAGCGCAGTTGCAGCATCGGGTGCAGCACCTTCTGACATTAGCCTAGACAGCTACATGAATAGATTCTGCACAAACCAGACTGTTGGTAAGATCCTAGAAATTGATAATAGGTTCCCTAAGGCAGGACTAGAGGACGTTCAGACATACCCACGTAGTGGAATGCCTGGTACACAAACCGCTGGTATCCCTAAGTTCCTATTCGACTTCGCATATGAATGTCTTCGAATTGGTGGTGGTTCCGCTCCTACGGTCGAAGCAGTTTATAATGCCATTCGAAATGGCACATTCGGGCTGGTAAGAATTCAGCTACTTGTATCATAAGGAGATTAATAATATGGCTTTTATGAATATTAGAGATGAAGTTGCTTATGAAAATTACGGTAGTGATGAAAAAAAGCGTAACCAGTTCTATAATGTATATGATGCGTTTCAGAACCGTGGCCGTATTTTCGATAAGGACAACAATTATCACAAGTTCGAACTTAATGACCTTGTGACCCGCGAAGACTTAATGCGCTTCGTTCCTCAGACCGTGGAAACGGTTGTTAGAGAAGCAATCGAGCCTAATCTCTTCGTCGTAGATCGTCTATTCCAGAGGATCACAATTGAAAGAGGATCAAGGATTCAGATTGGCGCACTTGGTGCAATGGAAGCGGGACGTGTAGGACAGGGTGGAGAATACCCTGAAAAGACACTGGACCTCGACGGTGGTGACATGGTTGCATTAATGACCGACAAGCACGGTCTTAAGATCAGCCTCACTGAAGAAGTTCTAAGAGATAACCTTTGGGACGTAGTTAATGTTTGGCTACGTGCAGCAGGTAAGGCATTGGCTCGCCATAAGGAGCGTCAGGCTGCTAAGTTGATCAATGAGATGGGATACGATGTATTCGATAACGTTAATCCAACAAACAGCTACATGGGCGTAACTACTGGCCGTGACATTACTGGAACAGCCAATGGTTCAATGACAGCTAACGATGTATTCGATATGTACGCATATCTACTAAATCGTGGTTTCTCGCCAGACGTCTTAATGATGCACCCACTTGCATGGAAGACCTTTATGTGTGACACCGAAATGAGAGAAGTTGTTCTTAACGGCGCAACTATCACTAGCCGTCGCGCACCTAATGGTAACGCACAAATGGCTTGGGGTACTTCTCATGGTGGTTATGGTCTAAGGACTACTGCAACTGGAAATCGTCAGACTTCAGGAGATACCATTAAGGGAGCAAGTCCTTGGGTTCAGACATTGAATCCTCTTGGCGCAACTTTCAACATTGCACCAAGTTACCTACCTGCTCCACTAGAGGTTATTGTAACCCACTACGTACCATTTAAGTATGGTAACTATGGATACGAACGTATCGATGCTGGCTCTCAGAGTAACGTAGTAATGATTGATTCTGATAACTGCGGAGTTATCGGTCAGGCTATGGAACCAACGACAGATCGTTGGACAGATCCTGAAAGAGATATTGAAAATATCAAGATGCGTGAAGAGTACGGATTTGCAATTCTTGAGCAGGGTAAGGGAATCGCTGTTGCACGTAACGTTGCTATCGCACGTAACTACAACTTCGAGAACGTTAACCAACAGACTCTATCTAACATCAATCTAAGCGGTGCAATTAGCGGTCTAACTGCTATCTAATCTCTTAGTAGATAGGAAATGTTAAATATAGGGAGTGAGTGATATTATTCACTCTCTCCCTTTTTTCTAGAATTTAGTCAATTAGGAGGAAGATATGGCTGGAAGAAAATCAACTACTGGTAACTCTGCTAGTAGCTCAAGTAAAGGTTCAAGCTTCAAACTCCCACGTTATTTAAAACTAGCAAAGGGATCAATGTGGTTTGATACTGAAGGAGACAATGCATCAGGTGTAAGACTATTTGCTACAACTGATGTTTTTGTGGGTCGTGGAAAAGATGAATCCGACGAAGCAATACCCAACGATAAATTTAACAATAATAACTTCGTTGAGTATGGATATATTAAGAATGAGGAATTGCCGTGGTATATTGATACAACTAAGATTGATTCAGATAAATTATCTAGAATTATTATTGCATATAAGCATAAAATCTTAGTTGAGGCAGATCCAAAGAATCCATCAGTTCAGCAGAAGGATGAAACTAATAAGAAAGATTTTGCTCCTAATAAGCAGGGTGAAATGGTGTTTGTAGGAAAGAATAAAGAAATGTTCAAACGTCTACAGCGCTCAAACTTTGTACAATTACGTGAATGGGTGAATTCTTCACCAAAGACTGAGACAGTTAAGAATAATCTAATAGATATGTTCCATTATGAGCAGAATGGCTATAATTCTCTGTCAAGGCCAAGGCTAGAGGTACTTGACCTTATTCGCGCAAAGCTTAAAGAATTTGGTCCCTCAATGTCTGCGATTAGAATTAATGAAGATTAAATACTATGGCATTACGAGTTATAGACCACTATCCTAATATAAACGACGTGGATGTTTATAGAAATATCCACGTCAAAGCTCAATTTAATAAGGCAATTAACCCTCAATCATTGGATTATAGTCATTTCTCAGTACATGAGAAAAATACCTATACAACTGTACCAGGAGAGCTCGGCATTGAGTATAACACGTCTGGACAAGCAGTCTATGCTGTATTTCAACCACTAATAAATTTCACCGCTAATACTAAGTATCAAGTATATCTTCACAAAGCTCCTAATAGCGTAATTTCTTCTGACAATGAACAGCTAGAATCAACTTATTCTTGGGAGTTTACTACTGGTACTGATATATTGTCAGGTAATATGCCTGTTGGTATTCCTAGTGGTTCACTACCAGCAAGTGGAGTTCCTACTGTTACTGGTGTAATTAGTGGCGTATATATTCCTGCCTCTTCAGGTATTACAACCTTCTCAGTAACAGAAACATCTCCTCAGCATCAGGAGCCAAATGTTCCTAGCGGATTGGGCGCATCTAGTGGAGTGGATCCTATTGTAGTTATCTTTAACTTGCAAGTAGATACACCGCTTAGTGATTTGTCTGGGTATGTTACTATTACTGAAAGGGATGTGTTGGCATAATGGATTTTACATTAACTACAAGTGGAAATGTTCTATATATTACTCCCGTTAACGGTTTAGCCTATAACACACAGTATACTGTTACGTTAGATAGTAACATATCAGGCTACAACCCTCTCAATAGCGGTTATTATCAGCTTGGATCAGATTATGAATTCTGGTTCACAGGAACATATTGTCCAATCTTTACTACAGTTGGTAGGATAAGAATAGAGACAGGACCAATAGCAGATAATATAATTGACGATACAATTTATAGAATGATATTGAAGAATTCACAGGATGCAGTAGAAATTATTAGCTCATTAGAAGGTAAGAGATATAACTATGCACACTGGGGTTGCTCATGGGAAAATGTACCATGGGTAATGAGGCGCTATGTCGAATGTAAGACAGCCTATGATATACTAGCATTGATAGAACTTACAAATGCTGGTCCAGGCGGAGCTTCATCTCAGCTTAAGACATTAGGAGATATGACCATTAGATATGGTGGTCCTAGTGCGGCTAATCAAGCCATTGATCCTGGTAGAAAAAAACAATTATATGATTGCTGGATGGAGATGCTACGCGGCATGAAGGCCGTTGGTATTAACTATGCTGTACGTGGATGGTATGATCAAAGTAAAGGTTATAATCATCCTGTGCTGGAACCAGAACATAATAGAGTTATTCGACCAGTCGACTTTAGTGTAGCAGATCCTCACGGCCCATGGTATAAGGCTAGGGATTGGAGAGGATTCTATGATTATCGTAGGAATCTTAGGTTGAGAGGACTATTATAATGGCATTTACTTGGACTAATTCAGGCTTTGATACAACAAGTGTTGACACATGGCTTAACCAATCATTGTATGGCGGCTTAGGAGAAGCTGACGGTATAGATCTGCGAATCGAGATGAACAGAATTCTTTATGGTGGATTAGGAAAGAAGCCAATGGGTCATTGGGTCGTTCTTCGCGCTTATGATAGATCAAAACCGAGTAGCAATTACAATAAGAGAACACATGAAAGCGTTGGTGGTCCAGGATATGAATATAGTGATACACTTTTACGAACTAGACGTGTACCAGTATCAAGACGATCAGATCAGCTAGATGCAATAAAAGCTGGTATTACAATTAGTGATAATTATGTTTACTATTTTGAATGGGATGTTCCTATTAAATTAGGTTATCACATATTTGAACTTACATTAGCGGATCATACAAATGTACCAGATCCAGCTAATTTAGATTTCTGCGAGAAGTATGTGATTAGGAGACTACATCCTTATAGATTAGAAAACGGAAATGTCCAGTATTGGGCAGCTGTAGCAGAATATGATGAGATAGGATACTAATATGGCGGCAAGTAATATCATTACAGTCAAGGATGCGCCTGATTTTAACTTCATTATACTTGAGAATACTCGTAATAGACCTGATATCAAGATAGTAGGATTTGATCCTAAATATCAGAGATTACGTTCTGTTGGTGAGGTCTCTACTATATTAGAAATGAGTACATTAATGAGTAAATCAATGGAAATAATTCGTCCACTTGGAAATCCTACTGAAACATATAAAGGATCTCCATCTTATAATAGCAGTGGTATTTTCTTTGCTCCTGACTTTCCTGACTTTTTACTACCTACTAGTAATCCTAACTATGAAGCATCACCTGCAGTTGTGCCTAAAGCAATTACTTGGGGAGTTGTCAGGAAAGAACCTGGCACGATGAGTGGTACTCCATTCAGGGGTACACAAGAAATTAAACCACGGTCCAGAGAGTATGTAGCACTATTTAGTGATACAGCAAAGAGATGGATCACCGACTCTGTCTCTTCTCCAATTGAGGGTTACGGTGGGCTTCTAGGTTATGTTAAAATGTATGCGCAAGCATTTGATAATCTAGTTCAATATAATATATGGGCTAGATCAAACTACGAGGTGGAGGAGTTGACGGAATGGTTCGAAACGTATATGGACGATTATCGTGGTATGTTTAGAGAAGCGGGGATTGTGGAAATGAACTTTAATCGAAGGGTTAGAGATGATACCATGGTCCAAATGAAGAACGGCTACCATGTAAGGTCTGTCCTATACTACGTTAGAACAGAAAGAGTTAGAGTTGAAAAACTCTCTCCGATCAATCGTATAGATTTGAAAGTCAGTGTAAATGATCTTAAGAGCGTCTCAGACAATCTTAATGATCATATAATTGATACCAACTTATATGAAAGAATTCTCAACAAGTGGCATCAATAATATAATTGGAGGATAAATAATGGCTAGAGAAAGAACTATTCCATCTACCAGTACTTTTATCCAGGATTTCGGCTTAAATGTCACTCCACCACCAGCGGTTAGGAACAGAAAGATTGTTGTTCTTGGTACAGCTGAAGACGGTCCTATGTATGAACCTATTCAGATACAGAAGCCTGAGGACTCAGAATTTGTTTGGGGCCGTAATGGTGCTGGAGACCTTGTAAGAGGTATATTTGAGTGTTGGGATGTTCAGACAGGTTTTCCTACTGTAGTTGGTGTCAGAATTGGAAACGGAAAAAAGTCTATTTTAGAGATTGAAGAAGCTACAGGTACAGGAGTTGATACTCCCCAAGCTATAAAGACTACTTCTCTTAAGCTGGAGTCTCGCTATCCTGGTGCAATTTATAATCAAGTAACAATTGGTTATAATGACGACAGGAATGTAGCGATCTATAATCCAAAGACTGGACTAATTTCTACTTTTTCAGTTGACACAGAACATCCAAATAATCCAAACGTTGATGTACATAACATCACCGAATTGGTAGATGCAATTAATAATGATAGAAATCTAAACTCTATCGTTGTTGCTTCTTATCAGCCTCTTGAGGCAGATTATGAAGTCGCAATCAGTGGAACTTCTACTGGTGTAAATAACCAGACAACGAAGGTAACTATTACTCTTCAAGATATACTTCAGAATAATTATGTAACAGAAAGTGGCTTCTTGATTCAAAATCCAGAAGGGACAGGAGTCAGTTCAGCAAATAATCTTGTTGAACTAGAAACCGTTGAAGCTGTTACTATTTCTGAATGGGAAAATCTTGAAAATAAAGGTAGTGTAAGTACTAACCTTAAATTCTCACCACTTGATGGTAAGAGACAATCGACTTGGGACACTATTCAAGCGATGAAGGATTATGATAGCGACAATCGATACATGCATAGTCCTTCGGGTAATGTTGTCTCTGAATACATCTATAATCTCTCTTATGAGTTTATGGATGCTGGAAATGGAGCAGGATCACCAACAGAAACTGGTGGTATTTCTGGTAACTCTAATGAGTTCAGAGTTCAAGTTCCAATCTGTCTTGATGACAGCGAAGAAGCAGAAGGAAGCGGTATCGCTTCTGGATATATTGTAGGCCTTGTAGGAACTACCTATGCTGACTACACTGATGCAAGTGGTGTCGGTTGGACTGAGGCAACCTGTCAGGGAATTGAAACTAAGACAATTGGTCTTGGAACACCTAATCAGTATGAGCTAAGGCCATCTGGTAAAATTAGTGTCTATGTATCAACAGATTCTGACATTAATGGCTTCTGGCAGAAGCTTCCTTATAGTGAGAACTCTGGTGTATTCATGAACAGATTTGATTCTTCAAATGGATATGCATATTTCACACTTGGTAGTGGCTTAACACCAGGATCAATTTCAGGTGTAATGCGTCATCTTGTAAATGCAAGTGGTAATATCAAGGATGGTGTATACATAAGAGTAAGTGCTAATACAGTTAAGGGCACCCTTGGTGAAGTAGAAACTCTACCTGAGCTTGAGGATGCTGGATCTGCGTCACTTTCTACTTACTTTGTTCGTGGACAGGAGATCTTGTTTAACAAATCACCTGACTATGACATGATTGTAAACTATGGTGTACGCTTCACATATGAACCTGGATCAACAGTTAGCATCGCTGATGCGAATGATACTACAATATCGTTTGCGGTATCAGGACTTCTTCCTGGACCTGGTGGCGGTAAGCTATCAGATACTCAGCTTTCTTATCTACGATTCAAATATACATATATGCCTAATTGGCCAAATATTACTTCTGCTGCAAAGGCAATGCATGGTGGATCCAATGGAAACGTGTTGAATGCTAAGCAGAGATATGATGAGCTCACCAAGGCGTATGAAAGACTAAGAAACTATGATGGTGAAATTTATGTTCCTATGGGGGCATTTATCGATGCTACTGCAGAACAATTTAATCCTATCACAGGACTAAAGGAAACTGTAGCAGTAGGATTTGCGAACCAACTTGAGGACTTCTTAGAAGATCTCTCAATTAACTCGTTACAGCCTCACGCAATCCTTGGTGTTACACCAATGGATGAAGTGACCCAGACTAATAAGGACAAATGGGTTAAGAAGCTTGTGGAGACAGATTATACTGATCCAACAAGAGCATCTAATATTATGAGCTTGATTCAGAACAAGTTCATGTCAGTTGCAGCCTTTGAACCTATCTTCCTAAATATTGGAAGAGGTCAGCCTTATACAGCTAATGGACAGGCAGCATATGCAGGTGTACTAGCAAGTCTACCTTACGATATTTCACCTACAAATAAGGGAATACGAGGAATACAGAATGTTCGTTTCGATCTATCAATTGCTCAATATGAAGCAATGAACTCTATGCGCTATGTAACAATGAAGCCAAGACCAGGACGTGTTCCTGTAATCGTGGAAGATGTTACTGCAGCACCATACGGCTCAGACTTTGTGAACTGGAGCACATTCAGCATCACTAAGCAAGCAGCTGATAGAGTTAAGAAAGTTGCAAATGAATTTATCGGTAGACCTAATAGTGTAGAAGTAAGATCATCTCTCGAGCAGTTGATCTCAAATGCGCTATCTACTATGGATGGTCTAAGAGCATTTGACTTCTCACTAACTTCAACTCCTTCACAGCAGGTACTTGGAGTAATCGAGGTTGATCTAATATTAGTTCCTGTCTTCACTATCAAGAAGATTAGGACTACAGTTAAGCTTCGTAAGAATCTACCTACGACAGCATAAAGGGTTGGACGGGGCTTCGGCCCCGTTACCTTATTTAATTTGGAGGTAAGCCATGGCCAAATCGGCATCATTCGACAGTATCGAACAAGTAAATGATGGAATTAAGCAAACCTACAATTCTTCTTCTGGTTGTGATATTGTGGCTACTCTTGATGGTGTTCTACTTGGAAACCTTAACGGTATTTCATTTAGTACTACTCGTGAAAAGGCACCTATCTATGTCATGGGAAGTGTAGACGCTGTATCGTTTGGTAGAGGTAAGCGTGGTCACGCTGGATCACTCATCTTTACTAACTTTGACCGTCACGCTATGTATGACATTATGGAAGGAGCATTCGCTACAGGAGCTGACCAGGATAAGCAACGCTATTGGTACTGGAAGAAACAAACAGACATTCCAGCTGGCGGACGTAGTAAGCTAATTGGCACGACATTTAATGACCTAACAGCATTGGGTATTGAGCTCGCACAGCCTAACTACTCTGACCAGGTTCCTCCATTTACAATCACTCTAACTTCAATGAATGAGTATGGTAACGTTTCAGTTATGCATATTCTTGGAGTTGAGCTTATTAACGAAGGTTCTGGTGTATCTATTGACGATATCGTCACAGAAACTCAGATGACCTTTGTAGCAAGAGCGATTGTTGGTTGGAGACCACTTCAGGTTGGTAGAGGATCTAAGGATGGTACAAGTTTCAATATTACTGAGACTGACATTCTTTCAAGACTCAATAGACTAACTGCTGTACAACAGGCAGAAAATCTAGTCAACATCGAAGGATAAGGAATACAATAGCCTTATGTCTCCCAGACATAGGGCTTATTGTATCTAATACACTATGGCAGACTTTAGAAATTTCTTCAAAGAAGTAGGAGACGCCATTGGGGATAGGACAGGTCTTTCAGATCTGACCAAAGGAGTTACCCGTGGTGATCCTGATTTAGCGAGGCAAGGACTCGACACCTTACGAGGTGGGCCTCGTCCATATATAGACGAAGATCCTGTAAAAGACAAATTTATTGAGTCCAACTCTTCGTACAGTGGTTCTGATTGTGTTCCAATTGCGGATGTGAATGGGCGCCTTATTGTATTAGGTAGTGTTGAGACATTCTCATATTCTGTTATGAGAGAGAAAGCTCCAGTAAGGACGTTAGGTAGGACATACCCCAAAGGTTATACTGGTGGACCAAGAACTATAGCTGGATCAATGGTATTCGTTGTATTCGACCGCCATCCTCTATATGCTATTATTTCAGAACTTAAGAACGAACCAAGAAACCAATCAGATAGATATACCTCTCCTGTAGCAGATCAAATTCCACCAATAGATATGACACTTTGGTTTTCCAATGAGTACGGTCATAAGTCTATCCTAAGACTATATGGAGTAGAGTTTTTCCAGGAAGGTCAAGTACATTCAGTTAATGATATCTATTCAGAGAATACAATGCAGTACTATGCTCGAGATATGGACGTCCTAATGAAGTATCAGGATATTGAAGGATTTAGGAATCTAATGTATGAACGTCAAATACAAGGACAGTTCACGGATCAATATCTAGGATCTATGCTAGAGTATAGAAGGACTATAGTTCAGCAGCTTCAGGAAACTAACGATCTAATACAACGAATTGAAACAGAGAAGGGCAAGCGAGGAATAGTAACCTTTGGTATCTCTTCTATATTTGGAAATAAAGATCTTAATGCAGAACTAGCTAGACAATTGGATAGGAAACAATCTCTTACCAACGAGCTGAACAATATTCAATTAGAAATCTCAGATCACTCAAATAACCTCTATGGCTTTGATATTCAGAAAAGAGCAGAAGGTGGAATGGGATGGGACAATTTTCAGCAAGCACCAGTAATATAAGGATAGAATAAATGCCTACTACTTTTTCTACAAATGGAGCAGTTGGAAAACGTACGTTCGGAAGAGGACGTGGTGCACCAACTGGTTCAATCGAAACTACATTTAGAGAATCAAAGAACTTACGAGATAGAAATAGAAGTCTTGACTCTGAGTTCCAGAAGAACAATGAATATTTCGATAAGTGGTATGATAGTCAAAGTGGTGACGAAGGTAGCATTCCTACTCGCAGCAACTACAAGACGTATCCTTATGATTATTTTACTGGAACAAATGCTAGGATCTTCTTTGGTGATGTATGGGTAGACGATATTATTTCTATCAATTACAGTGCAAGTCAAACTAAAGAACCTATCTATGGATATGCTTCTCAAACCTTTGATGCTGTAGCTAGAGGGGTCGTTACTGTACAAGGTAGCTTCTCAATAGCATTTAAGGAAATGGGATATCTTAATATTATCCAGCGTCTACTTGAAAAGCAAAGGCAAGGAGCTAGCGCAGCACTAGATCACAAGCTAGATGAGATTGCAGAGAAAGCATCTGCAGGTAAAGCTGCATACGAACCACGTTTGGCAAGTGAGCAATTCACTGGACAATTTGGATTTTCTCCTACAGGACAACCTCAGATTATTAGAGAACAAGATACAATTGAAGATATTTTAGCTTTTAAAAAGAATGGAAATATAATTGCATCAAGACTTGGAGCGGCAACTAGTTCTAGTTCTAAGGCGGATAGAGACTTTGAAGACTTTGCTGAACTCATGGAAGATACCATCTGGGGAGATAGTAATGGTAATCCTCTTAATAGGAATTTCCAATTTAGAAGAGTGGATGAGTTTGATTATAGATATGATTCTTCAGGAAAAGACATTGGGGGAATAATAACTAGTAAGACTAAGTATGGAGATGATTATTCCAGTGTATTAAATATCCTATTAACCTTTGGTGATCTAAACGACGTTAGAGCAGAACATACCCTTGTTGTACTAAATGATGTACATTTATTAGGTGAATCCATGATAGTTGCTCCTACGGGTGAGCCAATTGCGGTTAACTATAATTTCTTTGCTAGAAATATAAATCAAACTATTACTAAAAACTTAGCTCAGAATATAGATCCTATTAAGTTTGAAGTAGGAGTCGATTATGAAGTATCTAAGATAGATGATATAGAGAAGATTGAAGGTAAGCTTCTTGATCAGGAAAAGCCAACTAGGTTTGAAGTGGAAGCTATAGCTAAGTTTAGAGAATTAGATGGCTGGGCATCGATACAACCTCCTGACGTTCTTGGAATAGTACAAGAAGAAGTAGTAAATGATAAAGTCATTAAGCTCATATCTAGGAATCCATGGGAACCAGTAATAGATCAGGTAATTAAAGTAGTAGAAGGATCTGTTAATAATGAACTTGCTGCCTGGGCTGTTGATACAACTTATTCTCAATATGTAGTCAAAGTAAAAATGACAAATAGTGCTGGCAATCTAGTGACAGGCAATGATATAACAATGGTATTAGAGCAAAGAATTCCTAATACCCATACATATAGAGTTATTTCTCCTACCAGGCAGAATTTTAGGGCTCCTCAAGTATTTACACGTGACGATCTATGGGCAACTATTAAACCACCAAAGAATCCTGGAGAGAAAGAACCAAATCCTAATGTTAGAAATGCAGGAGATACTGCTACGGTTAGTACATTAAAGGGTAAATTATATACTACAGATGCCTTTGGTAATAAAATCGAAGTACCTTTAGATGAATTAGGTACACCAATAGATGTAAATCCGTTGGACAAGACAGAAGGCCTTTCATCTTTTCCTACAGGAGAAGCAACCATTATTGCAGAAGCAAGAGCAGATGAGCTAGGATTAACAGGTGTTGATAGGGAGCTCTTTATAGCTCAAGAAGAGCTAAGAGCACTAGAGGAACAGGAAAGAAGGAACGCGCAGACTAATACATCTAGTTCTACTACTTCTACTCCAACTGGACGAGACACTATTACTGAGCAGGAACAACAATATCTTTCCCAATCTGAAGCAGCATTAGCTGAAGCAGATAACCTTGGATTAACAGGAGAAGAGAGAGAGCAATTTATAACAGATAAGTTATATATTAATGCTTCTGAAAGAGCACTTGAAGAAGCTAATAGACAGAATCTAACTGGTAAAGAGAGAGAACGATTTATAACGTCGGAGCTTGAGCCGTTTACGTCTAATCCGTCTACTGAATCCGTCAAAGAAAAATATTTTTCTGATACTGCTAAATTAAGAAGAGCTGAAGAAGTACTTGCTGAGGCAGATAATCTTGGTCTTACTGGAACTGAACGAGAAGTATTCGTAACGGATAAATTATACACATCAGCATTAGAGGCACGCACAGAAGCATTTAAAGAAGATCCAACGCTTGAACCATCCGAAATAGAAGATATTGTAGCTATAGGTCGAGAAAATATTCCTTATGAATTGTGGAAGGAGTATAATAAACTGGCTCCATTAATAGACAATCCTGTTGCTAAAGGTGCTATTCAAGCCAATATAACTACTCAATACTCGAAAGAAAGTCCTGCTGAGACAGAAGCACTAATAAGAGTAATTAATACAAATGAAGAATTGCAAGAATATATGAAAAAAGAAACTCCTGAATTGTTCGAGTTCTATACTTCAGAATCTGCACAGGAACAATATAGACAATATCGTCAAGAGGTACAAGAAAAAGGGCGTGAACTTACTAGGGAAAAAGAAGGAGCTGTGCAGGAAGTATACACTGATTCTATTAATAAACAAACAATTGGAGTAGGATTTAATATTGATCCAAGTGAGCCTACATCTATAGATACTGTACAAAGAAGTCTTGGAGTAACTAGAAATGAAGCAGAAAATATAATAACATCTTGGCGATCAGGAACTCCTATTACGGAAGAACAACAGGAAGCGATTTTCCTAACTCAATATGAAACGGCCCAACGTGAAATAAGAGAATTAGTACCTAATATAGAACAATTAAGTCCAGCTACAGAAGCAGCATTAACGGATCTAGCTTTCAATATAGGTCGACCTAGGACTGAAACATTTGAAAAAGCCATTGCTGCCGCCAGAGCTGGAGACGAAGAACAAGTAAAATATGAACTATTATCATCTAAACGAGAAATACAAACAGGTGGTAGAGGAACAGAATTTTATTTAAAACTAGGATTACCTAATTCTGATGAAACTCCATTTTAAAAACTATACTAGTAGTACACAGCCAGTAAAGGAGGAAACTTATGGCTACAGAACAACAGATTAAAGATTGGAAGGAAAAGTACGGCTTTGTCTACAGGGCAAACATTGATGGTACTGACTACATATTTAAGACACTAACTCGAGAGGACTATATGGCTATCTCTGCAAAGCAGATGACAGTCGGTGCAGCTTTCGATAATGAACTTGAAGTAGTTACCACATGTCTCCTGGAACCAGAGGTAAACGATAATCTAATAAATTCACTCGAGAAAAAGGGTGGATTAGTTACAGTACTTTCCGAAAGAATCATGCTAAGATCTGGATTCCAACAGATCGAAGAAGAAGAGCTCTAATAGAGTTTCAATTCTTGAGAGAGGAGGGGGTCGGGCATTGGCCCCCTTTTTATTGGAGGAGATATGACAAGAAACACAAGCCTGCATAAGCTTAAGTTTGGTAAGGATTCTGTTACATTTAGAGACTTAAATGTCCAGGAGGTGGCGTTCCTACAGAACATTAAGAACGAGTCTGTACGCAATGAAATGGCAGCTAAAGCATCTATGATAGATCCTGAGCAGAACCTTCCATGGCCTATCCTACAACAGGTAGGAGAGCGCGCTTTGACTCATTCTACCAAGGTTACAACTGATAAACAATTGTTTGAGATTACAGTTAGAGAATGTCGCGATAAGTTGGCCACTGATACCGACTTAAGTCTTATTTCTCACATTATTAGGGTCTTTCCAGGTGAATCCGTAATAGAACTACTTAAGCTAACACACAAAGATTTAATAGAACTAGTCTGCCTAGCAGAAAGTATGACGAATTCTCAAATTTTCACCATTAAGGGCTCTCCTGTGAGAAAGAAGAAGGGAGTTAAGCTAATCAATCCGAATGAACTTCCTGATGATGGTAAGGGACTTCAGGACAAGATGAATGAGCTTAATTCCATGCTAGGTTATGGAAAGCCCTAATGCCTGTGTATAATCCCTATACGAATCAAGGATCTTATTATTCTCCTTATGAAAATACTCAGCAGCCTAGAGCTAACATTGGCGAAGCTCTATTTAATACTGCTAAGACCATGGTTGTTATGGGTGCTCTTAATACTGTGGGCCAAATGGCCTGGGGTGCCCTCTCTCGTAGATCTACTGGCTTAATAGCCAAATATGGTAAAGGTACGCTTGCCGCTACTGCTGCCAAATCTAAGACATTAGGTGGCATACTTAAAAATACTAGTCCTGGTAAAATTCTAGATAGGTCTTATAAAAGAGCTACTAACAGATTTAGAATGTCTTTGAATTCTAGAGAAAAATATATATCTAGAATAGCAAAGAGTCAGGGCCCTTCTGCTGCTAAGGTAGCACGATTCACTTCTGCATTTAGAGACACAAATACATTTGCTGGAACAGTTGGAAAACTTTGGAAGAACAATGTTCTCCAAGGCGCGGGTGTTGCGTATGCTGTGGACAGCTTCTTTGGCTTTACCAAGGATATGGGCATTGATCAGAAACCTCTGTGGGACGTTCCTGGTCAAATAGGCAACTTTGGTAAATGGCTTGCCTATGATAGTGTATACTCACTTGGGTTTTCAGGAGCAACTCGTGCGTTAAAAGCTGCAGGAGGAGGTGGTGTACTAGGTTTAAAGAAAGTATTTTCAGGATCAACAGGAGATCAATTACTGAAAGGTCTTTCTCAAGTTAATCCTGGAATGCCTACTGGTGTTAAGAATCAGAATATATTCAGAAAAGAAGTCCTAGCCTTTGCTAACACGAATGCACAGCAGCATTTCGTGGCTAAGACAATTAAGGCAGGCAGAGCTATAGCTGGTACGGTCCCTGAAATGATGGGAGCTATGAATAATCTTGCTAGGGAAATGGGAACCAATATACAAGATGCTTGGCGCCAGGACCCTAGACTAAGTCAAAGATTTAAGAAAGCCGTAGTAGATCCTACCCAAAGGGCACTGGAGCAGGTCAGAGATATATGGAAATCTCAAAGAATGAGGAGTCCTCAATATACTCCTGTCACTCATCCTGGCCTAAGAATGTTAGAATTCGTGGATGACTTTGCACAGAAAGCTGCAAATGGAACATCTGCATATACAAGTAGAGAGAAAAGCTCTCTAAGCAATTTTATAGATGTATTATCTCCTCTTAATAAAAAGCTTGATAAGAAAGGTCCTCTAGAAGAAATCTTTCCAGCATTGAAGCCTCTTAGGAATAGGGATATAGTTAGGCAAGACTGGGTAGATAGAGTTACTGGAAATTTAAGTAAGCTCTATCCAAAGAATGAAGCAGATCAATTTGTTAAACAAGTCCTTAATATGAGGACGGGTAGGCATGTCTATCGCGCTCCTGGTAGTAAGATAGTAGGAGGAGGAGTAGATCTAGGCTTCATGGATCCTACTAGATTGCTAAGACGTACAACTGCAGCATTCCTTTCTAAGCCGTTTCATATTCCTTTTACTGATCTTGATATTAGCCTTGGCGATCTAGTTGGTGCTAATATCCATATGTCAGAGTCTCCCGACTTTGAATTCGTTGAGGGTAATATTCACTTTGATATAGGGAATAAAGCCCGTAAGATGGCAACTGACAGTCAATATACATTATTTGATAGAACGACTGGATACGCTGGAGATGAACCATGGTTTACTACCTACGTTGATGGTAAACTAGCCTATATAAGTGAACAAGGAATTAATACTGTAGATTGGGGTCGCAAATTAAAATTTGCAGCACCTAATGCTACCTGGCGTCAGAATGAACAACGTGCCATGAATAAGGCATCTTATGCTGCTCAAATGCAGCAGAATAAGCAGCTCAAGACTGGCGTTCATAATTCATATATGCAGCAATTCATTCATGACTCAGGTATACAGTTACCTGGAATTGCTCGTCGCTTAGTTGAGAATATCACTTCTGTATTCCAAGGTAAGAACCATGCATATAAACTTGCAGCTGGCGCCTTTGATTCACCTAACCCTCACGAATGGTATAAGTACTCTAATTACATTAAGAGCATTAGAGATCACACAGGCCAAGATATAATTGATATATTCAAGAATAAAGGTGCTCTCAAGGTCATAGCAGATGCTAACCATGCTTCGCAGTTTGGTGACGCGTTCGACGTCATGGTTAATAGTAGAAGTCTACGTCAACGATTAGAAGACATGAAGTCTGTTGATCTTTCTCAGGAAGACGATTGGGTTAAGTGGCTTAATAAGAGAGGTATTCGCGAAGAAGTGGATATGATTAGAGCATATCCAAATATAGCAGAAGGCCACTTAACTACTAAGCGAATAGGAAGACACAGAGAGCTTAATGTATATGATAAAGTTCGACTAGAAGTAATAGAGGATATATTTAATCAATGGGCTGGTGGTTATAGTGCGGGTAGTGGAAAACCTAATCCTTTACTTCGAGCATTACCTGAGCTTAAAAAGAGAGGCTATGTAAATTCTAGACAGGAAAAGGCATTAGCGTTAAGAGCTAAATTGAGTGCCTATGTAGATACAGGTGTATTTGGAGATGGCTTTAGACCTCACAAAGATAACGACTTTGAAACTGTAAGGAAGCTAGCTACTCAAGAATCTCATAAGGTAGGTCATAATCTTCGCGAAGACATAATAGACTATATAGGACAAAGTAAGGTACGAAATCCTAGTCTTAGGACAGTTGGTCAGTTAGCTTCTGAGGGTCCTCGCATAATGAGGAAT
>Ga0180433_10002548_pt1 | contig 27975 bp, 28 predicted proteins | sample SS_ome_8_FD_132980 | JGI IMG/M metagenome (GOLD analysis project Ga0180433, IMG submission 132980) | Hypersaline lake sediment archaeal communities from the Salton Sea, California, USA - SS_1_D_1 metaG | ecosystem: Environmental > Aquatic > Non-marine Saline and Alkaline > Hypersaline >... | reverse complement strand
TTTTTGTTTGTTTTCTTATCTGAATTTTATCGCGCCGCTCCGGTTTAATTCGCCGGATGAAACAGCGAATTTCTTTTTTATTGAAAAGTTCGCGACAACGAATGAACTCTGGCATTTTGAGCCGCTGAATTTATTTGTCAACGACATTCTTCATCCGCGCAGCACGCAGGCGCACGACGGCTTTTTATTGCCGGGCGGCTTTTTGGGCATTATTGTCATTTACGGATTGATTGCCAAAATTATTACTCCGGACAATGTTATTTATCTGACGCCGCTTTTCGCCGTTCTTGCCGGCTGGGCCTGGTTTGGCATTTTAAATAAATTTTTTAATAAATGGGTCGCCTTTGCCGGGCTTTTTCTTGTTTGGGTTAACCCGGCGTGGTGGTATTACTCAATGCGCGGGCTTTTACCCAATGTTCTTTTCGTGAGCCTCGCGATAATCGCGGCTTATTTCGTTCTCGTTCATCCGTTTTACTGCGAACGCCGCAAGCGCGAACTCGCGAAAAATATTATTTTTGACAATCTTGACTGGATAGTCGGCGGAATTTTTTTGGGGTTGAGCCTCGCGGTAAGGCCGTCGGAAGTTTTTTGGCTGGCGCTTGTCGGCATTATCCTGCTTGCTTTTAACTTTAAGAAAATAAACTGGCCGGGCTTGGCGATGTTTCTCGTGATCGCGGCGATTGCATTTTCACCGATATTTATTTTTAACAATTCGCTGTACGGCAGTCCTTTTTCCACCGGATACCGGTCGATTACCAATCAGCTTGAGAATCCGGGAACGGATGAGGCGCCGGCCGAAGTTGTTGAAACAGCGCCACCAGAACCGGCCGCGGCGCTCAATCCTTATCTGGAAAAAATTACAATATTAGCCGCGCCATTCGGCCTGCATCCACGGGAGGCATGGCAGAATTTTATTGATTATTACGTGAAGTTTAATTGGTGGTACGCGATTTTTATCGCCCTGGGTCTGGCGATGGTTATTGTGAGCGCTTTTCAAAAAAAATTAAGCCGGAGTTTTCTCCAGTATCTTATTATTTACGGCGTTGTCAGCGCCTGGCTTGTCGCGGTTTACGGCAGCTGGGAGTTTACCGACAATATTAATGTCGGCAAGATTACCATCGGAAATTCCTATCTTAGGTATTGGCTGCCGAGCTTTGTTTTGGCGACGCCGCTTGTCGGCTGTTTTATTTACAAAATCGGGAAATTATTAAAATACCGCGCTTTGCAGATTTTTTGGGGCATCGCGATTGCCGCGATATTCGCGCCGCTGGGTTTTTGGGCGGTGTTTTTCGGCGAGGACGAAGGGATACTCCATGTCCGCAATAATTTAATGAGATACGAATACATTTCCGAAAAAGTAATCGAGCTTACCGAAGAAAACGCGGTTATTATAACCGAAAGATCGGATAAAATATTTTTTCCCGACCGCCGGGTGGCTTATCCGTTAATGAACGATACCGTGCTCGGATTTTTGCCGACAGTGAGTCTGAACGCGCCGGTATATTATTACAATGTTTCTTTTGAAGAGGATATTCTTTTGGAGCTGAACGAGTCGGTCTTTAAGCCGATCGGGTTTAAACTTATTCCGGTGGTTGGATTTGACAATGAAACTTTATATAAATTTTATATCTTTGATGAAAATAATTCTTAGAATAATTCAGGGAATAATAATTTTATCGCCCTTTGTTTTGCTGGGCTGGCTTTTTATTGTTAATTTCGTGCCCTCCGGGCAGGCGGCAAAAAGTTTTGATTTTAGCGCGGCGAGCCCTTATGTCGACCATCTGGTTCCGCAGGAACGCGTTACCGGCGTGATGCGCGAGAACGGGAAATATTTTCAGCAGATACTCAATGAGCCGGTATATTTTCACGTCCATCTCCCGTCGTCTTTTGAAAAGATGGTTGTCGGGATAGAGTTTATGCCGAACGGCCAGCCGTTCATCGAGTTCGGCCCGCTCGTCAATGAAGAAACATGGCAGTCGGAATTGAGGCCGCTTTGGAATGAAACATTGGAAAATCTAAACTGGATTGTTAAGGAAGATAACGGCACGAGGCTTTTTCAGCGCCGCAACGCTTATCAAAGCGTTGATGATTTTTTGACCAATCCGCCGCCAATCGAAGAGGTGGCGGTCTATGATTATGATCTGGAGGTTGATTATGAACCGGCGGGCTATGCGCCGACTCGCGAATATCGCGAATATGAATTATTTTTACGCGGCTACCATCAATTTTTGACTTATATCGGCGCCGGCGAGGATATTGATTTCAGCTTTTGGTTTCAGGACATGAACCGCGGCGAAGGCGCCGACCCGATTGTTATCAATCTTTACGCGGATAACGAGATTATTGACAGCAAAATTATTCCGGACGGCGAGATATGGCGCGGTTTTCACGAGGGCTCGCCGACGCGCGAAGTTAATTTCAAAAAAAGCGGGCTTGAGCCGGGCGTTTACAAGATTGAGCTCAATGTGCCGGCGGATATTTTTGTCAGGAAAATACGCACGCCGCAGCAGAAAATTGTTGTCGTGAACACGGTTTTTCTCGGGGATGAAGTCGGGTATCAGGAGAATGAGAAATCAACAACGCTTTGGACGGACGCCAGTTATATTGTCGCTGAAACAATGCACGCCGACGGAACGCAGGAGCTTCGGACGAACGGCGAGCTTTTTCCCATCAGCGAAAGCCACAAGGAGTTTTATCGTGAGTTTTTTGCCAACGAAAATTTGAATGAGGTTTTTTCGCCGCAAGGGGACATTAAAATAACCGGGAACGGGCTTTTCGCCTGGGATAAAAATTTATTTTTCAATCCTTATCCGTTCAAACTTGACGCCAATTCCAATCTTGACGCGCAAAAAATTAGTTATGTAATCACCGGCTATGAGCCGGCCGAAAGAAGAGGCGATTGGTATTACCATGAAGAAGAATTCGACCTTTCGGTTGTTCCGGCGACCGGCGGGACGATAAAATTTTCTATTTCCGCGCCCGGGGTCAGCCGGCGCCAGGCAAACCCGGCCGTTTCCGAAGTGGATCTTGTTTTTATGCGCGAACCGATTGGCATAGAAAATTGGCACGAAGTTTTTAGCAAATACATTAGTAAAGCAATTGAAAAAATATTTAAATTACAAGAATCTAGAAACTAGAATTGAAAAAATTACTAGATTCTAGATTCTGAATACTAGATTCTGATAATCTATGATTGAATTCCGCGAGAAAAATTATTTTCTGTCACAATTAACCGGCACTTTGTTTTACACCAGCTTTGTTACGTTGGGAACGCTTTTGATTTTGGAAACAGCCAAGCGCGGGTTTGTCAGTTATCACTTCAATCTTGTCTGGCTGTGCCTGGCGATGATTGTTTTCGGCGGTTTATACGCGATTTTTCGCGCGAGTTCGGGTTCGGCAAATATTTTTTCATATACAATGTATGTTTTTTCTCTTTTGATGATTTTCATGGTATTTGCCGGACAGATTAATATTGATATAATAAACAAATACTTTTTTCCGGCGCTTTTAGTAATTATCTTCGGCCTGGCTCTTTGGATTATCAGGCCGACTAAAAAATAGAATATGGAAGACTGTTTGTTTTGTAAAATTATCAGCGGCGAAATACCGTCACAGAAAGTTTATGAAGATGAGAATTTTATCGCTTTTTTGGACATAAATCCGGTTACGCCCGGGCATACGCTTGTTGTGCCGAAGAAGCATTCAAATAATATTTTGGATACGGATGAAGATGTTTTGTGCGAACTGGGCAAGATACTTAAGAAAATCAGCGAGGCGGTTTGCCGCGGCATGGGCACGGGATCGTTTAATCTCAATCAGAACAACGGCGAAATTTCCGGCCAGGCAATACCGCATCTTCACTGGCACGTTGTGCCGCGTTATCCGGATGACGGACTGCGCCTCTGGCCGGGGAATCCTTATCCCGAAGGTGAAGACGTGATTATTGCCGAGAAGATTAAGGCGGCATTTTAGGAGGAGATTGGCAAATTGGCAACAGATAATTAATTTTTAGAAAAAACTATGAAAGAAGGCGAATTCGAAAAAAGATTTTCATTCCCGCAGGAATCCATTAACGAATTAACGGAGGGCTTGGGTGAGATCGAAGAGGGTATTATTGAATTAAAGAGTATTTTGGATGAAGGGGAGATAATTTTAAAAGGAATAATTGATGATAATAAGGCGTTTCGCGAGCGGGGCATGGATGAGTTTTCGGCGGAAGAGGTTGAATCAATCAAAAAAAATAATGAAAAAATTAAGAAGCTGATTGCCGAATTGGAAGAGAAGAGAGGTGAGTATGAGGCGGTTATTTACAGCTTAAAAGAAACGGATAAAAAAATTGACGAATTCTTTGAATCAAAAGAAGCGAAAATTAAACAATAAAAATAATTAAAATATTACTATGATTGAAGGAGTAAAAGTAAAAGAGCTTAACCGTTTTGAGGACGAGCGGGGATGGCTCACGGAAATCTGGCGCGGTGATGAGGACGGTTTTGGCGCGGTGATGAGCTATGTGTCGCAGACCAAGCCCGATGTCGCGCGCGGGCCCCATGAGCATGTGAATCAGGCCGATTACTTTGTATTCATGGGTCCGGGACGCTTCCGCCTTTATCTTTGGGATAATCGCGACAAAAGCCCGACCAAGGGCGAGACAATGGAGATTGAGGCGGGCGAAGGCGACGCCAAAGCGGTATATGTTCCGCCGGGTGTGGTTCATGGCTACAAATGCGTTTCCCGCGGTCCGGGTTGGTGCATCAATTTACCGGACAAGCTTTACCGCGGTGAAGGCAAAAAAGAAGAGGTTGACGAAATTCGCTGGGAGGACAAACCCGATTCACCTTTTAAGATCGATTAAAAGTATTTGACAAAATTGCCGCCAACGCGCGGCAGTTTTTTTATCTCTTGACGCGTGCTCCATAATCGCGTAGAATGTTTGCTGTATTGGGGGGATAAAAAAGGCGTCAAAGGAGGAGAGTGAGATGCCCAAGAAAGAATATCTTTGTCCGCACCAAAAGTGCATGACCCTGCTCAATCCGGGGACTAAGGTGATTCTTTTGGCCCGTAATTCCGAAAGGAGGCAGGGGCTGATTCTCTTGAGTCCGCAGGAGGGCAACTATTCGGTGATTATGGAAGAAGGTTTTCTCCGCGACGGAGAACGCGTCGATTTGCGCTGTCCATCCTGCGGGCGAAGCCTTGAATACGAGAAAGATAAGGCCTTTGCCAACGTTTTGCAGAAGTGCGGCGATATCGTCACACTGATCGTTTTTTCGCGCATCAAGGGCGAGCACGCCACGTTCAAGATCCACCCGGACGGCAAGGTCGTGAATTACGGAACGCATTCGGATTTCATCGACATTCCGGAGATGACCGACTTTGCTTCCTTCCGGGGGCCCAAGAACACCCTCGGAGCCTAGATGAGAGACTGCCCGTTCGGCGCCTGCCGGCCGGGTTTTTTTATTTTACAAAAGCCTTATTTTAGGCTAAAATTAAATATAAGTTGACGCAATTTCATAATTGGGGTTAAATATACTGCGAAATATGAAAATACTTGTTACCGGAGGGGCGGGATTTATTGGATCAAATTTCATACATTATCTTTTGGATAAATATCCGGATTACAGGATTGTAAATCTGGATAAATTGACGTACGCCGGAAATTTGGAAAATTTGAAAGCCGCCGAAGCAAATCCGAATTATGAATTTGTAAAAGGGGATATTTGCGACGCGGAACTCGTTAATGATTTGGTCCGGGGCGTTGACGCGATTGTGCATTTTGCCGCCGAATCTCATGTTGACCGTTCGATTTTGGATGCGTCGGAATTTGTTCGGACGAATGTTATCGGCACGCACACACTTTTGGACGCGGCCGTTAAAGCCGGCAATATTCGTTTTCATCATGTTTCAACCGACGAAGTATTTGGCGCGCTCGGTCCGGAGGATGAACCGTTCCACGAGGAAACGCCTTACGATCCGCGCAGTCCGTATTCCTCAAGCAAGGCCGCTTCGGATCATCTTGTCCGTGCTTATTTTCACACCCACAGACTGCCGGTTACAATTTCCAATTGCTCCAATAACTACGGGCCGTACCAATTTCCGGAAAAATTGATACCGCTTTTTATCGCCCGGCTAAAAGACGGCGAAAAGGTGCCGGTTTACGGCGACGGCCAGCAGGTCCGCGACTGGATTCATGTCAAAGACCATAACCGCGGCGTTGATCTGATATTGCATCAGGGACGGATGGGGGAAACATACTGCCTCGGGGGAGAAAACGAACGAACCAACCTTGAGATTACTCAGAAATTGATTGAGCTCATGGGCCGGGATCATTCCCATATCGAGCATGTCAAAGACCGGCCCGGCCACGACCGCCGTTACGCGATTAATATTTCCAAAATAAAAAATGAGCTTGGCTGGGAACCGGAACTGGATTTTGAAAACGGCATGAAAGAAACCGTTGATTGGTATCTTGAAAATGAACAGTGGTGGCGTAACGTGATGAGCGGCGATTACCAGAAGTATTACGAAGATCAGTACATAAAGAGATAACAATAACGGGAAAGGAGGAGGGAGATGAGTTCTTTGCGCCAATTTAATTTTGGCATTTTTTGTTTAAACGGAGTGCTCATCGAACGCTCCGAGCTTTACGAGCTGACTTTTGCCACGATACTATATCGTTACGGTATTGAGTACGGATTAAGCCAGCGGTATTACCGCGCGACGGCCGGTACTCTGGTGCGCGAGCAGTTCCGCACCTTGCTTAACAAAAAGCTGCTCCAGGAAAATCCAAGGCTTCCCGAAGAATTGGAAAATGAGTACTGGGAAAGCGTGACGAGCGTTCCCAATAAGCTTGTCCGCGGTGCGGAGGAGCTTTTGACGGATTTGCGGCAAAACGGAATTATTCTTTTTGCCACGGACATGGAGAATGAGCCGGAAGCTCTTTTGATGGAGCTTGGCGTTGATCATTACTTCGCGCGCATTCTTGGCCCGCTGTCCGGAGATGAGCGCTTTGAGCATGTCCATGATTTTGCCGCGGAAGTCAATTTGACGGTGCCGCAGTTCTGTTCAAGTTCATTTTTTGTCGGCGCAACGGTAAGCGACATTGAGTTCGCCGAAAAGATGCGGATTGATTCAATCGGCATCAGCACTCTGGTCGACAGCAATTCTCTGGCCGCGGCCGGGGCTTACGACACGCTTCGGCGTTTGAGCGACCTTCTGGAGTATTAATCCCTGCCATCCAATCTGGCGGGTTTTTTTATTGCTTGACAGTCAGCAATTTTTATGGTAATTTGACATGTCCTTTGAAAAAAACAAAAAATGAGGAGGTTGATGATGGTGAATTGGCCCTTTGGAGAACCGCAGGCGATCAATAATTTTGCTTATCGAGCTGATGTCGCTCGGCTGATGCGCCAGCGCGCTAAGAGCGCTGGCCATTATCACCGGCTCGCGGAAAAAATTCACGGGCGCTATCTTGAGGGGATTGATTTTATGCCCGGGGTGAAGATTCTGCTCGACATTGCCACGAGCGTCAACGACATCAAGGTAGCGACGATCGGAGTTAAGTCTCCGGCCGACGCGGCGAATTTCCTGACACACCTTGTGATGGCGATGTTTCTGCGCCAGGCCGAGATCGGAGCGAACGATCTTGCCAGGCTTAAGGAGCTTTCGAGCGAACTCGAGGCAGCGAAAACGAGCGAGAGCTGGTACTGGCCCAAGGTGAGGATTATCCATAATCTCGCCGAGGGAATCCGCGACACCGAGCTTTACGCCGAGTTCGTTTCAGCTTCGCTTTCGCCGCTCGTGGAAACAGCCCTTGGCGTTTTTCCCGATATCGATCAGCGCATTCGCGAGGTGATGGCCGAGCTGCTGAATTTGCGCAAGTACGGAGTTAAGTCCTGCTATTTCCAGGACGGCATCCTGCACAGAGCTGACCAAGCATGGGTTTTCGCCGATTTTCACGAGCTTGAATCCAGGATGAACCCTCTCTACCGCCAGACGGAGAAGCACCTTGCGGCGATCGTGCTTACCAAGCGCGCCGAGATCGAACATTTGCGGGTGAGCCGGGATCAGATAAATGTCGGTTCGAGCCTGCTTCTGAGCGTCGGGTTTGATTTCAAGGGGATGTCCTGGGCAGTCGATTACAACGGCGAACTCGACATCTCCGGTTCGACGTCGTTAATTTCGGTGCGCGATATCTTTCGCAGAACCGGAAAGGAGCCGCTTTACGAGCTCGTCCGGATGATGCACGTGCTTCGCCTCTATGATCTCGTCGTGCCAGTCGATGTGGTGCGGAAGATGCCACCCCTGCCGCAACAGAAGAAAGGCGTTCGCCGGCTCCTCGGCAAAGTGCGGCCGGCGCGCATTGCCGCGCCCGAGCTTTTGGTTCCGCGCCTGCGCCAGCTGGAAACTATCCAGCGAATTATCGCCGAACTCGAGCGCGAGTGCGAGGAGGCGGACAAGGCAACGATCGAGCGCGCGCCGCGCGAACTGCGGCAGCACGAGGTCGTGAACCATATCCGCCAGCTGCCGGCCGGCCACCACCCGTCGGCTAAGGCGCGCGAACGCGCCCGCCGCGAGCTCGGCATCGAGCTTCGCGACAACGAGACCTATGTCTGCCGCCATATACGCGGACAGGGAGCGGACGTCGGCCCGCATAAGGCCAAGCGCCGCTAATGCATTACTGCCGTTCCGGAATCTTTCGGAGCGGTTTTTTATTTGACGATTAAGTCTAATTCCGATAATATATTTGCGTATGAAAATATTAATTATCGGCGCAAAAGGAATGCTTGGCCAGGAGTTGGTTAAGGTTTTTTCCGATTGCGAAGTCGCGGCCTGGGATCGCGAAGAGTGCGATATCACAAATAAAGATGAAATCCACGCAAAGGTTATCGATTTAAAACCGGATATTATAATTAATGCCGCGGCATACAATAATGTTGATAAGGCCGAAGAGGAAAAGGACATTGCCGACGCCCTGAGCGGCTACGCGGTCGGGTATCTCGCGCGGGCGGCAAAAGAACTTGATATTCCGATGGTCCATTATTCAACCGAATATGTTTTTGACGGAGAAAATAAGGACGGCTATCGGGAAGACGCGAAACCGGCGCCAATATCCGCTTATGGGGCAAGCAAGCTTTTGGGAGAGGAGGAGTTGGCAAGGCACACCGATAAATATTATTTAATTCGTTTGTCACGGCTTTTCGGAAAGATGGGGGCGGGGGAGAATGTAAAGCGCAGTTTTGTCGACATAATGGTTGAACTCGCCAAAACGCGCGACGAGCTTGATGTTGTCGATGAAGAAGTTTCTTCACCAACTTACGCGCCTGATCTCGCGCGGCGAACGCGGGAAATTTTAGACGGCGATTATGATTTCGGGATTTATCACGGAGCGAACAGCGGTTCATGCACCTGGTACGGTTTGGCGCAGGAAATTTTTAAAATAATCGGGAAAGAGATTGCATTGAATCCGGTGCCGGCGAGCAAATTTCCGCGTCCGGCAAAAAGACCGGCGTATGGCGTTTTGTTGAATACCAAGCTGCCGGAAGCGCGCGCTTGGCAGGAAGCTTTAAGCGAATATCTCAAAAATAAGAAATAAAAATATGAAAGGAATTATTTTGGCCGGGGGGAAAGCAACCCGATTGCGGCCGCTCACTAAAATGACATCAAAGCAGCTTTTACCGGTTTATAACAAGCCGATGATTTATTATCCGCTTTACACGCTTCTCAATGCCGGCATTAAGGATATTTTGATAATTATCGCGCCGGATTATGCCGGTCATTTTTTGAATCTCCTTGGTTCGGGCAAAGAATTCGGCGAGGGCGTTAAATTCACCTATGAAATTCAGGATTCGCCGCGGGGCTTGGCGGATGCGTTTATTGTCGGAGAGAATTTTATCGGCGACGACAGCGTGACGATGATACTCGGCGATAATATTTTTGAACATGATTTTACGGAAGATATTAAAAGTTTTGAAAAAGGCGGCCGTATTTTTGCCATCGAGGTTCCTGACCCGGAACGATTTGGCGTGGTAGAATTTGACGATAATAATAAAGTGCTTTCAATCGAAGAAAAGCCAAAGAATCCAAAAAGCAATTTCGCTATTCCCGGTTTGTATATTTTTGACAATCGCGTAATCCAATTCGCGAAAGAGGTGAAGCCTTCAGAGCGGGGCGAGATTGAGATTACTGAACTACATAAGCGCTATCTCGGACTTGGCGAGCTTGACGTGCGTCAGGTGCGGGGAAAATGGTTTGACGCCGGTACTTTTGACTCTTTGCTCGAGGCGAGTAATTTTATCGCGGAAAAAGAAAATAAAGAGAAAAAAGATTAATTAAGCAATAAAAAAACAGGCTGACGAGGCCTGTTTTGTATATGGTTATTTATCGAGCAGGGGGTATTGGTATATCCCGTAACTGTTTTCAATTTTTCCGATGAAGTACAAATTTTTTGAATTGTAGTCGGTGGAAAAGTCATTGAGGTCGGCTCCGGAGACGAGATCAAAAATGTTTCTTTTTTCACGCGAGTCAAGTTCGATTACTTTGATTTCATCATTGAGGGCGTAGAAAATGTAAGTTCCGAAGCGGTGCCAGAGCGCATTTTTTATTTCTTTGCCCGCGCGGGTGATGAGCTCATTGTATTTATCTTGCGGATAGAAAATAAAAATTTCAAAGTCTTTGTAGTAAAGGAGCCTTCGTTCACCGTTGCTGGTGGTGTACCAGGAAAACCCGCTGGCTTCTTCGTCCAGGATCGGTTCGGCAAAGGGCGCCGAGGTGTCAAAAAGCAAAAGTTCTCGGTCGTCCTTTTTAATAAGGATATAAGGATAGCTCGCGTCTTCAAACGCATACTTGCCGGCGGCAAGCTCATAAAGCGAAGTGATTTCCGCCTGCGGATCAAGGATATCGTATTCTTCGACAAGAACTTTGTCGTCGGCATTTGTGATTAAAAATATTTTATTGCCGCGGACAAAATATTCATCAACGCCGTTGAGGAGAAAGGTTTTTTGGCCGGTTATGATATTATAGGCATAGAGCTTGCTGTTTTCGAGTGTGTAGAAAACGTCGTCGCTCGTGCGGGACCATTTGAAATTATTGACCGGATTTTCAAAAAAGTCCTTAAGATTAATTAATTTCCGGCCGTTGTTTTCGTAAATAACCTGTTCGGTGGTTTCGGGTCCCGTGATTTCGATGTAGATGTTCCGCGATCCGGTCGACCATTGCGTGTCGATGTCGGTGACTGTTTCCTTCGGGCGCCGGTCAACCAGATTGAAATCATCATTTTTAAATTCATAAAGCCATATTTCCACCCATCCGGTTTCTTCGGTGAGATAAGCGACGCTGGTTTGGTCCGGAGAAAAAACAGGATTAATGATTTCGCGTTCCGCCAAAAGACGGGGTTGGGAGTCAAGAAAGAGGACGATATTTTCCGCGAACGTGCTTTGCGCGCTTTTTACTTCAAGGTTTTTCGACCAAGTGAGGTAATTTTCTTTTTTAACCTCAACGTCGTACGGGTTGGGCAGTATTTTTTTGACGACGGCCGGGGTCTGATCATTAATTAATTTGCCATCCAAAAAAATTGCTGCTTCATCGGGATAAGAATTCACGATAAGCACTCCGGTTTTTTGAATTTGGTTGGCGCTGAAATTATAGCGATAGCCCATCGTATAAGCGATCACGAGCGGAGCCAATATTATAAATAAGGCGATGAACGCTATTTTGATTATTAGGCGATGCTTGGAGGTCATTGGTATTTACATAAAAATTTAAAACACAAAAACACTCATATTTTTATATAACAGTAATTTCTATGCGGACTGTTTTTAATTTTTTTTGTTTTTCGGTCTTTCCGTTTGTTGAATATTTAAGGAACGTCGGCATTACACGGACTTGATTTTAAGGAAAAACTATATTAGAATGTCAGTACTATGAGCAAATTCATTATTCAGGGAGGCAGGAAATTAAAAGGCGATATCGTCGTGCCGGGATTTAAGAATGCCGCAACACCGATTATCGCCGCGACATTGCTGACAAAAGACGAGTGTATTATCAATAATGTACCACAGATTAGCGATGTTAGGAAGATGGTTGAGATTCTCGAGAGCCTTGGCGCGCGGGCCGAATGGTCCGAGGGCCACCAGCTGACAATTTCCTGCAAAGAAGCAAATATCGGTTCGATTGATCAATCCAAAGTTAAGAGCATGCGCTCATCGGTTTTGTTGCTGGGGCCGCTTTTGGCGCGCTTTAATAAGGTGGATATTTTTGAGCCGGGCGGATGCATTATTGGCAAGAGGCCGCTCGATACTCATTATCTCGCTTTGCAGTCCCTTGGCGTTGAAGTGCGTCTTAACGGGGAAGAAATACATTTAACTGTCGACAAATTAAAAGGCGCGACGATTGTTTTGCCTGAATTTTCTGTCACGGCGACGGAGAACGTGATACTCGCTTCGGTGCTCGCCGAAGGAAAAACAATAATAAAAATGGCGGCGGCAGAGCCGCATGTGCAGGATTTGTGCGAGTTTTTAAATGATATGGGCGCGAAAATTAAAGGACAGGGAACGCACACCATTGAGATAGAAGGCGTTTCCAAATTGCACGGCGCCGAGCACACGGTAATTCCGGACCAAATTGAAATCGGTACCTGGGCGGTCGCCGCGGCGGCGACCGGCGGAGAAGTGGATATCCGTCCGGTGCGGGCCGATCATCTTGATATGCTGATGTTAAAGTTTGATGAAATCGGCGTCCGCGCGGTAATCGAAGGGGATGCGCTAAAGATAAAGCCGTCAACGGATTTAAAGTGCTTTAAGCTTCAGAGCCTCCCGTATCCCGGTTTCCCAACCGATCTTGAATCTTCTTTTGGCGTTTTAGCGACGCAGTGCAGCGGCACCTCGTTGATTCATGACCCGCTTTACGAGGGCCGGATGGGTTATATTAACGAGCTTATTAAAATGGGCGCGAACGCGACAATCTGCGATCCGCATCGGGTTCTCATTACCGGGCCGACCCCGCTTTACGGGCGGGAGATCAGGGGGTATGACTTGCGCGCCGGCGCGGCGCTTATTATCGCCGGTCTTGTCGCCGAGGGCGAAACCGTTATTCGCGAGGCCGAGGTCGTTGACCGGGGGTATGAAAATATTGACGATCGCCTGCGTTCAATCGGGGCGGATATAGAGAGGGTGGAATAAATGGAAGGTTTATTACAACTCATAAAGCAAAAAAAATGGTTCTTTGGCGTTCGTGCCGAGGAATCATTATTTTTTTTCTCGGCAAAATATTTGGATATTGAGGCGATAATGAGAAAGGAAGGGTGGCCGAATTTTATTGAAACCCTGCTTGCGCCAATTTGCAACGATTATCCGATTCGCGTTTTTAATCTTGATGACGCCAAAAGTTACCATGAATATTCGCTCAAAAAGGCGATTGAAGAGCCCGGGCTTATCAACCAATATATTAAAGAAGATGACAGGCTCTGGCAGAAAATGCTCGGCCCGGATCAGCCGGATTTTCAGAATCTTATAAAAATGTACGCGTGCCACGGCGCTTTGTTTTTAATTATTTTTTCTTTGGGCAAAGTAATGGCGGAAAATCCAGAAGATTTCAAACCGGAAGCGTTGAAACAGCATGACCAATGGCGCAACAGCGTCGCCCTAAAGGAAGAAGCGGTCGGTAAGATTTTTTTCAATATTTTACAATCAATGAAGTCAAAACTATTAATCAAATCAACGGTCCGTGAGATGATGGATTATCTTACTGCCGAAGAATTAATGTCCGCGGCGGATAAAAATTTTCCTGGCCAAGATCTCGACCGGCTTATCAGACAAAGAAAAAAACAGGGTTATGTTTACGCCTGCCTGAAAGACGGCGCCCGGGTAATCGACGACCAAGAAGAAATAAAAGAAATTAGCGCGTTTTTTCAAAAACTCATCAGACAAGAAACAAAGAGCCTCACCAAAGACACAATTTCCGGCCGGACCGCCTATGACCCGGGCCAGTCGGTTCGCGGCAAAGTAATCATTGTCCGCGATAAAAACGAACTCGCGGATAAAAACGATCGCATCAAGGGGAATATCCTTGTTGCCATTCAGACCACGCCGCATTTTGTGCCCTATCTTAAAGATGTTAAAGCCATTGTCACGGACGAGGGCGGTATTACCTGCCACGCGGCCATTGTGTCGCGCGAGCTTAGAATTCCCTGCGTCATCGGCACCAAAATCGCCACGCAGGTCATCAAAGACGGGGATGAAGTCGAAGTTGATGCGGAAAAGGGGATTGTAAAAATTATTTAAGTTTATCCAGTAAATGCAAAGGGGTGGCTTAGGCCATCTTTTTGATATTGACATAAATAGTATTTTATGGTATAAATTACAACAAGTATTCATAATTATACAATATGCTGGATCAACTATTCAATTCCAAGACCAGGGTGGCGATTTTAGCCCTATTTTTTAGTGATGAGGATAAAAGCCGCTATGTCCAAGAAATTATTAAATTAAGCAAAACCGACGCCTCAAATGCCCACCGCGAGCTGGGCAGGCTTGAAGAGCTCGGCATTCTTAAAAGCGAGAAAAAAGGCAATCAAAAGTATTATTATTTAAATAAAGACAATGCTTTTTTTGATGGTTTGAAAAAATTATTTGAAGCAAGGCTGGCCAAAGCCGGGGCCTGGGAAATGATGGAGGAAATGCCCAATGCCTATCCCATGATTGTGGCCAATGCCATGAATATAAAAATTGCCAATGATTTTTTCGCGTCAATCGGCATTAAGAACAGGTTTTCTTCATTATTGACGGTTTATGAAAATAACGGCTGTTTTACTTGGTGGATTAAAAAAGATTTTGACGCCATAGCCAATGAAATTGTTGGGCGGCTTATTGAGGAGCCGAAATGGGGCGAGAGCTATAATAACCTGATCAGAAAAAGACAGAAAGAATTGAATAAAGCGACTGACGATTTGGAAAAAAATAATTTTGCTGAATTCAGTAACAAGGAATTAAATAACATATACGAAGATTATTATGAAATTTATGAGAATCTTCACGGCCGGCTGCATTGGTTTCAAACAGCTCTTGATTTTGGTGAAAATGTTTTTTCCAAGTATTTAATGAAATATTTGCAAGATAATATTAAAGAAAAAAAATATTCAGTTGGCGAAATTTTTTCAATTCTGACCACGCCAACAGAGGAAGGAAATCAGGCAAAGGAATACAGAAGCCTGTTAAATATATTGGATTATATTTATAATCATCGCCTTAAAGATTATTTTAAAAAAACCGAAACCAGGCTTATAGTTGACGGACTTTCCGGACGCGACTCAAAACTTGACGCGATGCTCAAAGATCATGAGAAAAAATACGGCTGGCTGGGTTACGGCTTGGCCGGTCCGGGATGGGATAAAAAATATTTTATTGACATTTTGTGCAGTTTGGTGCGCCAGGGCGCGCAACCGGAAAAATTGCTGGCCAATATTGAAAAAGAAAAAAATGAACTGATAGAAAAGCAGGAACAATACTTAAAGTTATTTGAAATCGACGAAGCCCATCAAAAATTATTCAAAATGGCCCGCGACACCGTATATTTAAAAGGCTCGCGAAAAGACAGCATGTTCCGCAGTTTTTCGGTTATTGAAAATCTTTATCGCGAGATCGCCAAAAGATATTATTTGTCATTGAACCAGGTGCGTTATCTTTATCCGCATGAAATAGGTAGGTTATTGACGGAAGGCAATTTCAGCGCCGAGGATTTAAACGCGAGAATTAGATTTAGCATTCATCATTCATTGGGGGGTTATGAAGATGATGTTATTATCTCCGGAGATAAAGCAAAAAAATATTTGCAAAAATTTACTTTTATTGAAGAAAGCTTTTCCGATATTAAGCTTTTACAAGGAGATTGCGCCTCTCCCGGCCGGGTGCGCGGCACAGTAGCGGTTGTTAAGACCGTGGGCGACATGGCCAAAGTAGATCAAATCAAGAAACCAATTTTGGTTTCAATTGCCACCAATCCGGATTTGGTACCGGCGATCAAGAAATCAGTTGCCATCATTACCGATGTCGGCGGCATTACCTGCCACGCGGCAATAATCAGCCGCGAGCTGGGCATTCCCTGCGTTATCGGCACCAAGATTGCCACCAAGGCTTTGAAAGACGGGGATGTTGTTGATGTTGACGCCACGCACGGAAAGGTTACAATAATAGAAAAGCAAAAATAACATGTTTACCAAAGATTTTGAAAAAATCAGTAAAAAAGATGTTGACATGGCCGGCGGCAAGGGCGCGTCCTTGGGTGAGATGACCCAGGCCGGCCTGGCAGTGCCGCCCGGCTTTGTTGTCTTGGCATCGGCATTTGATAAATTTTTGGCAGAAACCGATCTTAATGTCGAGGTACAGGCGGCGTTAAAAAAAACAAATCCAAAAGATATAAAATCAATTGAATCTGCTTCAGTTAAAATTCGCGACTTAATCCGCGACGCTGAATTCCCGGACGCTGTCGGTAAAGAGGTTATTAAATCTTTCAGAGATTTAGGCGCCGAATATGTCGCGGTGCGCAGTTCAGCCACGGCCGAGGATTCTTCCATTGCTTCCTGGGCCGGCGAGCTCGAAACTTATCTTAACGTGACCGAAGATAATCTTTTGGAATCGGTAAAAAAATGCTGGTCATCGCTTTTCACGCCCCGGGCCATTTTCTATCGCTACGAAAAGAATCTCCATGAAAGAAAAGTTTCCGTCGCCGTTGTCATCCAGGAGATGGTCCAGTCCGAAGTTTCTGGCATCTGCTTCACGGTCCATCCGGTTACCGAAGACGCTAATCAACTAGTCATTGAAGCGGGATGGGGACTGGGCGAAGCCATTGTCGGCGGCATGATTACGCCCGACACCTATATTGTCAATAAAGCCGAAGGCGTTATCCTGGACATCAACATCAGCCGGCAGGAAATGAAAATTTGCCGCACGCCCAAAGGCGCGGCCGAAGAAACAAAGGTTGAACCCGCGGATCAGGAAAAACAAAAGCTTGATAATGAAAATATTTTAAAACTGGCCGCGCTTTGTCAAAAAATCGAAAAGCATTACGGCTCGCCCCAGGACATTGAATGGGCTTACGCGGGCGGCAAATTTTATATCACCCAGTCTCGGCCGATAACAACATTGAGTAATTAACATGGACGGCACCGAGCGCAAAAACATAAAACCGGGCACCCCGGTTTTTATCGTTAAAAAAGAAGACCAAAAAACCGGGAAACTTACCCGCGGCGTGGTTAAAGATATTTTGACCAGCAAGGCCGTCCACCCGCGCGGCATAAAAGTCCGGCTGGAGTCAGGCGAAGTGGGGAGAGTGCAAATAATTTAATAATTAAAAATTAATATTAATAATATGCAGGAACAAGAAAAAGATTTAGAAGTCCGCGCCAACCAGGAACTTTATGATCTTGGGCTGGAAACTTCCAAAGAAAATATTGAGGCCTTTAAAGAATTGGCCGCCGCCCGACAGCTGCCCGAGGGGTATGACGAGATTGTTGATAATCTCGACAATCCGGGAAAATTGAAAGAGGCGATGGAGGAAAAGGGAATTAAAACAATTATTCATTCCGAAGGTCCGACTGTCTGGGACCATACCCGCCTGGCAATCGAAAAAGTCAAGGAAATGGACCTCTCTGACGAAGAGGAAAAAGACCTTAAAATTCTCATGCTTTACCACGACCTTGGCAAGCCCGAAGTATGGCAGAATGAACAGAACTCCAAAGGCACAGAAAAGAAGCTTGAAAAAGGCGTTCTTCAGCAAATGATGATCGGCCATGCCGATGCCGCTCACGACAAAATCCGTCAGGGGTTTGAAGCCAACGGCATTAGTGGTGATAAGCTGGATAGGTTTATGACCGTGGTGGCGAATCATATGAAAACTTCATTTTTGGAGCAGGATCCGAAAAAAACCATCGAGCAAGTCAATTCTTTTGGCTCCAGCGAAGAGCAAAGAAAAGAAGCGGCCAAAATGCTTGCAGCTGTCCTCAAGGTTGATGGTGATGCCTCCGAGCACGTTGATTTGATAGACGGTGAATTAAAATTTTCCAAAAACGAGCATAAAAAAGAAATCAGTTTTGAAACAGTGTGGAAGAAATATGAAGAAGGCCAGGAGATAGTGAAAAAAGAACAGGAAAAGCAAAAGGCCAAAGAAGCTGAAGCTGAATTTGAGCAATCGGTTTTCGGCGGCAAGTTATCAGATTACCTGATTAAAGAACGGCGCATCAAACCCGGCCCGGAGATGGGCAAGGCTATGGGCAAGATTAAAGGATTGCTCAAAAGGCATAAAGACCAAGCGTCGGAAGATATTAAAAAAATTATTGACGGGATTGAACTGTAAGAATCCCAAAATCTCGCTTTTAAGCGGGATTTTTTGTTTTATAAAAATAAGCTTAATCGAATGGCAATCACCAAATTGCATTTTAAGCCTTATAATTTGGGCATTTTGACTATTTGCGCTTGCTTTGGTAAAATATTGTAGTATTGTTTATAAGCTATGGCTGAAAATAATAACATAAAAATAGTTATTCTGATATTGGTTGCCGTGATAACTTTTAGCGCCGGAATTTTTGTCGGCGTGTTTTTTATCGGTAATAATTCCGACACCGGGGAGGTAACCAATAAAAATGCCGAACAGGCGACTTTTCTTAATCGGGACGTTGATTTTAGGATGTTTTGGCAGGTCTGGAATTTTGTAAAAGATAATTACTACAAACAGCCCGTTTCCGAGACCGCGCTTTTTTATGGCGCTCTTGAGGGGATGGTTGATGCGCTCAAGGATCCTTATACCGTTTTTTTTAATCCTGATTTTGCCGACCAGTTTATTTCCGATCTTGAAGGTCAGTTTGAGGGTATTGGGGCGGAAATCGGTATTAAGCATGACATTCTGACAATTATATCGCCTTTGCCGGACAGCCCGGCGGAAAAATCCGGCCTTCGTCCGGGTGACCTTGTTTTGGCGATTGACGGCGAAGATACGGCCGGCATCAGCATTGACGAGGCGGTTTCCAAAATACGCGGCGAAGCGGGAACCGAGGTGGTTTTGACAATTTTCCGCGAGGGTTTTGAGGAGCCGCAGGATATTTCCATTACCCGGGGACAGATTGATATGGTGAGCGTGCGGACAACAGTGCGTGACGACGGCATTGCCTATGTTGAAATGTTTCGGTTTGCTGAGGATACGGAAAAACTTTTTGAAGAGTCGGTTAATGAAATAATCAAGTCGGGCGCAAACGGAATCATTGTTGATTTGCGCGGTAATTCCGGAGGATATCTTGAATCAGCCGTTAATGTCGCGAGCCACTGGATCGGGGAAGAGATTATCACGATTGAGCGCGACAGCCAGGGCAATGAACTTCCTTTTTACGGAAAAAACAAACCGGTGCTTGCCGGATTGCCAACGATTGTGCTGATAAACGCCGGAACGGCTTCGGGTTCGGAAATTATGGCCGGCGCTTTGCGGGATTACAGCATGGCGACGATTGTCGGCGAATCCTCATACGGCAAGGGTTCGGTTCAGCAGATGGAGACATTTAAGGACGGTTCGGCGGTTAAGGTGACGATTGCCGAGTGGCTCACACCGAACGGCGATTCCTTTAATGAAAACGGAATCGCGCCCGATGTGACCGTAGAAATGACGTCTGAAGATTATAACGAAGACCGCGATCCGCAGCTTGATAAAGCACTGGAGATATTGCGGGGAGAGGAGTAGATATGAAGCAGGAAGTTTCAGCCGGCGGGATTGTTTTTCGCAAGCGCGACGGGAGGCTGGATGTCTTGTTGATTACCGATTCGTACGGCAAGCCGGCTTTTCCCAAGGGGCATGTTGAAAAAGGGGAGACGATTGAAGAGGCGGCGCTTCGCGAAACTAAAGAAGAGGTTAATTTGGAGGATTTGAAAATAATTACAAAAATCGGCGTGACAAAATTTTGGTTTACGGCCGGCGGCGAGCGCGTTCATAAAACTTTGCATCTTTTTTTGATGGAGTCCGAAGATCCGGCGGCGGAGCCGAGCCCGCAGTATGAAATTCAGGGTTGCGAATGGGTTCCGATTGAGGAATTTATTAAAGTTAAAACTTATAAAAATCTCGAGCCGATGATTAAGAAAGCCGTAAAATTAATTTATCAGCAAAAAGTATGAAAGTAATTTTTATCAAAACAGTTCCGGGAGGGGCGGAGGCGGGGGAGATTAAGAATGTCGCCGACGGCTACGCGCGCAATTATCTCGTTCCCGCGGGAATTGCGATTGTGGCGACGCCGGAAGCACTTGCCGGCCACGCGAAAATAAAGCGGGCGGCCGAAAAGCAGAAGCAGAGCGATACCGACTGGGCCAAGGCGACCGGAGCGAAGCTGGATAATCTGGTTTTGGAAATCAGGGCAAAAACGCCGGAAGCGAGCGAGAACCTTTACGCGGCAATTAATGAAAAAGACATAAAGAATAGTCTTAGCGAAAAAGGAATTGATATCAGGGGAGCGAAAGTTTCTTTCAGTGAACCGGTTAAGGCGCTCGGCGAATATTCGGCGGATATTGATTTTGGCTACAATATTAAAAAATCAATTAAAATTAAAGTTATCGGAGAGTAATTATGTCAAAATTTATTTTTGTTGTTGGCGGCGTAATGTCGGGGGTTGGCAAGGGGACAGCGACCGCGTCGATGGGTAAAATTTTGCAGGATAAGGGTTTTAAAGTAACGGCAATCAAAGTTGACCCGTATATCAATGTTGATGCCGGGACAATGAATCCGGTTGAGCATGGCGAGGTTTTTGTAACTGATGACGGAGACGAAACGGATCAGGACATCGGGACATATGAACGGTTTTTGGACAGGAATATTTACAAAGAGAATTACATGACGACCGGCCGCGTTTATAAAAGCGTGATCGAACGGGAGCGGAATCTTGAATACGGCGGTAAATGCGTTGAGGTCGTGCCGCACGTTCCGGAAGAGATTATCAACCGAATCAGGCTTGCCGCGGAAAAAGCAAATGCCGATATCACGATGATTGAAATCGGAGGCACGGTCGGCGAATACCAGAACATACTTTTTTTGGAAGCGGCGAGAATGATGCATCTTTCAAATCCGAAGGATGTTCTTTTTGTTTTAGTGAGTTATTTGCCGATTCCGGACAAAATCGGCGAGATGAAGACAAAACCGACCCAATACGCGGCCCGTACGCTGAATTCCGCCGGCATCAACCCCGACATAATTATCGCCCGCAGTTCCAAGCCGCTTGATGAACCGCGCAAAGAAAAAATCGCGGTTTTTTGCTCGGTGGAAAAAGAAGACATTATTTCCGCTCCGGACGCGGAAACGGTTTACGAGGTGCCGATGATTTTTAAAAAGCAGGATTTGGCCGAACGGATTATTCAAAAGTTCGGCCTGAAGGGCAAGAACGGGGATAATGACAAATGGGAAAAGCTGGTCAACACAATTAAAAGCGTCGAGGAGCCGGTGAAAATCGGCGTCGCCGGCAAATATTTCAGCACCGGAGATTTTGTGCTGACCGACGCTTACATATCCGTGCTTGAGGCGATTAAGCATGCCGCCTGGTTTCATGAAAGAAGGCCGGAAATTATCTGGATGAATTCCGAAGAGTTTGAACAGGATCCCGAAAAAATCAAGGATATCGACGGTCTTGACGGTCTTATTATTCCGGGCGGGTTCGGATCGCGCGGCATTGAAGGGAAGATTGACGCGATTCGCCATGTCCGCGAAAACAATATACCGTATCTCGGACTTTGTTACGGTATGCAGTGCGCGGTGATTGAATTCGCGCGCAATATCGCCGGGCTCGACGGTTCGCACACAACCGAGATTGATCCCGGTTGCGAGCATCCGGTAATTCATATTATGGACGAGCAGGTCGAGAAAGTGAAAAAGGGCGATTACGGCGGCACAATGCGGCTTGGCGCTTATCCGTGCGTTCTTCATCCGGATTCAGTCAGCCGTAAGGCATACGGCCAAAAGGAAGTCTCCGAACGCCATCGGCACCGGTACGAATTCAATAATTCTTATCGTGATATTTTAACGGAAAAGGGTTTGATGCTTGCCGGTCGGAGCCCGGACCGTAGTCTTGTCGAGATTGTTGAGGTGCCGGGACATCCTTTTTTTGTGGCGACGCAGTTTCATCCGGAATTTAAATCGCGTCCGCTTTCACCGCATCCGCTTTTCAGGGATTTTGTGAAAGCCGCAATTGAGAAGAAATAAAATTATATTTTAAAAACAATATTATTAATAATATGCAATTCTCCAAGCTCGCTTTGGCACTGCTTATTCTTCCCTTGTTGGGATTGGCCGGCTGTTCATTCAATTGTCCGGAATGTCCGGTTGAATCCGTTGAGGCTGAAATCACGGCCCCTGACCTGAGCAATAATCCGTCTTGGGACGTTATTGTTACGAATCGCCAGCCGCTTTTGTCTTTTTTTAATTCGAGCGGCGGTATTGGCGCCAGAACTTACGATATCGAACTGGACACGCAGGATGATTTTTTTGGTCCGAATCTGATCAATTACCGCGATATTCCGGAAGAGACCGAATATGTCACCGGCAAGCTTGTCGAACCGCAAGATCTTCTTATCGACAAACAGGAATATTATTGGCGAGTTCGGGCCAAAGACAGCCGCGGGAATGCGAGCGACTGGACAACGTCAAGGTTTTACGTCGATACCGAGTCGGATGACGTTTTTATGGGACTTGTCCGGGTGCCGGTTCTTGAGGTGAGCGCGTCAAGCGGTTACAACGTCGAGAATATCGTTGACTGGGACGATCCGGGTCAGCTTAGTTTTTGGCAGTCAACCCCGCCCGGCGAGCCGACGCCGTGGGTGAAATTTGATTTTGGCGAGCCAAAAGAACTTTCGCGTTTTTGGATGCTTTCCAACGTATCGGGCAATGACGGCTGGCTCAAGGATTTCGTCTGGCAAACGAGCGATGACGGAGAGTCTTGGAGCGATATCCCCGGTACCGAAATAAAAGGCAATGATACCTTTCGGAATATTGTTGATTTTCAGCCGGTGAGCGCCCGTTTTTTCCGTTTGATGATCAATGACTGGTATGGCTATGCGCCGCAAATCAACGCCGTCATTCCTTACTCACCCGGCGTTCCGCCCCTTCCCGAGATACCTGCCGGTGATTATGTCCTGATAATCGGAAACGAGATGAACGGCTTTACATTTACCGATCTCGCGGCGCGGGTTGAGGAGTTGCGGCCTGATTTAAAAACAGTCGTCGTGCCCCACCATGAAGCCTCGCTTGAGATGCTTAATCCTTTGGAAAGAAAGCCGGTCGCGATAATCAACAGCGGCAATAATGCCGATTACCCTGATTTGCCGATGTTTGAATATAATGGCGAGTTTGAAATTATTCGCGAGTCGGATATTCCAATACTCGGAATCTGCGCCGGCCACCAGTTGAGTGCGATGGCATACGGATACACCTACGCACGGAGTATGGGCTGGCAAGATATTTCCGCCCTTGAAGAGCCGAGCAAGCTGACCAAGATAACGATCGACGTGCCCGATCCGATATTTGACGGCATTCCCGATGAATTTACCGCTCCGGAGATTCACGGCTGGGCGGTCGCGCATCTGCCGGATAGCTACGAGACAATTGCGTCATCAACATACATCCAGGCGATTAAAAGAACGGATAAGTTTCTTTATGGCGAGCAGTTTCACGCCGAAATAATCGCATCATATAATCAAGCGGTGCCTTATTTGGAAAATTTTCTGGAAATGGCGGTTGGCGAGCGCAAGACAAAATAACGACTCTTAATCACCTCTCAACAATTAACAAAAAAACCGTTGGTTTTTTGCCAACGATTTTTATATCGGGTTAGGCTTTTTCGGGGAGAACGCTTACTATCTTTGATGATTTTAATCCGCCATGAAATTTTTGCAATTTTTTCTGGCTGAATTTTACCGTGCCGTTGCAAAGCGCAATTAACGTATCATCACCGGTTCTTTTTACGTTTTTTCCCGGATGGTATTTCGTGCCCCGCTGTCGGATTATGATCGAACCCGCTTTCGCCCTTTCGCCATCATGCAGTTTGACGCCAAGGCGCTTTGATATCGAGTCTCGACCAAGCGATGTTGAGCCACCCGCTTTTTTATGTGCCATATACTTAAAATTTACGCTAAATTACTGTGAAAATATTATAGTCGTATTTAGCGCTTTTGTCAAGATCGTTCGACAGCGACTGACGGCCTTGAATTTTTTGCTAAAATAAGTTAAATTATTTATAGCCCCCAAGGCGAATAATCAAATGAGGACACAGTTAATTCTAATATTTTGGAGGAATCTTTTTATCCGCTATACGACAATCGCGGCGATTGTGCTGCAGATTGGGATGTGGTTACTTTTAGTATGGAAATTTTTGCCGATCGCGCGGCAACTCGAAATTGTTTCCCTGCATTACAATATCTATTTCGGCATTGATCTCATTGGTAGCTGGTACGGTATTTTGACGATACCGGCTGTGGGGCTGGTATTTATTCTGGTGAATTCTATTTTAATACTCGCGCTTTTTAAACGGGAAAAATTTTTAAGTTATTTTCTTGCTGGATGCAACGTTTTGATTAATCTCGGACTTTTGACGGCGTTAATATTGATTACTTTGTTAAATATATAAATATGCTTGATTCATTTGAAGTTTTGAGGATTCTTGTTTTGACCGCGATTTCTTTCATCGTGGCCATGGCGCTCACGCCCGGGCTGACCCATTTTTTATATAAATACAAAATGGGAAAGCAAATCAGAGATTCGGAATCGGCGCCGGTCTTTGCCGAACTCCATAAGTCAAAATCAGGCACCCCGACAATGGGCGGTATTTTGATTTGGGGCACCACGCTGATACTCGCGGTTGTTTTCGCGAACCTCGCTCATGTTATCCACAATGATTTGATCGGCGCGCTCAATTTTTTAAGCCGACCGCAAACATTTCTGCCGCTCGGCGCAATGGTTGTCGCGGCGCTTGTTGGGTTGGTTGATGATTATTACAATGTCCGCCGCATCGGACCGCACGGCGGAGGTTTGAGGATGAGGCACCGTTTGATAATCTATACATTAATCGCGGCGGTTTGCGCCAGCTGGTTTTATTACAAGCTTGACTGGGATGTTCTGCACATACCTTTTTACGGGGATATCGCCTTCGGTTGGTGGATTATTCCGATTTTTATTTTTATCATTGTCGCGACGGCGTTTTCCGTCAATGAAACCGACGGCCTTGACGGACTTGCCGGCGGAGTGCTGATGACCTGTTTCGGCGCTTTTTCGGTAATTGCTTTTACGCAGGGCAAATACGATCTTGCGGCGATGTGCGGCGTGATTATGGGCGCGACGCTGGCATTCCTGTGGTTTAACATAAACCCGGCGAGATTTTTCATGGGCGACACCGGAGCGATGTCTCTCGGCGTGACATTGGGGATTGTCGCCATTTTAACAAAAAGCGTGCTCCTGTTGCCGATAATCGGCTTTATATTTGTAATTGAGTCCCTTTCGGTTATTATCCAGGTTGCTTCAAAGAAACTGCGCCACGGAAAAAAAGTGTTCCGTTCGGCGCCGATACATCATCATTTTGAGGCGATCGGCTGGCCCGAGCCCAAAGTCGTCATGCGTTTTTGGGTTATTTCGGTGGTAATGGGTTTTATCGGCGTGGTTCTTTATTTGATTGACACAACTTTTTAATTTCGCAGCATTTTAACACCAATGCGCGAAGGCCGAGATTATGAGAAAAATTAAATTCGATTTGTTCAACAACGTTGATTATTCGATGCTGATTCTCGTCGGGGCATTGGTTCTTTTCGGCTTGGTTGTGCTTTCTTCGGCATCCGGGCCGCTTGGATATCAGGTTTTCGGCGATTATTATTATTATATCAAGCACCAGATTTTGTTCGGCGTTATTCCCGGCTTTGCCGCGCTTTTAATCTGTTTAAAAATTAATTATCATTTTTGGCGTGATAAAGCGATGATGCTTTTTGTCGCTTCATTGGTTTTGATGGGACTTGTTTTTATTCCCGGAATCGGTTCGGAATACGGCACGGCCCGCAGTTGGATTAACATTTTTGGATTTTCCTTCCAGCCTTCCGAGCTCGTTAAATTAACTTTTCTTTTTTATCTCGCAGCCTGGCTTGAGGCCCGGGGCGAGCGCAAGGTTAAGGATTTAAAGGCGGGACTACTGCCTTTTCTTATCGCGCTTGGCTTCGTAATGATTCTTATGATTCTTCAACCGGATATCGGCACGATGTCGATTATTGTGCTCACCGCGGTGATTGTCTATATTAGCGCCGGCGCGTCGTGGCTGCACGTCGGCGTGGTGACCGGTCTCGGGATATTGCTCGTTGCCGCTCTTATTAAAGCGGCGCCTTACCGGGCGGCCCGGTTTATGACTTTTTTGCATCCGGAGCTTGATCCGCAGGGGATTGGCTATCATATCAACCAAGCGCTTTTGGCAATCGGTTCGGGCGGAATTTTCGGCCTTGGCCTCGGCCATTCAAAGCAAAAATTCCAATACCTTCCCGAGGTGGCCGGCGATTCAATCTTTGCGATTATCGGCGAGGAGATGGGAATTATTTTTTCACTGCTTGTTGTTGCCGCCTTCCTCCTCTTTTTAGTAAAGGGGTTTAAAATCGCCATGCGCGCCAAGGATGATTTTGGTAAATTTATGGCCGTGGGCATTACTTCGTGGCTTGTGATTCAGGCGTTTGTGAATATCGGGTCGATGGTCGCGGTAATGCCGATGACCGGTGTGCCGCTGCCGTTCATATCGGCGGGCGGTTCGGCGCTCGCGGTTTCGCTTGCGGCAGTCGGCATTTTATTAAGCATTGACAAAGCGTCAAAGAAAAGATAAGTTTTAATTTCTTATGAAGGTATTATTCACCGGAGGCTATACATTGGGGCCGGTAACGCCGCTTTTGGCGGTTTCCGAAGAAGTCAGGAAGCGCGATCCGCTTGCCGAAGTTTTTTGGATCGGAACTTATTCGGGTCCGGAAAAGGCTCTGATTAAAGAATACAACATACCTTTTAAATCGATTTGTTCGGGAAAATTCCGGCGCTACTGGAGCATCCGGCACATTGCCGATAACTTTCATTTTATTATCGGGTTTTTTCAGTCATTTGCTTATCTTATTAAAAACCGGCCTGATGTAATCGTTTCGGCTGGCGGATTTGTTTCCGTTCCGGTCGTTTTTGCCGGATGGTTTTTGCGGATACCGTCACTGATTCACCAGCAGGACGTGCGGCCCGGTCTTGCCAATATGATAATGTCTTATTTCGCGAGCAAAATTACTGTCGCCTTTGAAGTTTCAAAAAAAGGTTTTCGCCACCGTAATCCGATTTGGATCGGCAATCCAGTGCGCGAGGATATTTTCCATAATAACCGGCGGGAATCCCTTGATTATTTTGATTTTGATTCGGGCCGGCCGGTTCTCCTTATTCTTGGGGGCGGTACCGGCGCGCAGAAAATCAACGAGTTGGTCCAGGGATCGATTGATAACTTGCTTGAATTCACTAATGTGATACATGTGACAGGGATTGGCAAGGTCGGAAAATCGCACAGCCGGCCCGGCTACTGTGTTTTTCAATTTTTAACCGAGGGAATGGTTCATGCTTATGATGCGTCTGATGTTGTCGTGAGCCGCGCCGGAATGGGCACACTGACCGAACTTGCCGCGCTCGAAAAGCCATCAATCATTATCCCGATACCGGACAGCCACCAGGAGCTCAATGCCGAGGCATTTGCCTCGCGTGACGCCGTTCAATATTTGCATCAAAAGGGCCTGACGCCGGAAAGGTTTGCCGAAGCGATAAAATACACTTTTGATAATCTCGACCAGTATAAGGAGCGCGCCAAATTAATGAACAAGGTCCTGCCGCGCGGCGCTCGGCTTAAGATGACGGATATGATTTTTGAGCTCGCGACAAAGCGGGCGCGTCGGGAGGCCTAGGAGCAATAAAAAAATCCACCCGAGCGGGAGGATTTTT
>Ga0180433_10002545_pt1 | contig 27989 bp, 21 predicted proteins | sample SS_ome_8_FD_132980 | JGI IMG/M metagenome (GOLD analysis project Ga0180433, IMG submission 132980) | Hypersaline lake sediment archaeal communities from the Salton Sea, California, USA - SS_1_D_1 metaG | ecosystem: Environmental > Aquatic > Non-marine Saline and Alkaline > Hypersaline >... | reverse complement strand
TTCAACTCCTGTACTCTTCGCCCAGCGACATTCCCACTCAGCGTGCTTCAGCATCCACTCAGCCTCTTCGGCCCATTCGTTTTTGGGGTAACGTGCAATCAATTTGTTGTATGTCTCTATCGCCTTCGAGCGATCTCTCAGATGAAGCTGACAATTCGCAATCTGAAACAGTGCCCACGACATATCATCCGCATCCTCACTCTGTGAAGCCGCGTGTTGATAGCGGGTCAGTGCAGTCTTGAAGCGGCCATTGCGATACAACAAGTCGGCGGCTCTCAGAGCAAGAATAGCACTCGCTGGAATATTTGCTTCCTCATCCATGACCAAGGCTGCAATGGGCACCCCAATTTCAGTCTCATCACCGACTCGTCCCAGGTATGACTTGGAAAGCGCTTTGAATTCAGCCTCCAATTCACTCAACTCCTCTGACTGTTTCTCAATCTCTGTCAAAAGCTCACTGGAGCTAGCAGCCGTTTCACTTGTCTCCAATGCCAACCCCACAACGGGGGTAAGAACCAACTTGATGAGCAGCAGAATTGTGGTTGATTTCACTTCACCTGTCTCCCATCATAGGTGAGCAATGCCGCGGTAGGTTTCCCAACATGCTCGTATGCACTACCGAGACGTGACAGGACATGATCGCGGTCCTTTCCTTCGGACATCTCCTCACTTACCTTCACATACAGATGAATAGATTCCGCGTATCTCATTTGCTCGAATAGAGCGTCAGCTTGACCAACCATCGCTTTGTGTGCGATATCAGTATCACCGACCCTCATCGCCCTCACGGATAAGGATCGGAACTGCTCAGTCGCGTCCTCAAGTCTTCCCAATGCGTACGTACATCTGGCAATCTCTAGGCTCACTCTCAAATCAACCTCGCCACTACCTTTGACTTTGCCGAAGACCTCAATAGCTCTCAGTGGAAGGTCCAATTCCTGGTAGATATTTCCGCACCGAAGCCTCACGCTGTTAGCCAATTGTGTTTCGGAGTCGACCTGAAGAGATCCTTCATAGGCTTCGAGAGCATCAACAAGAAGACCTTCTTTGTAGAAGGCCTCGCCCAAGTGAGCGTACGCCTGCGACAAAAACTTCTCTCCTTCTTTCCTTCCAATGATGTCCGAGAAAGACTTCCTGGCTTTCTCGTAGTGATCCTGAGCAAGATGACAAAGACCACGCCAGTATTCTGCCTCAGTCTTTATGTACGGATCAGTCAATCCCCCCTCGAATTTCTTGGCAAGCTCCAGTGCCTTGTCCGCTTCGCCTGATTCATACGTAGCTCTGATCAAACAACATCTGGCTTGCTCCATATAGTCTTTGCTCCACGGAAGCTCCAATGCGTTCTCATATGAGGTCAAGGCTTTCTCATATTCCTTCTGACCAAGCCATATGTCGCCAATATCAAGCCTGGCTTTCGGAGCAAGCTCATCATGGTAATATTGATCTGTAATGCGAAGCAGAAGGTCAGATGCAGTCGCGACATCGTCGACCAGTCGATGCTCTTCCGCTGCGCTGTAGAGTGCCTCGGGTGCATGCGCGCTACGAGGAAACTTGTCGGCGATAGCCACGAATTGTTCCGCGGCGGCCACGTGCGCACCCGACGCTGAATAAAACTCCGCTAGCTGCATATGAGCTGATATTGCCTCTTCCATGTCCGGAAACTTCGCAAGAGCACGACGATAGACATGCTCAGCCTTTTGCTCGTAATATTCGTCGTAAGACGTGAACATCAGCCTTGCAGCAAGGGATACTGAAATCCTGTTCTCTTCGATAGTGAATTCGAGGTCGGTCACTCCCAGCATGATCTCAAGCATCTCTTCAAGAGGGGCATTCTCGACATGAAACGAACTCTCAATGTTCAACTCCTCATCGGAAATGCCCGAATCAATGGCAAGCTCTTTCCCAGATGTTTCCGCCAGCACCACAAGTATTTCTCTCACCTTGGCCTGCACAGCGTTCACCGAGTATCGTTCCTCGCCGTCCCTAAGTACCACCTTCGTCACCTTGGGGACACTATCCCGACGCCAGGTTTCCTGATCTATCTCAGCATCCCCGGAGCCAAGCGAACTCTTGCTCTCCAGCTTTGCCAACTGCTCTTCAAGCCGCTGGAGAGCCGCCTTTTCTTCGTCCAAACGAATACACAATACGTTTTCGCCGGAAACAGCTACTCCATATACTCCGATGAAAAGAAGTACCGTGAGCAGACTGACGGTGCGAAGCTTCAGGAATTGGTTACTCATTCTGCTCTCCCTGAACCGTTCCCTTATAAGCTTGACGCAGGTAGCAATCCCCAATTCGATAGTAAGCGCGGCCTACAAGATCAGAATCTGTTCCTTCACCCACAGCGTCTCTCCTGGCCACAACGCGAAAGAACTCGTGACGTGCCGACACATACTCCCCCAGCCTAAAGAGGGCTTCTCCAATCTTGAACTGCGCCACAACGCTGTAGCGTGAGTCCAGACTGTTTGTCAGAACAGCACGGTAATCAGCGATTGCCTTTGCATATTCTTCAGTCCTAAAGTGACATTCCCCCAACTGAAAGTGAACAAGAGACCTGGTTTCCGGTAGAAGATCGTGCCGAAGTGATTTCTCATACGACTCAACAGCATGAAGGATATCCTCGTCACGGAAGAATCGATGCCCACTGTTGACCAATTCTTCCGCTTGTTGACGTTTCTCTCTGATTTCTTCCTCAGTGGGACCGGCAGGCCCGAGACTAGTGTCAATACGATCCACCAACAATCCCACCTGGTGATCGAAATGCCGCGAGACTGTTTCGACTCGTCGCGAAATATTCCTGCCCGTAAGAAGAGAAAGTCCGATCACCCCACCAATCAATAGGATGATTATGGTGTTGACAAGAATGAAATGTCGCGAGGCGCCGCTACCTGATCCACCTGCTGACTTGACCGAGGCACGAACCTCTGCAAGTTCCTTTTCGAGGGCCTCGACTTCGAGCATAGCTGCTTCCGCCTCAAACTTGGCGGCAACCAGCTCCTGATTGTCATTGCTGGTGGAATCTTCATCTTCGGTGGGAGTCTCGTCGACAGCCTTGAGTTCGACATCCGTTGCAGAGTCGTCCCCGGCAGCATCCGCGCCATCGACAGTTTCTTGAGCAGCCGAAGAGTTGTCGACATTTCCGTCAGTACCGGAATCGTCAGCGACCAATTTTTTGGCAGCTGCATCCTGTTCGACAGTTCGTGTCTCTTCGTCTGTATTTAGAGTTGCTTCTTCCACTACGAAGCCCTTTGCCAAACATGGCTTTCTTGACGGTTCCCCAACCGTTGGTTCCAATTAGTAGGAGTATCGGGGCATTTTTTTCCGGGTTGAGTGGTAATAACAGTCCAGAGTGGAAAAAAAATCGGTAATTAATTCCCTGTTCGTGAAGATTTGTCCGAGCAACGTGCTGCATGTAGAGTAGTTGCTCAGTTCTGTGCTGACATGCCTTGGAATAGATCACGCACGTCTAGACCTATCTCAGTTGCAGGACACCACGGCTTAGTGGAATTTCTTGTGCGTGGGCTCCGTTGGAGCCAACACATGTATGGCTGACGTACAGAATTGATTGCTGAAGACAGCGACTGAAATCGTCAGGGATATGGTATGAAGCGCAGGCCTATGTCGTCACGGACAGATAAAGACTGTCACTATCTTCAGCCTGCATATCTGCCGATGCTTGTTCCGCTTGGGATGATCGATTTGAGAGTTCATGCCATCCGCCTCTCAATACGGAGAATACGTTAATAACACCGTCTAACGGAGCAGGATCCTTCTTTAGGTTGGCGTCTGTTATCTGCTCGAAGCAGAAGAGGTGGAGTTGTCTGAGAACCTTTGCAATCACGCCCCCTTTGTCCTCTTGCAGGCTGCTGAGCAAGTGGGTTACTATGGCCTTGGCCTTAAGCAGTCTCTCGCTGGCTTCGCCGATGTCATTTCTGAGAAGACAATCCTTTCCCTGCTGAAGAAATCGGATAACGCCATCGTGAAGCATTACTATAAGTTGAAGCTGTGACGCTGACTCAACAACCGATGTGAGGTAATCCTGATGCGTTTGGGGTTGCTTGGCCATCATTTTCTCCGTAGGGTAGCTTGTTTCTCTAACCGGGCATACCACTCAGCTGAGCCATAAGGAAAGAACTCTGGCTTTGCAATGCTCGCAGGGCGCTTTCCATGGCGGCAAATTTCTGCACAAGTCTGTTTCGACGCACTTCCAGCATGTCTTCTTGCCAGTCAATCTGGTCCTCAATGTCATCTATCTGATTCTGGAAGCCATCCTGCATCGTCTTCATGCTGCCGATGGTAATGTCAGTCATGGCATCCAACAGGTTGTTCATGCGACCCGCAACACCGCGAGTCAGAGATACGGTGCCTTCGGCTCCCGCAATCAGATCATCTGGTGTCAGAGTGATGTTCAAAACCAGTCCTTCGGTGGTTGCGTTGCCCTCATCAGCGGTCAGAATCTGTCCCGAACCGGCTGCCGATTCACCATTGATCGTTCCCTGAACATCCGTCCCAGAAGTCGAAGTCCCACCATCGAGCCCAAGCAATGCTTGCGCCGAGTCCGCCAATCCCGTTCCGATGCTGACAGACGAGTTTGAACCATACTTGCCAGATGTAATCACAAAGTGCCCAGTTGCGCCTTCATCCACAAAAGAGACAGTGACCTGGTTTTGTGCCAACTCCTGGCCGTTGTTGATCTGGTTTTGAATTTCTGTGGCGAGCAGAGTCCCAGACCCGTACGTTCCGTGATTTAGCTCAATCGTCACATCGTCTCCGCCGCCGATGCTGACCACGATTGTGTCGTGATCCTCGTCAATCGTAATGGAACTGCTTACCGGATCAGTTATCGTTGTGCCGGCATAACTACCCCTTGTGGCTGCCTGAGTGATGTCCACATCATAAGCTGTACCGTCCGCCTGTGTGTTGTCGGACATGAGGACGAACTCAATACCTGAATTTGAGCTTGTGCCGTAGTTGGAGAACAACCGAACGACATCATCAAAATCATCGGCAAGGGCCTCGTCCAGGCGCTCCTCGTCGAGTTCCATCTTGCCCGAAATATCTACGCTTACGCCAACGCCGAAAAGTCCGGAATAGGTTCCTTCCAGTCCCGCTACGAGATTGAGCATCCCACTGGTAAGCTGGCCCTGAACTCGACGCACGTTCGCATCACCTGAAAGAATTCCGGCCGTCTCGCTTCCAGCGTCGTACTTGATCTGGTCGTGAACGTAGCTCATGAGAGAATTGTATTCTTCCACAAACTCCTTGACATCTTCCTTGATCTGCTCGGTATCTCGTTCCACATCAATCATCACTGTTGTACCGACCTCAGCCTCAAGAAGATTTATTGTCAATCCCGGTATCAGATCGGTAATCTCATTTGAACTCGAGCTGTAAGTAATGGCTCCGTCGCCACTTCCAAACGTGACTTGTGCCTGAGTCGCTTCCTGCACCGTCGGCACATATGCGTCGATAGTGAAAGTGTCTCCCTGCGTGACGGTCGATCCAGAATCAAGAGTCAGTGTTACACCGTTCGACAAGCTGATCGTGTCACTTGTCAATTCCGTCGCAGTGCTCCACGTCTCACCGCCATCCTCCGAAACCTCATAGTATGCAGGCCCAGCGCCGCCAACTGTCCCGGTCTGAGAGATTCTGACCTCATAGGTCATGTTACCGGTACCAGTATAGGTTCCGCCAGAAGTGGCACTGCCAACATACGTGTTTATGTCACCAGCCACTGCATCACTGATAGAGTTTGTCGAGAAGTTCGGTGCGTCGCCACCGGTAAGACTGGTCGTAACGGAAATCTCGTTGTCGGTCCCGGCATCTTCACTCGTAAGCATAAGACGATAAGGACTAACATCAGATCCGTCATTGATGATTGAAGCGATTACGCCTGCATCAGAGTTGTTTATCGCATCTCGCACCGCTTGCAGCGAGGAGTCTCCACTGGCAATATCAATGGTGGTCGTCGTATCACCAACGCTAACCTGAATGCTGCCAGTTCCGACCGAGTCAGCGGTAGAGTCAAATCCTTGGGATGCAATCTGATGGTTCTTTGCCTTGGAAAGAACGGTCAAGGCGTAGGAACCGACGGATGCACGGGAACCGGCGGTGACCGTCAGAATGTCTTCGTCGGAACTTGTGGCCGACCAGACATTGTACGAAGACGCCTTGGACAGATCGTACGCAGCAGTCTTGAGACTGAGCATACGGGTGTTGACCTCTCGCAAAGCTGACAACTGTCTTTCGTAGTTGTTCTGCTTGTGCTCGAGCAACGAAACACGTCGTTTTTCGATGGATACTAAGGCATCGATAATCTCTGTCGTGTTAAGACCCGACACCAGACCATCAACAGATGCCATTCCATTAGACATAGTAACTACCCCACGTGACCCGGATCAGGATCATGAGCGACGGATAGTGACGCACACATACCAACAATACTATCCTCGGCTCATTGCATCGTTCAGTTGAGTAGTAGGCGGTACGGCACCTGGCAAATCAGGCACGTACAGCAATACGGTCGCGAAAGGGCGCCCCACTGGAGGCGCCCTTCCGGACCAACAAGCAACCCACAAGCGCCTTGCCCAACGGCTCGGCGCTCATCGGGTCTATTTACTACAACAGACTCAAGACAGCGGACGGGCCCTGATTGGCGTAGGCAAGCATCGAGGTGCCGGCCTGCATCAGGATCTGAGCCCTTGTGAAGTTCGCCATCTCGTTCGCGAAGTCGGCATCACGAATTGTACTCTCGGCAGCCGTCAGGTTTTCCATCGACACGCGAAGGTTAGAGATATTCGTCTCAAGCGTGTTTGACTGGAACGAACCGATCGTGCCTCTCAACGCGGCGACCTCTGTGATCGCATAGTCAATAACGCTGAGAGCTGCCGTTGCAGCTGTCGTGTCCCCAACGGTAATACCAGCAAGAGAACCAGTAGCCAGCGCGGCTGAGCTGATGCTGGAAAGCGTTATCGCCGCCGTCTGGCCGGCGTTGCCGCCGATCTGGAATGTGTAAGAACTGCCACTGAACATCGTCTTGGTGCCATACTTTGTGTTGGCGCCAATGCGGTCGATGGCAGCGATTGCACTTGTGATCTCGTTCTGGTTTGCCGTCAAGGCAGCGGCGTCGTTCACAGCTTCGTTGGCCGAATCGAGGGCCAAAGTTCGCATGTGATTGAGAATGCCATTGACCTCGACCAATGCACCATCAGCCACCTGTGCGAAAGTAACACCACGCTCGGAGTTTTCGATGGCTTGGTTGAGACCGGCGATCTGTGCACGCATCTGCTCTGAAACGACCAAACCAGCGGGGTTGTCCGCGGCTCGATTGATTCGCATGCCTGACGACAGACGCTCCAGCGACTTGCTCATAAGGCTATCAGTCTTACCAAGGTTTCGCTGAGCAGTAAGAGACATGATGTTATGATTTATACGAAGACTCATTTGCCTTACTCCTTTGGTACATCTTGACACATTGCAACATTCCCGTGTTGCTGCTGTTACACAATAGGCATTACATCCATTATCCTAAAAGGCTTAGGACGGCGGATGGGCCCTGATTGGCGTAGGCAAGCATTGAGGTGCCGGCCTGCATCAGGATCTGAGCCCTCGTAAAGTTCGCCATCTCGTTCGCGAAGTCGGCATCACGGATTGTGCTCTCGGCAGCCGTCAGGTTTTCCATCGACACGCGAAGGTTAGAGATATTCGTCTCAAGCGTGTTTGCCTGGAATGAACCGATCGTGCCTCTCAACGCTGCGACCTCTGTGATCGCAAAATCAATAACGCCGAGAGCTGCCGTTGCCGCTGTCGCGTCCCCGACTGTTATGCCGGCAAGAGAACCGGTAGCCAGCGCAGCTGAGCTGATGCTGGAAAGCGTTATCGCCGCCGTCTGGCCGGCGTTGCCGCCGATCTGGAATGTGTAAGAACTGCCACTGAACATCGTCTTGGTGCCATACTTTGTGTTGGCCCCAATACGGTCGATGGCAGCTATAGCACTTGTGATCTCGTTCTGGTTTGCCGTCAAGGCAGCAGTATCATTCACAGCTTCGTTGGCCGAATCAAGAGCCAAAGTCCGCATGTGATTGAGAATGCCATTGATCTCGACCAATGCACCATCAGCCACCTGTGCGAAGGTAACGCCACGCTCGGAGTTCTCAATGGCTTGGTTGAGACCGGCAATCTGCGCGCGCATCTGCTCTGAAATCACCAGACCAGCAGGATTATCCGCTGCTCGATTGATTCGCAGACCGGATGACAACCGCTCCAACGACCTACCCATGAGACTGTCAGTCTTACCAAGGTTTCGCTGGGCAGTAAGGGACATGATGTTATGATTTATACGAAGACTCATTTCAAGACCTCCTTGAGGAAAATCAACTACTCGAAATCTTTACGAGTGGCTAAATGCAACTATGCCTTAACCAAGCTGTTGGGGAACCGTTGGGCTTCAGGCTTCGTTGCAACGAGCAACGCCAGCGGCTTCGCTCGCTGGCCTTGCAGTTCAACATCGTAATTCCAGTGGCAAATCCTCCTTTCTCACTATGAACGATTGAAACGACCCGAGCCTGCACAAGCAGCCCTGTCTGCTGACAGGCTCTTCGACCACAGTGTATCGGCATATAGGCCTGACACTTAAGCTACAAAGAGTGGGGTTCTTCTGAAGAATAGAGATCGCGCAGATTGAAAGAATGGTGATACCACACATGTGTTTACTGTTTAGACACATGCGGTCTGACAAAGGCGGGTGCGGAGAGCACAGAGACGTGCCCCGACTTCAAACAAGCAGCTCTCGCCAAGCAACTGCAAGCATGGGCTTCATGAATTGATGACAAATCGAGGGCCAGATATCCAGCGACGCAAACGGACGGATCCCGTTCTCACCAAGCTTGCGCTATTGAGGTGTAGAACTCGTGCGCGCGCATATTCTTACATCCCATGGCCCTTCCCGCCGCGAATCCCGCGACGGGGATCGTTTCATCCGCTACTTCGGTTCAGGATACTTACATCACTTCCTGAGACGTCAACGCTTAACTCTGAAGCAAGCTGAGGACGGCCGATGGGCCCTGATTGGCGTATGCAAGCATCGCCGTGCCGGCCTGCACAAGAATCTGAGATCTGGTGAACTCGGCCATCTCACCGGCAAAGTCAGCATCCCGAACCGTACTTTCGGCAGCAGTCAGGTTTTCGAAAGAAACCCGAAGGTTCGCGATATTCGTCTCAAGCGTATTCTTCTGGAACGAACCGATGTTGCCACGCAACGTAGCGACTTGGGTAATCGCAGAATCGATAACACTGAGAGCTGCTGTTGCCAGTGTCGCACTCGTAACGTCTATGGTAGCAAGAGCACCGGTAGCCAGAATGCTGGTGGCGATCTGACCAAAGTTGATTGTTGCCGTCTGGCCTGCATTGGCGCCGATTTGGAATGTATACACACTACCGCTGAACACAGATTTCGTTGCGTACTGCGTGTTGGCATGCACACGATCAATAGCAGCCAGTGCATTTACAACCTCTGATTGATTGGCACTCATCGCGTTCGCGTCGTTCACACCTTCGTTGGCGGAATCAAGAGCTAACTGCCTGAGTTGGATGAGAATCGCATTGACTTCCACAAGAGCACCGTCTGCGACCTGTGCGAAAGTGACGCCTCTCTCACTGTTCTCAATGGCCTGCTCCAGACCAGCGATCTGAGCTCGCATCTGCTCCGAGATCACCAGACCGGCCGGGTTATCAGCAGCCCGATTGATCTTGAGGCCAGATGATAGGCGTTCCAGCGATTTGGCCATCATCTGGTCCGTCCTAGTAAGGTTTCTCTGCGCTGTCAACGACGTGATATTATGATTTATACGAAGACCCATGTCATAGCTCCTTCTGAAAAATGCCTGCTCCTCAGGCGTACTTGGTCACCTTTCGCGCTTCCCTCCGTGGGAATCACTCGAAAACACTACACGTGAAAACCGTACAGCGATAAGTTCAATGTATTGCGAACCCTGTCCGCAATCTGTTCATAACATCCACATGGACTCAGGAGAGCTTCCCTTTCGGAAAGAAACTGCCTTAGGAAGTCGTCCTGTCCGGAACGCGCCAGCAGGTTTATCCACCAGGTCCACATTGCAAAGTCGAAATTACGGATCTCTAGTTCATTGTTGACCAGGTGTTTTTGCCAACCGACGACCTTGGGATGAAATCGATTCAGCATGCCCATTCCATTGACTTCGACTTCCTCGGACAGGTATCTTGCCCAACGCAGCTGCCTCTCCTGCTCGGAGAATTGCAGCATTCGGCGTCTCGAGATGTCCACTTGTGTGCTGCTGATTCGTTCCACCAGGTCCTGTGCCCTGCTATCATATGTGTGGTGCTTCAGGATGTCTTTTACATTCTGTTGTACCTCCTCTTTCTTATCTTCTGTCCATTCCGTGAAGTACTTGGTCATTGCGGCCACAGGGTCTTCTTCAGCCAGATAATGTACGTCCGGCCTGAAACCCATAAGATCTAGTTCATCCAAGTGGCGGTTGATGACCACTGCTCCACATGCCATTGCCTCAAAGAATCGCATGTTCACTTCATCTCGGATTGCATAATTGAAGACCATTATTGAGCGATTAAGGAATCGGCCATACTCTTCGCCCCACACGAGCGATCCTATGTGTACTCTGTATTTGTCGCCGAGAAGAGCGAGGCTATAGAGACGTTCCTCGCGATCTTGCTGAACTGAGTGGTTCATATTACCAATGAACATAGCGTCCCAATCCTTGTAAAGACCGTAATCTCGATGCACTTCCGGATCGTGACCGTAGAGGCAGAAGAACTCACAATTGTCAAAGCCAAGCTTATTGAAAATGCGAACACCCTTTGTGTCGCAGTAGAAGTAATCAAATGCTCCCAGTACCGGCAACAAATTCCCCAGCGACAGATTGTAGTCTCCTACAAGAGCGAACACCGGGACATCAGCCTCCTCAAGCCCCAAAGGCATCTGACAGAATTCAGCGTCTCTGATCACGATTGCATCCGGCGACCACTGACGGGGAAGAGCGCACATGACCTGCTCAAGCGTTCCGGCTTCTTTGTCAAAGGTCTTCACGTCGGCAACCTTCTTGAGGGCCTTGACCAGAAAAGCGTCATTACCTACGTAGTCAAATAATCCTGGACCAACAAGTAGTCTCATCCTATTCACCTCCCACCGCCATAAGCGAACTCTTCCGGAAGTGGATAGGTTCTAGTACCACCTCGCCCGGTTGAGCGATCAGCTCGCTCATGCCAAACCGATCGCGGTATTGGTGCGCGACCCCATCACATATCATTCGCAGCTTGCAGCTGATGCACTGTGGCCCTTTTCTGTAGAGCCGTTGCGATTGGATAAGTGACCACGTATTGAAGAAGATGTGTCCCTCGGTTTCGCCAGTCACACCGGCCTCTTTGCCCTTCTTGTAGACATCGATCATGGACGGCACGTCCATATTGGTATAGGAACGATAGTCCCATTCAAAAGGGTCATAGCAAATCTGCGGGAAACAGGTCACATGCTTCTCCAGTCCGGGCAGCATGCACATCGGATAATAACGGACATTCGTCCAGATGTTGTTCTCAGTAAAGATTTCGATCGCATTCCTCAAATGTGGCGCAAGCTCCGAATGCTTGGCCTGGAAGTCGATCTCGTTTCTACTTCCCCAACCCGCAAGCGGGCTAAACACGATGAAGTTAGCATTCTTTGGCGCATGTGAGAGACCGGAGATACTGCGGGCATATTCGCCGAATCTTTCCATATTGCACTTCGTGGCTACACAGTTGACCCGCCATTGTGTTCCCCTCTTTTTGAGGTGCTCGATACTTTCCATGACCTTCTCATAGGCGCCAGGATTTGTTGCAGCATTGTGATCCTGCTTGACACCGTGAATAGAGATCAGAAACTCATGGACCCCTGCGTCTATGATCGCATCGATTTTGTCCAGGTTGTTCCACTGCCCGTGCGATATCAGGCAGATGCGGTTGCCGATATCATTTCCGTACTTCACAATATCAACAATGTCTGGATGAAGTGTTGGCTCGCCGCCAGTGAAATCAGTTACCACAAGGTCAAACACTTCCCTGTCACGCTCCAGTCTATGACAAATCTCGTCTTTGGTGAGCCAACGTCGATCCGCCTTATTCTCAAAACGGTGGTAGCAGAATTGGCAATTGATGTTGCACACATGCCCGACGTCCACACATCCCCGTCGTGTCATGTACTTCAGGTTGTTGAACACCTCGACGTCAGGCTTTGCCAGTGCGTTCTTACCCTCGATCACATCAACAGAGCTGCATTCGCACGGCGACTCACAGGCTACCTCTTCACAACAGCATGTTTCTTCGTCAGAAGCAACGTCTGCCGCCTCCTCAATTGCCTCTTGGACATCCTCCAGCAGCTCTTCGGCTTCTATGTAATCAGGATTGCTCTCAAGAACATCGTCCAACACCTTTTCCGCTTCCTCGTACTTCTCCTGTTTCATCAGACACTCAGCCAACATGAACTTGTACTCTTTGGCATTGGGATTTGATAGCATCATCAGTCGAAGGTACTCTTCGAACAGGGTATGCTTACCTGTCTCGTAACACGCCTCGACCAAGTTGGTCAGGGTATCCTTGTCAAGCGGGTTTATGATGGCCGCCCGACAGAAGTACTCTGCCGCCTGTCCCCGCGCTCCCATTTTCCAGCAGGCATAGCCGATGTTGTTGAAGAGTTCCGCATCAGCCCCACCCTTCTCGATCGCCTCTTCCATCAACGGAATAGCTGCGGCATAGTCGCCATGTTCAAGGCGCTCGACGATCTCAGCCTTTAATTTATCAACGTCCATCTCATTTGGAACTGCTGATTCTGTGGCCTGACACTTGGTGGACCATTTCTGTCTGAAGAGCTGTTCGTTGTGCTGATTTGCGACACCGCCGTCATTCTTCTCCTCATTCAGATGAACGACAGGCACTGAATTGGCAATAGCGCACGTGCCACCATGGGTTTCGTGCAGTTGCATGAAGAAATCAGTATCTTCCCATCCCGCTCGGATGAAGCGCTCATCGAAGCGTATATCAGTTTTCCTGAAAATGCAGCACGCAGTAGGTATCAGCCCGACGGCAACAACCGGCTGCGACAAATCGCGATTGTTCGCTGTGTTTTTCCCGATGGTACCGTCCTGGTTCATCAGCCTTGCGGACAAGCCAAGTATTTCCTTGTTTTCCTTGAGAATATTGACTAGGTTGCGATTCCAACCGTGAGGCAATTTGGTTATATCGTCGTCAACCATGATCACGTAAGGGCTACTCGACCTTTCGAGTCCGCAGTTCCTGTTCTTCGAAGAACTCTGCTGCTTGTTGACCAGGATGATGTTGTATGGAGGCACGCTCTTTGCCGTGATCTCTGCCATGAGCATCTGAAGCGATTCAGATGATTTGAACACGGGAATGATAATGTCAGCTTCAACATCCTTCTTGAAGTGGTACGGGTAATCGCTCTTTTCAGAGTACGCAGTCAGCTCCGAATAGCTGTGCAGTTTTGCATAGTTCTTATTGACCCCGCCACAGACATTTCTCACGCCGCACTCAGCGCAGGTTCCTTCCTTCGAACCTATGCCCTCTTGGAACTGGCGTCCCTTGGTCAAATGAGCCTCCGTCGTCTTCGGCGTTACACCATAGTCCCACTCATAAGGATCGAACATGACTTGGGGATTGTTGCAGATGTGCGTCTCGTAACCCTTAAGAGCGCAGAACGGGAAGTAACGAACGTTTGCCCATATATTGTTTTCGTTCAGGATATCCAAAGCCCCCTTCAGGAATGGGGCGACCTCGGATACTTTCACCTGAACCTCGTTTAGCCTGTTTACAATGTCTGGCTGTTCCTGTTTTCCCCAATCATAGTGAGGGTTGAAGTTGATGAAGTTGACGATCCTTGGCTTGACGAAGTCAACATAATGCCTGGCCAGCTTGGGAAGGTCCTTAGCATTGAATTTTGTAATTGTGCAGTTGACGCGGACAAAGCAGCCGCTCTGATTCAGAAATTCGACTGTTTCATTGACTTTCTTCCATGCGCCTGGAACATCGAGAATCTCATCATGTTTGTCTTCCAAACCGTGAATGGAAACAAGCCATTCGCGGCAGCCTGCCTCAACAAGGCTTTTGATTCTTTTCAAAGCGAGGCCGTTTGTGATGATACAAGTATGCAGTCCGATGCTTTCTGCGTACTCAATGATCTCGACGATCTTTGGGTGGATTGTCGGTTCACCGCCGGTGAAGTCGACAGAGTTATTCCCTCGCTCCTTGGCAGCATCCAGTTCCTGTTTGACTTCGTCGAGGGATTTCGACCAATTACTTCCCTCATGCGTGTAGTAGCACATTCGACACTTGGCGTTGCAGGGTCGGTTGATATCAACAACAGCCCGTGCCGTCGGCACTAGCCCACTGACAACTGCTTGAAGCGTTGTGGCATCCTGAGCGCAGCTTGACCCGCTCTGCTGGTTGGCATCCTTCGCCGTCGTCGGCGTTTCGATCAATCCATTTGTCGCCATATGATTCTCTCCTTTGTTGGCTTTGATGCTGTCATCCAGCTTCGACGCCTTTACTTTGCCAATACCCCTTCCGGAGACACGGTTGCATGTCTTCCATGAGTCTCCAGTGTATCTGCCTGCTGATAGGCAGCTTGAGCCGCCTCTTCAAATCCAAGATCTCGATAGCAATCGCCGATTCTACGGAATCCCCACGCGCTGTATGGATCGCGCCCCAGATATCTCTCATAAGATTGAAGTGCTTCCACGTAGTAGCCCGAGCAGTGTAATGCTTCTGCCAACTTGCCCCATGCCTCTGCGGAGTCGGGAGCCTCGCTCGCTATTGCGTACAAGCCTGCAATCTTCTTCTCTTCTTCGCTCTCCTGGTTTTGGCCCAATTGTCCCAAGGCTGTGCCCAAAGCAAAGTGAACAGTCATATCCATCATGCCAAGGTTGAGTGCCTTTCGATGAAACTCAACGGCCTCTTCGTATTGTCCCTTCTCAGAGCATATGCAACCGAGGTTGTGATATGCGGGAGCACAATCCGGTTCGCGGTCTATCACACTGCGGTAGATACTTTCGGCCTCATCGAATTCCTTCTTCTGAGAAAGCACGCCCGCCAGATTCAGTGCTGCATCTGTGTATTTGGGCTCAAGCTCCAGTGCCTGTCGATAGCAGACTATTGCCTCATCAAGCCTACCCTGTCCCAGATGTGCACTACCCAGATTTGAGTGTGCCACTTCACAATCGGGGATCAAGACAACGGCTTTCCTACATGCTCGTTCCGCAGCTTCCCATCGGCCTAGCTCCATAAGCACTCCGCTGATACGCACGAGGCACTCGGCAAACTCGCCATCAAACTCAAGGCACTTCTCATACTGGCTGAGCGCTGCCTTGAGGTTCTCGTCATCTTCCTCACACCTTCCCAGGAAGAAATGGGCCATAGCACGATTGGCTTCACCTATGACTGGCATTTCACTGACCTCAAAGGTCTGTGTGATTACCTCGCCCAGCAGGTCCCGTGCTTTGTCTCTCTCACCCATCCAGTAGTAACTTTGTGCAAGTTGCAGAATCAATTGCGGGTGACCTGGCATGATCTTGCAGGCTTTTCTCAAACGCGAGACAGCTATCTTGAAGTCCCCTTTTCTCACGTCTAGGTCAGACAACATCGCCAGACCCATGGCACGCATCCAGCCCTTACAGTCCTTGTGATTAATCATCTTATTGCAGACTTCCCTGCAACGATCATCGTCCCCCAATGCGCTGGCAGTACCAGCAATGTAGAAATGCAGCCTGAAGTCCGTTGGGTTGGCCTTGACCTCTTCCTCCAACATCTTCATGTTACGCATGAGCTTCTTGTCCATGCCTTCCGCGCCGATTGCGTAACCCACGTGAGTAACTGAGGTATCCGTGGTAACATGAACAAACCCAAGCTCCTTCGCTGCGGGATGAACAGATTCGTGGATTCTGCCGGCAAAGCGCATCTTCGGCACGTTGGGAAAAACCCGAATCTGTAACATTTGCGATTCTTTGCCCGCCTTCAGGGCTTCGTTGCGGAGCTTGAAGAAAAACACTCTGTTTTGAGGTCCATTGATCATTTCGCGCACTTTGACTATGTCTTCCGAGTAAATGCGATCATCCGCATCTAGCCACAAGATCCAGTCCCCGGTGGCATGATCAATTGAGCAATTTCGGGCTGCAGCAAAGTCATCGTTCCATTCGTAGTGGAAGACCTTTGCGCCAAATGATTCTGCAATTGCCACGGTATTGTCTTCCGATCCCGTATCGACAACAACGATCTCGTCCACACGCCCTACAATTAGCTGAAGGCATTCGGGAAGGTCCTTCTCCTCGTTCTTCACAATCATGCAGACCGAGAGAGTCGGCTTTCTGTCTGGCATATCACTTGTTTCCGAGATATTGTTCTCGTTGTGAAGTCTGGTTTGGGCTTCCAAACGCCTTAGGTTTTCCCTTGACAACGGCATTGTTGGATGCTCTTTCAGTATTCCCCTAAGAACTTCCTTTGCCTTCTCGGGATCTCCTGATCTCGCCAGAGCTGCGGCATAATTGTTGAGTACTGATGGCTCACGAAATCCGCAAAGCATCCCCAGCTCATATTGTTGTGCAGCGTTGGCGAAACGCCCTTGTGCGGAGAAATTCTTAGCAAGCCTGATGTGGGTATTGGCAAACAGACACCTAGTGTCCTCTGAAAACGCCTGCATATCCGGAGTCCGCACCTGCACGTTCTCGATGCACATGTCACCGACAACGCTTGCAAGATGTTCTGCCTCCTTATTGAATTCTCCGACCTTGTCCTGCAGTCTTGCTGACAGCACCTCACGCTGCTTGAGAGCGCTTTCGCTCTTGGCGCGAAGAGATCTTTCATTTACATCATCCAGCGACAGATGGAAATCTGCCATTCCCAAATGCTCAATCGCCACCGTCACTCGCGGAAGATGAGATATCGCAACGAACGGCGTCCCGGAAAGAGCTGCCAATGCCAGCACGTGCTGACGCATTCCCACAATAAGATCGCATCCCGCAATCTGGCGCATCTCGGAAGTAAGGGAACCATCGTCGCCAACAGACACGACACTTGCTCGCTCCTCCATTCTTCCAATAATCTCTTCTGTGTCCGGATCATCCAGCCCGAGCTGAGCGTTGAGAAAGCATACCTTGTATCCCTTTTCGCGAATGAACCAATCAGCCAGCTTTGCAAGAGCTTCTTGCCGTGGCTCATCTTTCTCCGGTTCTCCACTCATCTGTCCGTAGTAACCAAAGGAGCTGATACCCACGGTCCTCTGTCGCTTGACATCGGTTGGCGGATCGAGAAAGAAGGTCGGATCAACCGTCACCTGCACCGGCTGTTTCAAGCCTGCACCTTCGATGCGCTCTCTTGAAGCATCATCTCGCAGGCAGATACTGTGAGCCAGGGGGAGTACTTCATTCAACACGTGCTTGCTGCGATTCAAGCTAAGGTCTCCCACTTCGGCGGCAAGCAACATAGTTGGTTTGTTCTCACGCGCGGATAGGTACAGAAGTTGAAGGTAGTCGTCCATGACAGCGATACCTGAACCATCGTGGGTCTCTTGCAGTTGCGCTCCTGCGATCACAACAGCGTCGTGATCGGGCAGGACTTCGAAAACTGAAGAATGGTCATAGCGAACAGAGTGTACACCATAACGCTGCTCTGTTTCGGCCGGGTTTACGGAGGTAACTGTCATCTCGTATGTAAGACGAGGGTCCGAGTTTCGCAATAGTGAAAGAACGCCACTGAGATGCACCTCTGTGCCGAGGTCACCGCTACCAAAGTGTCCACACACTAGCAATCGCTTTGTTTGGCGCTCACACGAGCTTTCTACGTTGTTCTGTCTATCCATAGTTAGTTGTTTTTCTACGGGGAATAGTCCTACCGTTCAAACACGGGATACCTTTAGCCCTTATGCATCCTTGATGACAGTCTCTGCTGACCGAAGCGTAGAGCGATCGTGTACACGAACATGAGTACTGCTGCAGGACCTGCTCTGCTCTCCCGCCCTGGCATCTCTCCTTGACCTTGCTTGCCCCAGCAAATCTCTCGGCAGATCCAATCCCACATCAGAGCTGTTGGCAGCGGCAAGGTTTTCTCTCTGGATAGCCAGATATACCTCCTTGCGGTGTACTGGCACCTCGCGCGGAGCCGTGATCCCCAAACGTGCTTGCCTGTGGTCGGTTTCGAGAAATGTAATCTCTATATTGTCATTGATGATGATGCTCTCACCTCTTCGACGTTTAAGCACTAGCACCGACCGCCTCCTTTCCTACCATGTCCATAGCAGCTGTTTCGTCACGGAAGCGAAACTGAATGGGCTGCTCTGAACCGCTCAGGACAACTTGTTTTGCAGTTCTGCTGCAAAGATTGATGACAATCGGAGCACACAAGTTCATGCGCACCTCGTCACTGTCCTTCGCAAGGACAACAATACAAAGGATACAGGCGTCCTCTGCGCGAGCTAATTCCAAAGCCTCCACCTCGTGATCCGGCACTTCGATGTCGTACTCCGGCACCAACAGATAAGGCTCGATGACGGGCAGACACAGAGTCGGGTCGTCGGCAGACTGTAGCCACTGCAGTGGCCTGACCTCTGGCTCATCCAACAGAACGAACTTCTGGTGATGCTCAAATCCCAGAATGGGGCCGATGAACTCAATACAACTGTCATCGTCCACTTCAATCTCACCAAATCTAACGCTATCAAATATCATCTTGTGATATCCTCCTACTGCAGGAATTGCATCAATGACGGGCGAATGATCTGACCCGCAGCCATGAGCGCCGCTTGCAAGGCGCTCTCCTTTTCCTTGAGCTTGGTAATTAGTTCCGCGATATCTGCATCTTCGGTTTCCGAAATGATATTACCGAGAAGCAGCTTCTCATCCTCGAGACGATACGCAATCGTGTCCATTCTCTGTGACTGAGATCCCTGTCTTGCCACCTTGTTGAGAATCTGATTGTGGGCATCTGTCAGATCCTCCGCTATTGCCGAGAGTTGTGCGATTTGATCCTCCTCTGTAAGTCCACCACTGTTGAGCAGTAGCTGTCGCACTTCGGACAATGTCGCAAATACGTCCCCGTCCTCTCCCGTATGGAAAACCTGGCTACCCGAAAGGTAGATGTCTACCTTTGTCTGAAAGTCGACAAACTGCTTACAGGTATCACCGTTTCCGTTGTATGTCACGGGATTGGCGCTCTCTATATCAGTTATGTCAAACGGCTTCGTATCCGTCGCAGTGCCGGAAAACAGATAAGTGTCACGGTGCTTGGTATTTGCAAGTTGAACAATGGACTTCAGCACATCTTCAATTTGGCCGGCCATAACTGCACGAGTATCCTGATCGACTGTGGAGTTGGCCGCCGAAATAACAATCTGCTTTGCAGAGACTATAAGATCACCACAGCTCTGAAGCGCAGACGCTGAGACTTCTTGAATGTCGCGTATCGTCGATATGTTCTGTATAAAACGCTCAATGTGAGCGGTTTGCGTACGGAGATTGAGAACACGAGCAGTGCCCGACGGATCGTCGGAAGGCTGGTTAATTTGCTTCAGAGATCCAACCTGGTCCTGAATGTGGGCAAGCTCTGTCTGCTTGGCATTCAGATGCCAAAGGGCCGTCTGTATTGTTGTCTGTTGCGTCACTCGAAAAGCCATTGGACTCTCCTGCACACGCCGATTACAGATCTACAAGAATCTGCATCATCTGCATTGCGGTACTTAGGTATCTGGCCGATGCCTCATAGGCGTGCTGAAACTGCATCAATTTGGCCACTTCTTCGTCAAGCGAAACGCCCGATACGCTCTCCCGTTGATTCTGAAGTTGTTGGAGCATCAGCCCTTGGTTATATTCCACGGTCTCGCTGTGCGAGACATCGATGGCAACGTCCGACACAATGCTCTGAAACGCACCGTTGAAAGTCAGTTGAGATTCCCCAACGATTTCCTCGTCCTGCAGCTCAATCAGCCGGAGCAGGTTCTGATTGTCACCGGCCGCGTCTGTCAGGCCGGCAGCAAGCAAATCGAAGTTCTCGAGAAGCTCCTCACGAACAGCTATGTCATCCTCACCTGAGCCGGTGAAGAAGCAATTCAACCCCAAGGCCGGCAAAAGTCCTGCTGTGTCGCTATCAGCGACAAGATGGAGCGTTGTCACATCACCGTTGGTGAAACCGCCGCTATCATCAAAGCTCACAGATACGCCACCGGGAAGAATGAGTGCTTCACCGGGTGTGTAGGCCCCTCCAACGTCAAGATTGGCTATCAGAGTTCCGTTCGCGTCTGTCACGTTCACCTGCAATACACCAGAGCCAACGGTGCCCGTCCCAACAGAGGTGAAGGTATACATGTCATTCTGCGTACCGTTGTATTCACCTGATACGGTCACTATCGCCCCCCCCAGCGGTTCTGGGTGGCTATCAAGTCGGCCGGTACAGTCAAATCCATATCCAGTCTCGGAGAGGATTGACAGGTTTCCTCCACGACTCGAAGCCGTCAGATGCGGCAGACCATCGATTGCGGTCACCAAGTCGTCCAACGTATGGATAACCGGGTTGATCTCGATGTAAGCCTGATCCACCACTTCACCTGTGGCGAGGTCTGTTATGTTGAAGTACACCCTTCCTTCGCTCATTTCGAACGGAAGATCAGCGTAAGCTAGCACATCGTTGGCTGGATCCCCGTCGCCGTTCTTATCTGAAACCGGATTCGTCGATATCCAGCTTTCCCAATATCCCGTGTGGCCTACACCTTTTGAATGTACAGAGTTAACCTCTCGGATTATTGAGGCCGTAAGCTCTTCGAACCTGCCAACGTATTCGGGGACCCACTCATTGCGCATTTCAAGCAGCGCTCCTATCTCTCCCCCGCCCACCTTGATCTGGACTCCGTTGACAATGCCCACATAGGCGTCATCCGTAGTTGAGTCATATCCCGCCTCAAGGGCAATCGCCTTATCACTTGTAACCAGCATGTGCCCTTCATGAAGGATGTTCACCATGTGAAAGTCCGAGGGCACGATTTGCACGTTGATCAACTTTGAAAGCTCTCTGACCGTCTCATCCCGGGCATCAATCAGATTGTTCGGCACTTTGCCCGACGCAGATACTTGGTGAATGTCGCCGTTGAACTGTGCAATTCGTTCCAGAAGTCCATTGACAGCTTTGGTCTGAATGTCCAGTTCATCATCAATGTTATCAGTGAAACTGCCGATTCGTTCGGAAAGACTTCGAATGTTCTCAGCCAGTTTGCCTCCCGCTGTGAGTAGAAGATTGCGTCCAACTGAATCATCAGGCATGTTTGCCAGTTCATTCACAGCAGTGAAGAATTCATTGATCACATCGTGAAGGTTTCCGCTCCCTGCACCATTGAGCATGACCTCCATCTCCACGGACGATCGACTCATTACTTCGGCATACCCAACATTCGATCCTTGAGCCAAGAGCCTCGACTCCACCAACGCATCACGTATGGCCAGAATATTCTTTGCCTCAACGCCTGTGCCGACCATGCCTATTGGGGTGGTGTTTGACAAAGCGGGAGCGAGAGTCACCCTCTGCCTGGAGTAGCCAGGGGTGTTCACATTGGAAATATTCTGTCCGCAGATCTCGATTGCGTATTTGGCGGCCATCAGCCCGCTAAGACCGGCGTTGAAACTTGCCATCGAACCCTCTCCTCAGTAGGTGCCGCTAACCAGAGTGCCATCGACAGATTCTCGCTGCATCTGTCCGGTTTTCTGGTAAGTCGAGCCCTGACGCAACTGTCCAAACACCGCTCCAAGTACTTGGTCCAGTGCTTCCAGCGAACGAGAAATAAGAAACGCATTGCTTTGATGCACCTTATCAAGATCCCCCAGCGTCGTCAGCAGAACAGACCGAATCTCAAGCAGGTCACCAGCAACCTCAGGGTCAATTGCATCTGCTATTTCACGAACAGTAGGACGTTTCTGCATGCCCAACACCCGACCTATTGTCGTCTGCAGCATCTGCCGCTCATTGTCAAGCACAGCGACTTGCTCACACACTTGTTTGCCGTCATCGATCGTTTCGAGAATCCCCGCCGCGTCTGAAGCGACTATCCGAGCCTGCTTCTCCTTCTCAATCTCATATACCTTCCCGTAAACACCTGCCGTGCTACGGAGGTTTTCTGTGAGGCTGCGGATGAGTCTTTCCAAGTCTTTCTCTCCGCTCGAAAGGTTCAACTCGTGTTTCGATCCGTTACCTGTCGTGTTCATCACTGCCCTCCGGGGCTGAAACTTCATGTATCGCTCTTTCGGTTTGTCCGCCAAGTTGCTTGCATATCTCTCGAGACAGGCCAGTCTGCTTTGAGCGAGCAATATATTGAGCGAGTGCAACGTCCATCATCTCGAAGTACAATTCCCCAGCCTTGTCTTCTTCGTCGAGTAGTCCGGACTTTGGAATAGACTTGCGCATTTCCTTCAAAAGAGAGGTCAACAGGACAGCCTCAAACTCCTGCGCCGTCTGTTCGAGTCTTTCCTCGCTCTTGATTTCTTTATTGGTGCCACTCCCTTGGAGCTTTGTTGGCATCAAGAAACTCGAGTCAAATGCAACAGGCATTCCCATATTCACAAACTCCTGCGTCCTATTACCTGGCCTACATAATCACCAGCTCTGCATGAAGAGCGCCGGCTTCCTTAATCGCCTGAAAGATCGCGATCATGTCTCTCGGTGTCACTCCCAATGCGTTGAGAGCTTTCGCGATATCCGCAACGTTCACCCCCGACGGCACAAGATGCAGTGCCCCCGGCTGTTCAACCACATTCAACTCCGTTCTCGGCACCGTTGTAGTCTCACCGCGCGAAAATGGCGCCGGCTGTGATACTCCCGGAGTCTCAGTGACAGTGATCGCAAGATTGCCATGCGAAACGGCTACGGTCTCGATCTTGACACATTCTCCGGCCACAATGGTTCCTGTCCGCTCGTTGATTACGATTTTCGCTGCTACATCCGTCTCAACGGTGATCTCTTCCAGACCCGCAATGAATGAAACAAGCCCTTTGCGAATGGAAGTTCCATCCGGAACCTTAACCCACACAGTTGCAGCGTCCTCAGCAAGCGCGCTTTCGGGAAACTTCGCATTTATGGCTTCCACCATGTGCGATGCAGAAGTGAAATCAGGATGACGCAAGGATACCTGGACCCTTCCATCCCACAGCAACGTCACCGGCACCTCTTTCTCGACAAGAGCGCCATTCGGAACGCGACCGGTCGTTGGGTGATTCTTCTGGACCTTAGCCGCCGCGCCTTCTACGCTGAAACCACCTACCGACACCGTCCCCTGTGCCACGGCGTAGACATTTCCATCTGCCCCATACAAAGGCGTTTGGATCAGCACACCGCCCTGAAGGCTGGAAGCATCACCTATTGATGCCACCGTGACATCAATCCTTGTGCCAGGTTTGACGAAAGCGGGAAGGTTGGCTGTCAATGTCACGGCAGCGATATTCCCTGAACTAAGATCCTCCGGGGAAACACTTATCTTCAGTTCTTCGAGCATGTTGCTGGCAATCAACGAGGCAAGAGATGTGCCATCGCCCGTACCATTGAGACCTATAACCAGTCCCTGCCCCAATAGCTGATTGTCCCGAGCACCGCTGAGATCAGCAATGTCTTTGATGCGCGCAGACGCCAGGCCATCGACAGCAAAGGCCAACATAAATACCGTCCACACCACAATCAGAAGAACGCGTTTCATTATCAACAGTCTCCGATCCCTTGGCACATGTGCCACCATAAGTCAGAACGGCCAAATGAAATCAATAACATGCTCACCCCAGCCGCGATTCGAGCTAGTGACGATCGGTCCATCATTCTTATAGCTGATCGTTGCGTCGGCGATTTTCTCGGAAAGAACGGCATTGTCCGCACCGATGTCCCGCGGTCGAACGATCCCTGCAATCGACACAAACCGGCTTTCTCTACCCGTCTGCAATCTACGTGAACCTTCGATCAACAGATTGCCGTTGGGCAGGAGTTCTTTGACCGTCGCCGTTAGCCGAATTACCAGCTTGTCCTTACTCTCGTAGTCTCCACCGCCCTTATGTTCGCGGTTGGACTCCCAGTCCGCGGCTGGCGGCTCGGTCACCGGGCTTTCATATCCGAAAAGTCGGAAAAGGTTCACCTTGAACTTCGTAGAGCTTTCCTTCTTATAGTTTTGATCCTGCTCACTCGATGCAAAGAACTGTTCCTGAATCAGAATCGTTATGACGTCGCCGATCTCACGCGCTTTCGTGTCAGTAAACAGGCTCGTCTCTGTCTTGGTTCCTGCCCAGAGTGAATCAGCCAATGTTTGACCGCTGACAAGACTGGCAAGCAGTATCACAACTAGTGTTACTTGTTTCAGCATTTTGGGTCCTCTTCCGCCCTAGTAAACGACTTCAACGGTTCGTGCGTCTACGATTTTCCCCAAGACTTGGCGCCGTGAGTCAGAGTTCGTCAGAGGAATGACTTCCCCCCTCCGACCGTCTCGCTTTGCCACTCCCTTGGCGGTTACCCATACAGATCCCCTGCTGATCTGCATCGTAACAACATCTCCTCTTCGCATTGCCGGCGGAAACAAAAGCATCCTAGTTGTCAGGACATTCCCCGGCTTGATTACTCTGGCAGCAGTACTATTTTCAATCTGCGACAAATCCTCGACATACGTGTCTCGCATGCGCGCCACATCCACGCTTTCCTCATCAACCATCGACGCAAGAACTGGCTCTCCTCGGTTGATCCCCTGCCTTGCAACCAACACTGCCTTGAAAATCTGCACATCCAGAAGAACGGAAACACGTCGCCACAGCCTTTCTTCCGAACGAATCTCCACAAACACTTGCACCTTGCCACCCTGGACAAGTTCCCCCCTGTTGTTTTGCACAATCATCTCTACTTCCTGGAGACGTGCGGGAACAAGACAATCAGTGGAGATCTTCGACACAGACACAATGACCTCGCCACCGTACTCGGAGACGCGATCAGCAACCCAGTTCTTCGCTTTTTCGCCGATCTCCTTCGAAGTGATTCTTCGCGCGGCAATTGTCACTACCGAGTAGGGAGACCCTGACCAGTTGATTCCGGGAAGTCCGATTTCCGACTGCCTCACGTACGTGCGAATAGTCGCAAGATCGATTCGTCGTGTGCTTCCCGGCCACGGAGCGTTTCCCATGCTCAAAGCGGAGAGTTGAGCGACAAGCCCGTCGGACTCACCGGTCACGTCGGCGATCTCGCCGAGCGTAACACTTGGCCCCTGTACCACGACTTCGTCTTTGATATGCACGTTCACTGCTCCGTCAGCGGCCGCAAGCGCACCACTCAGAGCAACAGTGCAAAAACAAATTGTCAAAACCCACTTCATCAAGCTACTGCTCCACTATCACGTTATGCCGTTGATGGTTGACAACATTTCATCACTTGTCCGAATCGCACGAGAGTTGATCTCATAAGCCCTCTGAGCAAGGATAAGGCCTACAAGTTCTGTTACGGCGTCCACGTTCGACCCTTCAAGAAATCCCTGCATCAGTTCACCCAAGCCGTCAGCTCCGGCTGTGCCGGAAATCGCGGTACCGGATGCAATCGTCTCCTGGTAAAGATTACCGCCCATTGCTTTGAGTCCGGCCGGGTTGATGAAGTCGTGCATCTCAAGCTGCCCGACGTTTGTCATTGTTCCTTCACTGCCAACGAGCACGTTGACGTTCCCGTCAATACCAATGGACACATCTGTCGCATCAGTCGGTATGCTGATACCCGGAGAAATGACATAGCCTTCGTTGTTCACGAGCTGACCACTGCTATTGAGTTTGAATCCTCCGTCCCTGGTGTACGCATACGTCCCATCTGGGAGAGATACGCGAAAGAAGCCTTTGCCCTGAATGGCCACATCAAGTTGGTTGCCCGTGTTTATCGGAGCGCCCTGAGTAAACACCTTCGCTGTCGACGTCACTTTTGACCCACTACCGACCTGAAGACCCGTAGGAATCTCAAACCCTTCGGCCGCCTCCGTGCCAGGCGTCACGAGCATCTCATACAGCAGGTCCTCAAAAGCAACCTGACTCTTCTTGAATCCCGACGTATTGATGTTGGCCAGGTTGTTCGAGATCGTGTCAACAAGAAGCTGCTGACCCTTCATCCCCGTTGCTGAAGTAAATAGTGCTTTGAACATCTATCGCTCCTTTGCTCTCGACTACACCGTCTTCTGGCTCGTGGAAATAAGTTGCTCTGTGCTCTTGTCTATAGACTTCAAGGATCTTTGCGCCGACTCAAGACTGCGCATCGTTGCGATCATTCTGACAACTTCCTCAACCAGATTTACATTGGACTGTTCAAGGTACCCCTGCCGGATCTTGGCGTTTGCGGCATCAGTGGGGACAGCATCCTCAGATTCCGGTGCAAAGAAGGAATAGCCAACGGGATTGAGCTTCACATCATCGTCAAACTGCACGACTCGGAGTGTCCCGAGTGCCAGCGGCACATGAGGCTGGCTACTCTGGTCAATGGCGGTAACGTTGCCTTCAGCGTCAATCTTCAAATTGCTTGCAAGTGCAGGAATCTGAATGGGACCGCCGGTGCCGAGAACTCTCGCACCACTCAGAGTCACTAGCGACCCGTCGCCTGCACGAGCAAATTGACCGTCCCGGGTGTAACGTTCCCCCTCGGCAGTTTGAACAACGAAGAACCCTTTACCATCAATGGCGACACTCAGCGCATCTTCGGTGTAGTTCATGTTGCCGGGGGAGAAGTCGGTCACCACATCGGGAATGTTGACAAGGCTGGGGTCGGGATCTGTCTCGGTGTTGTATTGCTGAAACAACTCAGTAGCGAACGAATCATAGACGGGTCTTTGCCGTTTATAGCCCGTCGTATTTACGTTGGCTAGGTTTCGAGCAATTACCTCCTGGCTTTGGAGGTTGGCTGCCATCGAACTCGCTGCTGAATATAACCCAGAATCCATCAGACCCCTCCTGAGAAAGTCGAACCTTCCTTGGAAAAGCAGCGTCGCCGGATCATGCCGCGCGACACCTCAGAGGGAAAGCAAGTGGCGTGCCAAAAGCCACCAAATCAGATGGATCTGAGTTTAGAGTGTCCTAAGTCGTGTTGTATCCATAGGATATGAATCCCGGGCTATGTAACCGCAACGGCAGCAGCGCCGTGCTTAAGCCGGGATGGAGGGCCTATCTTTCCGGTCGGACGGAAAAGTCTTCCACGTCCTTCCACAAATCTGGAATGCTCAACAAAACCCATTTTCTCATAAAGTGCTCGTGCTGACTGGTTCTCTTCTTCAACTGTCAAGACGATCGTGTCAATCGCGGGAAGGAGGCTGTCAAGGGTCGTAGCGAGACATTCGGCCGCAAGCCCCCCGCGTCTATGACTTGGGTGTGTCACAACGTTGCCAACAACAGCCACACCTTGTTCCTTCGACATGCAGTGAACAGCAGCCGAGGAAATGATATCTTGGCCACTACGCACACCGTAGTAGTTGCCCGACAGCAATTGATAACCGTCAACGCAAAACCGTTCTGCGTGCTGATAGAGTGATTTGATTGCTGGCAGGTCTTTCTGCACCAGTTGCTCAACCATCACTCCGGAAGTCGCTCCACTCTCAATGAAGGCACAAGTGTCTAGTTGCATCCGTACCATCGACCGCTCCTGTTTCCAGCGGTACCGCGAACTCAAAGCCTGTACGTGGTCAAACGGAACGTAGCAAGACACTCGTGGAGGCAACATTGCGAGGTGGGAAAATATTTCCGTTACCCCTTCGGCACTTCCGGCAGTAAGAACAACGCAAGGATCACAACGACAATACAAAACGACAGCAGCTCGCATTTTCCATGCATCGTCGTATGAGGCAACCCATATTGTAAAGTCCTTGTACGGGTCCTCGGTAAGCGATATGTGAAAAGCGTGTCGAGCAGTGTCGTCTTCGAGCAACGGTATCACGTCAGAAGGTGTCTTGA
>Ga0180433_10002542_pt1 | contig 27996 bp, 25 predicted proteins | sample SS_ome_8_FD_132980 | JGI IMG/M metagenome (GOLD analysis project Ga0180433, IMG submission 132980) | Hypersaline lake sediment archaeal communities from the Salton Sea, California, USA - SS_1_D_1 metaG | ecosystem: Environmental > Aquatic > Non-marine Saline and Alkaline > Hypersaline >... | reverse complement strand
ATCTTTTCTATGCAACCCTCCCCAAAATTTTGTACAATATTTGAAATTAGTTACATTTAGATAAATTTTAAATTACAACCAAAAACAGTCTTAAGGAGCTAACAATGCACGTTATCAAGCCACTTTTAACACTCTCAAGCAATCTTGTTTTTGTCTTTATCGGCATATTGGGCATAGGCTTTATTATAGGATTTCACGAGCTTGGACATTTTTTATTTGGAAAGCTATTCCAGATCAAAACCCCCTCTTTTTCCGTAGGATTTGGCCCCAAAATATACCAGAAGAAAATCGGCGAGACCGATTTCTCGATAGGCGCCATTCCATTAGGAGGATACGTAGAAAGTGACACAAAATCATTCGAGTCTAAGCCCTATTACCAGAAAATGATCGTTCTCGGAGGAGGAATAGCTTTTAATCTCCTATTTGCATATATTGTATTTTGTGCCCTATTTTCTCTCGGGCTTCCAAATACAAGGTACATATACCCTGTAAATACCGTCCCAATAGTAAAATCTGTCGATAAATCGCAAGAGATACAAAATCTTGGACTACAGCCTGGAGATCAAATAATATCTGTAGAAGACCAAAAAATCGAAAATAAAACCACACTGTTATTCTTAAAACTAAAAGAACTCGGCAAAAAGAAAGCTCTTTTGCAGATAGATCGTGACGGCATAACACAAGATCTAACGGTCGACCCAAATGAATTAGTAAGAGCTTTCGTACAAATGAAAATCGCGTTCCAATTTTCGGACAAAAAAGGTTCAGGGATTATTGATTCCGCAACAAAAGGTATAAAACTCACAAATGCATATATCATGATGACATTTGCAATATTTAAAAACATGTTGACCAAAAGAGACACATCTGCGGTTGGAGGACCAATTTTAATTATATCAGAAACCATTAAAGGCGCAGGACAAGGGCTAAAAACCTTCCTTCTTCTTTTGGCCATTATTAGCGTCAGTCTTGCGATTATCAACTTATTACCGTTGCCAATTTTAGATGGCGGACAAGCACTACTTTATACAATAGAAGCTATTATAAGAAGAAAATTACCTGAAAGAGCAAGAGAAATAATAGCTTTAGCAAGCTGGGCACTTATGCTTCTTCTATTCGTTCTTATAAGCGCTAGGGATATCTGGAGAATAGTTCTTTCATTTATTAAAAAATAAAACACAGTAATTGTCAAAAACTAAAATACGAAAGCCGCGATGGTTGTTTCCATCGCGGCTTTTTTAAAATCATTAATACTCAAATTTTGCAGTAACTTAGCTAATTTGAGCCTTGTGAGGATGCTCAGATCCAACATACACTTTCAACTTTTTGAAAATCTTACGATTAAGCTTGTTTTTTGGCAACATTCGCTTGACTGCAAGCTCAACAATCTTTGTTGGATGCTTGGCCATCATTTCTTTTGCTGTTGCTGTTTTGTATCCGCCCATCCATCCTGTATACCAGTCATAAATCTTGTCTTCCATCTTGTTACCTGTCAACGCTATTTTTTCCGCGTTTACAACAACAACATAGTCTCCAGAATCTGTCTGAGGGGTATATGTTGGCCTGTCCTTACCTCTGAGGATATCAGCTATTTTTGTAGCTAAACGGCCCAAAACTTGACCTTCCGCGTCTATTACACGCCAGTTTGGTTTATGATCTTCTTTTTTCAAGACAAAAGATCTGTTCATATCTCTATTATCAGCCACGGATAATCCCTCTAAATCTTTATTTTAACAATCTAACATTACTAAAAATTAACAAATTTTACAGGTACATTAAACGAACGAGACATACCTCTTTATTTAATGTAAAGGAAAAATCTCCAATGGTCAAATAGAAACTTTAATTAAATAGTTCAATTATGTACCATAAAATAGTATAATTGAACATATGTAACCATTTCAAATAAGGAATTTTATGACAAATACATGGATCGTTTTATTGCCAACCATAATTGTTTTGATATCGGCTTTCACCATAAAAAGACTTGACCTATCACTCGGATTAGGAATATTAAGCGCTGCTTTAATCGCAACCGACTTTTCAGTTATAAAGATTTTTCCACTTATCGCAACCAGATTTTGGAGCAATATAGCAGATATAAAGAACATTTATCTTCTATCATTTATCATAATTCTCGGAGTCATCATAGCACTTCTGGCTGCATCCGGCGGGGCTTCTGCTTTTGCAAGAGTGGTAACAAAACGGGCAAAAAACTCAAAAATGGCCGAATCCTCTTCTATCATGCTTTCATTTGCCCTTTTTATCGATGATTATTTGAGCAACCTAAAAGTCGGCTATATAATGCGACCAATAACCGATAAATTTAAAATTCCACGCGCAAAGCTTGCCTTTTTAGTTCACTCAATGGCAGGCGCACTTGTTATCATAACTCCTTTTTCAAACTGGGGAGCTTTTATATCTGGCGAACTAAAAGGATCCGGCATTACAAGGGACACCAACGAAATAATACGGGTACTGGCCGATCCATTTTATTCTTACATGAAATGCATTCCGTTCATATTCTACTCATTTTTAATAATCGCATCGGTCATTTTCATAGTAAAAAGAAGAATATCGTTCGGCCCCATGGAAAAGCATGAGGAAATCGCAAAAGAGACCGGAAACCTTTTTGGAGGAAGAACAGATGTAAAATCACACGAACTCGAAAAAAGCAACCAGAAAGGCTCTCTTGCCGACCTGATCATACCGATAGGATCGTTAATTTTGTCCATCATAATCGGATTTTTGTACAGTGGTGGCTATCATTTGCTTGGTGGCACAAGAAGTTTTGTTGGGGCATTGCAAAACCTAAATAATGCTTTCTTTGTTGTATTCATTTCTGGAATCTTTTCTTTAACTGCTAGCATTGTGTTTGCACTTGTCAGAAAAAAAATTAAAGCAAAAAAAATCCCCGGCATATGCATAACTGGCGCAAAAATGATGTACGAGCCACTTGTCATGATCCTACTTGCATGGACATTGGGAAGCATTTTAGGAGAAGACCTAAAAACTGGAAGCTATTTAGCCCACGTACTTCTTGGCTCATTTAGCATAAAACTTATTCCACTCATGCTCTTTATAACATCTGCAATATGCGGCATCGCTACAGGAACCTCATGGGGTACAATGATGCTCCTTATTCCCATATCAGTACCAATGATCATTGGACTTGCACAGTTGGGCATACCAACCACGCTTGATAAAATTGCAATCTTAATTCCATCTTTAGGCGCAATATTTTCCGGCGCCATATGCGGAGACCACATTTCTCCAATTTCAGAGACAACTATTATGGCATCTATGAGCTCAGGTTCAACACCCGTGGATCATACCTACACACAAATGCCTTATGCTATCCCCGCAATAATAGGCTGCGGAGTCGCATTTTTAGCCGCCGGATTTTTAATAGACTACTCCTGGTGGGCAAGCTTTTTAGGCTCAATTGCTATCGGCTTAGTTATCACCCTGGGATTGCTTGCATTATTGAATAAGAAAAAATAATCCTAAATGCCTGCCGACTTCCTAGTTACTTCCTCGTTGAATACGCGCACCCCTAGGAAGATTTGAGATAAACCCTCTTATTTCCTGCCTTCTGTCAGCATTCAAAGAATCCGCCACAAACCAGTGATATTCTTGTCCCACTTTAATAACAAATATGCAAATCCAGTGACCTATGCCCCTACTACCTTTGCGCATATTTCCCAACACAAAACAATGCGCAGATCCACCTACAATTCTGTCAAACACTCTTGAAAGATTGACAGCATCAGCTGATGCTTGATCGTCAAATACGAAATCCCCTTCAATGATAGTTAAGTTTTCAGCAATGTCATCTAAGCGCTCTCTCTTCAATTGTATACCCGCAACGCGACTCCCTACTATTAAATGTCTTAGTTCCCTCGGATTCAAATTACTTATTTCTGCCGAAGCTTTGTGCTGTTGAACATATCTTTCTTCTTCCTGCCGTCTTTCCCTGTTAACCAAACCAATACGCCGAAGAAGATTCCGAATTTCTTCTTCTTCTACTGGAGTTGCATCTTCTCCCCTACGTCTTGCCTTAGCTCTGATAGCATCAATTTGAGCATCTAAAGGTCTAACTCTCTCTCTAAAACGCTCACCTAATTCGAGAATCTGTTGAATATGCTGACCTTCAATAAGAGCCTTCATTAATACATCGTTATTTCTTAACCATCTAAGAAATTGAGTTGCGTCTTCGATTCCGCTTTGCATTTGACTCAATCGATCAAACAACTGTCTAGCAGAGTCAATATTTCTTTCCTCAAAAATTCGAGCCAGTAAAGCACAATTTCTAACCGACATCGGCCCACAAGAGTTTGATGAAGGACGAACCTGCACAAACTGATTAGGAACTCTAACTTGATAAATATGATGATTCGATTTTCCAGACTGAACACTTATCGGCCCAAACATCAAAACATTACCACGTCTAGCCCAACGTAGAAACTCATCAACTCTAAACTTGATATCCGTATCCCATAAACGCTTTTTCTCCAGGCTTTCACGACGCCAATCTTCCTCTAGTCTTGCCCTTTGAACCGAGGCTACTGATATTTGCTCTATTATTCTTCGGACTAACTCCTCTCTTTTATCTTTCAAGATTGCAATTTCACCTTCTGCCTTCATAACCTCGCCCAAAAGACCTCGAAGTTGCTGAGTATCTTTTTTCGATTCGCCCAATCTTTGTAATCTGCGCTCAAACCCCTTTAAAATAGCATCCTCTTTAGAAAGTATTCCTATTTGGGCAACAATCTCATGCCTCAACTTTACTTTTTCATCTAATTTTAATCTGGTTTTAATTTCGACACCTTTAACCTCCTGTAAAAGACCTGTCAATTTTTCTAAATCCTTTTTCTGTGCCTGATATCTAATTTTTAAATACCTCAACACGTTTGATTCTGCTTTCTTTTTCGCCTCATTTTCTCTTCTTGCTCTTTCTCTTGCTTCTTTTTTGCTAGCTTCGATGGCTACACTCGTCTCGAGAGCCACCAGTAAATTTTCTGCCTCTCTTCTCCCAATGTTTTCCTTCTTCATAAGGTCCGTTATTTTCCGTCTTCTTGCTACTTCAGTCTGACCAGATGGTCCTGGCTTTGGTTTTGGCTTTGGCTTTGGCTTTGGCTTTGGTTTTGTCTGATCTGGTAAAATATTGAGAAATCTTGCAATTCTCCTCACAGCCCCTGGCTTACGTTTTCTGATAACATCCAATATTTGAAATTTATATTGATTTGACAACGTAACTTTTCCTATCCGTTTCATTCCTCCCAGAGAATCTACTATTCTGATTATTAGCTCTTGAAACTCTTGCTGAAGTACTCGGTCATCTAGTACAAACTTCAGTATTTTATTTAATTCAGTCAGCCCTAACCTTCTAAGTTGAAGATCAGAGAAATCATCTTGATAACCTCGCAAAGTAGGCCTTCTGTAAGACCCAAAAATACAACCCGTGGTTAACATAGAAAATGATAAAAAGATGAGTAAACATTTCTTATTCATAGAATTATACCTCCTTACAAATATAGAGAAAAACCTCAATATATAACCTCATCATCTACCTGCTCCTCTTTGTTCTAAAAATATCATTAATATTGACAACGTGGCAAATAAAAAGAGAAAAGAGCTAAATCTACCCCAGTTGTGAATCATTCCCCCCAAAGCTACCCACAATAACCCTTATTAAATAACGAAAATTAGATAATTTTATTTTTTTTGAACAAAAATATTATTATGCCCCTAAGACTCGATTTGATCGACACTCTGCAGACCAGACTCCATAAATTCTTGCACTTCATCAACACCTTTAGGAATTATATCACTCAGACATATAGCCCTGTCTTTTTTGATCCAGTAGTTATCCTCGATCCTAATACCAATTCTTTCCTCTGGAATGTACAACCCAGGCTCTATGGTAATAACATCGCCCTCTTTAAGAGGATCCTTAATGTTTCCCACATCATGAACATCCAAACCAAGATAATGACCTATACCGTGAGTAAAATATTTGTCATAACCACCTTTTTTATTGAGAAACACTTTTGCCAAATGAGTTAAAGATTTATCTTTTTGATCAGGATTATGAAGATAATATCCTGGCTTTGCAATAGATGCAATATAGTTTTGCGCTTCAAGCACAATATTGTATAATTTTTTCTGTCTTTCGGTAAAACAACCCGAAACTGGATACGTTCTTGCAATATCAGCACAATAATGATCAAGTTTTGCACCGGCATCAATGATAACAAGGTCCCCATCCTTCATTGGTGAACAATTTTTATGATAATGCAAAATGGTCCCGTTACTCCCGCTGGCAACAATTGAAGGGTACGCCGGCTTTGCACAAACCGAGGTAAATATATACTCTGCAGCAGCTTGCACTTCGCTTTCTAAAGCCCCACCCTCTATCACTCTGACAGAAGCATCGTGAGCCATAGCAGTAACACTAATCGCTTCAGAAATTTTTCCAATCTCAAAAATATCTTTTTTTCTTCGCATATTAGCAACAATATCAGATACATCCACAATATTTTTGTCGCCCAACATTGGAACAAAAGATTTTATTCGATCTAAAACAAATCTTTGCTCAAAATATTGATGAGTATTTTTTGGGTTTAACACAAAGAGGTTTCCATCATTTGATACATGATCTGACACAAAACACAAAAGATTTTCGTAGGAGTCTTTATCAAAATGAGGATATATTTGTATCCCCTTTATTGCTTTACCAAGCAGTTCTATTTTTTCAAAACAAAAATGTTGCGCATCTTTTTCAGTAGACTCTAAGGTACTGCCCATCCATTTTTTTCTTTCCTGCACACAATTTGGAACAAAAAGAGTTGATTTGGCTTCCATATCGATAGCAATCACAACCCCAGACTCTTCTATTCCTGAAAAATAATAAAATGTACTATCTTGCCTGAATCTAATATCCGGATTTTCAAATGACGCAAAAAGAAGAATCAATCCATTTTTTACATTGGGATTATTTTTTTTAATTGCCTTCGCCAAACAAACTCTACGTTCTTGATAAGATTCAAAACTCGGCTCTACCAAATCACCAAAAAACATTTTCATTCCTCAAAAATTAAAATGGACGCCGTTCTGAGATAGCCTTGAAAACGGTTAACCTATCCATAAACTCCAACGATGAACCTACAGGAATTCCCCGCGCCAAACAAGATAATGTAACTTTTTTTTCCTTTAATTTCTTTGCGATGTATGCACAGGTAGCCTCACCTTCTGGCGTCTGATTTGTAGCCAAAATTATCTCTTTTACTCCCAGATCAACCCTTTTTACGAGGCTGTTTATGGTCAAATCATCCGGCCCTACCCCCTCTAGCGGGCATATAACACCACAAAGCACATGATACACGCCGCCATAACCACCCGTTTTTTCTATGGTAAGCAACTCCTGCCACGTCTCGACCACACACACAAGCGTTTGATCTCTCTTTACATCTGAGCAAAACAAACAATCTTTGCTGCGCTCTTTCCAAGAAAAACAGGTCGAACAACGTAAAACATTTTTTTTAGATGCAAGTAAAATCGTACAAAACTTTTCAAGATGATGCTCATCCATATTTAAAAAATGTGTTGCAACACGATTTAGATTTTTAGATGCAAGATAAGGAACCTGCTGCAAACATCTTAAAAGATTGTCGAGCGATGGAATATTTTCTAACATTTTTTATCACGCAGGTTTGAATTTCTTAATTAAAAATGACTGCAATAAACCGATACCAACACTAGAAACAATATAAAGACAAAGCCCCGCAGACATCCCCGCACACATTGGTCCCATTACAAGACCCATAGCAATAAAAACAAATCGCTGTTTCGGATCCACTGTAAAGGCATTTATTAGCAGACCAAGAGACATCATAGCAGGAAAAATATAATACGGATCTTTTGCAGACAAGTTGGTAATCCATAAAAACGGCTCTCGATATAACTCTACAGAAGTTCTCAACAAATTAGCTAACGCAATAAAAACGGGAATCTGCAACAACAATGGCAAACATCCGCCTAACCCTGGCATGCCATGTTTTCGTATTAATTCCGCCCGTTCTCTGGCCAAGGTAGCTTTGTCATTTTTATATTTTCTTTGGATATATTCCAACTTTTTCTGGAACTCTTTGCGCTTTTTGTTTCCGGTCTCCATTTTGAAAGTAAAAGGTAGCATCAAAAGCCTCAAAAGCAGCGTAAGCAAAATTATCGACAAGCCATAATTTTTGAGATATTTATTAAAAAACTTAAGAATTAAAAGAAGGTACTTCGAAATAAATGCAAACCAACCAGAGTATCCTAATGTTTTCTCTAATCTTGTATCAACAGCAGCTAAAGCCTCCTGCCTTTTTGGCCCAAAATAAAAAGAGATGTTCCATGACTGTTTTTTATCGACGGTCGGTCCCTCTAAAATTGAAAACAATTTACTGTCACTCAAAAGCTTGTAGTATGCCCGATGCACAAACTGATCGGGGTCACTTATCATCGTATGAACAAAATACTTGCTATCGGTGCCAAACAATTTTGGTTTCAGCCTTCCGACATTCTCATCCAAACGTCCCCGCACGGTCTTTGTAACAGTCCCTCTTTCGTTTACAGATACTGCCGATATAACATCCTCTTTGCCAAGCTGAGGCATCATAGGAGCATCAAAAAACAATCGGGGTTCTACACCCTTTTCCAACTCCTTTTTAGGAGTGATCGCAACATTCAGATCAACTTTGTAGGTTTTTTTATACACCGTAAATTTCTTATCAACAATAAAATCACTCTTAGGCGAATCATACCTGTAATGCAACACAACTTCTAAATCATTCTCTTTTTTGTCCAAAAGCTTGTAGTAATACGGCGTTTTTTCATCAAACGCTAGCAACAAGCATTTATTTTCTCTCTCCGTATCTGCAACTGGAAAAACAGTACCTAGTCCCCGCAATTTCCCATTTGAAGCGCCGGTATACTCCAACCGTTCGAGGGACGCCCCATCATTGGAAAAGGTATACTTCGCTAAACTTGTTTCAAACTCAGTTAAAACCTTTGGGTGCAACCTTTTTTCATCTATAAAATCTATCTCTTTGTTTAATGGCCTAATCTCCTGTTTAGACTTAGGAGCAACAAAACTTTGCCCAGATACCGCTTGGCCTTGATCAACAGACGCTTTTTTACCTCCAAAAAACCAATACTGAATGGCCCAAGTAGTCAGTAATGCAAGGGAAAGTGGAAATATTAAATCTTTAAATTTCATGATCAAACATCCTCTAAAAGAATTTTACAAAAAAGCAGCTCAACTATGTAAATACAATCGGTAAATTATTTCAACAAAAATCACTTTTTTGCTCTAAAAAAATCGACTAAATACCCATAAATTATAACAAATAAAACTATATAACACCAGGGCCAGATGCAATATAATTTTACATAAAATTTTTAATGGGCTATAAAAATACTAAAGAGGCTTTTTAACACAAATGCCGGTTTTGTATAAAAAAAGAGGAAGAGTTTATGAAGATGCAAAGGCGAAAATTCAGAATTGGAGATCTCGCTCAGAAGCTAAATATCGATAAGTTTGTCATTCGATTCTGGGAAAAAGAGTTCAACCTAAGGCCTCAAAGATCTGAAGGCGGTCAACGATTTTACGAAGAAAAAGATTTTGAGAAATTTCAGATTATAAAAAATCTTCTTTATAAAAAAAAGTTTACAATAGCCGGAGCCAAAAAACAGCTTGAATTACACGCAAACAACAAAATCATAGCATCACAAAAAACAACCATCTCTCCCCGCACTGTTAATAAAAAAATAATAAAAGAAATAATAAATCTAAAAAAGCAACTTCTTAAACTCAAAAAACTTCTTTAAAAATCCTCCCATAACCTCCCCAATCTCTGTTCTGTCAACCTTGTAAATTTTGATTATTTCCTTTAACCTAGTATCTGTCCGCAAGTCATAGAAAAAAATTTAAATTCTCTGAGGCACAATGTACAAAAAGAAAGCACATTTACACTTTGTAGGAATTGGTGGCATTGGAATGAGTGGTATCGCACAGATACTTCGCTTCCAAGGCTACAATATATCTGGCTGCGATTTAGATTTACATCAAAAAAGTATAAAAGACTTACAAGCAATCGGGTGCAAAATTTACCATGGAAACAACACAAAAAACTGCAAAAACAATGACATAGATATTTTGGTGTACTCATCCGCAATCAAACCAGATAATCCTGAAATAGTTGCTGCCCAAAAACAGGGAATTCCAACAATACCAAGAGCACTCATGCTTGCTGAACTTATGCGGACAAAGTACAGCGTTGCAATAGCAGGTGCACATGGCAAAACAACTACAACATCACTCATTTCACACATTCTCATAGAATCTGGAATGGACCCTACGGTTATCATCGGAGGACATTTAAAAAACATTTCAACAAATGCGCGGCTTGGCAAAGGGGATTTTTTGGTTGCTGAAGCAGATGAAAGCGATAGATCTTTGGTACATTTGCAAGCAACACTAGCAGTTGTAACCAACATAGACCTTGAACACTTAGAAACATACCAAGATCTAAAAGATGTAAAATCAACGTTCAAAATATTTTTAAACAACTTACCATTTTATGGTAAAGCATTTTTATGCATCGATGATCCAAACATACAATCAATATTACCAATGCCACACTTGAAAATAATCAAATACGGCCTTGACAAGCAGCTTGCAGACTTTTACGCAAAAGAAGTAACACTTAATCCCGACCATTCTACATTCTCTTTGTATAAAAAGAGTTTACCGTATCCACTCGGGAAAATAATTATCAAAATGCCAGGCAAACACAATGTTTTGAACTGCCTTGCGGCAATTTCTGTTGCATATGATCTTGGAATAGATTTTGAAAAAATATCAAAAGCACTAGAAAGCTTTAAAGGCATAGAACGCAGATTTTGTTACAAAGGAACCTTCAGGGGTGCCGAAATATTTGATGACTACGGACATCATCCAAAAGAGATACAAAGCACAATAGAAGTTGCAAAAAAACGAGCAAAGAAAAAGCTTATTGTCGCATTTCAACCACACCGGTACACAAGAACACATAAACTCTGGGATAATTTTGTAGAAACATTCGCAAATAGCAACATAGACCATCTGATAATAACAGACATCTATCCGGCAAGTGAAGCCCCTATAGAAAACATTAACAGCAAAAAACTCGTTGCTGACATCATCGCAAAAAACCCGTCATTCCCGGTCACTTACTCCCCTTACGATGATAATCTCTCGGAAATAAAACAACAGGTGCAGCAATACGCCGACGAGCAAGACCTAATACTCTCTCTAGGAGCGGGAAAAATAACAAATTTAGCCGAAAAACTCGAAAAACCCTAGATTGTCACAGCTTTGGACGATTTAGCCCCCTGATAGGTGATTATTTTAAAAAACAACCACATCAGTAGACAAATTCAAAGATTTTTAAGCTATACCCCTGTTTTACAAGGGTTTTTTATTAAATTTTTCTTACATAAGCCCTTCTGCTAAAACAAATCGCAACATTTCTTGAAGAAATTAAAAAAAACCCTTGATTTGCGACATTTACAAATAGTAAAATCAAAACAGAAGAATGGGCAACTAACACTTTTGACTCTTTAAAAGAGCTCTTCGATACGAGCCAAAGGCTCTACTCAGTATAATCGGGAGCAAAGAGAAAGGAGAACGCTATGAAAACAATGAAAACGGCAAGCAAATTGATGCTTGTATTTTTGGTTTTAGGACTTGCAGCAAACTCGTATGCAAAAGACAAAGAACCGTGGTCTAAACGGAAAAAAGCTGTCGTAGGACTTATACTCGGAGGCGCAATTGGTGCCGGAGTTGGTGCAGGAATTGGTGCCGCAGCATCATGTTGTTGCAGTAAAGTTGCAGCGGGAGCCGGTGGTGGTTTTGCTGTCGGTGCAGTAACAGGTACTGCAATAGGTGCAACAAGAAAAGAAGAAAAAAGCAAGCATCGTAGAAAAAATAAAAAACACAAAAAAAAAATAAAAAAGTAAAAAATATGGAAATATTTTATTAACCTTTTTAAATAAGGAGAACAATATGAACAAGAAAGCAATAGCAACAATAATGTTATGTTTATTTATCGGATCATCAACAACAGCACGCTTTGGTAGGAGCTACAGGGATGGTGACTCAAGACATGATGGCGATAGGTCTGGTAGAGGTGCCAGAGCAGCATTAGCAGGGGCAGCAGTAGGAGCAGCATTAGCAGGGGCAGCAGCAAGAAGGCGACGAGACAGAAATGGGACAAGGCGCTCAAGTCGAAGAGATGGAAGCAGCTCAAGTTCAAGAAGAAGCAGAAGGTAATAACCTGATCTCGAAAATAGGAGAGGAAAATGAAAAAACATCTATTGTCTCTTTTGACAATCACGCTACTACTGTCGAATGCAAGCCAGTTAAATGCTAAACAAGGTAGAGGCAGGAAATCGTTCGGAAAAATTGTCGGAGGAGCCGCAGGAGGAGCCTTGGGAGGAGCCGCCCTTGGCGGAGCTTTTGGAGGACGTAAAGGCGCGAAAATTGGCGCTGGCGTCGGTGCCGCTGTTGGACTTACCGCAGGAGCTACCGCAGCCGCCAAAAAAAAGGACAAGCGCAAATACTATTACGTGGATGAGCCAAATTACGTTCCAGTAAGACGAAGAACTCGTTACAGTAGACTTACATCACGACTGGCTGACGCTGAGGCAGAAATAGACAGAATCCGAGAAGAAAATGAGCAGCTCGAAGAAGAAAACAGCGACCTTAAAAATGACAATGAAAACCTAGAAAGAAAAAACAAAAGGCTCAACAAAAGACTCAATAGATGTAAGAAAAGACGAAAAGAACTTAAAGAAAAACTTGCAGAAAAAAGGAGAGAACTCAAGAAAGCAAACAAAAAAATAAGAGCCTTAGAAAAAGAGAAAGGCTAAAATTGCGTGAAAATAACAATCTTTGTGTGCTCCTGCTTGCTGTAATTTGGGCAGGAGCATTCTCTTACTGAAATAGAACAAAATCTTGCGGGTTTTTTAAAAATTATTAAAGTTTCAAACCCTTCAAATAGGGCTACTTTCTCCCACCCTAAACGCTCCATCTGATTGTTATAAAATTTTACAACGTCTAATGTCTTTATATCACTGATATACCCAAGAATTATCTTTTTATCTGCACAGCAGTAATCAAAACATTCTCTCAAAGGCTCTGAATTTAGAGGAATTGGCACATCTGATAACTTTGCTTCATGGAGCTGAATAATGTCATCCAAATCTTGCGCACCAACGCTTACAAGATTTACATTTATACGATTTTTACGATCTTTTTTTGTACTTGCGTCTACAAACTTTTTTGCATCAGATTCCGATACGGGAGAAAATATATTATTCTTTTCTGCTTGCGCTCTACAACCTTTTAAAACCTTGCCTTTAACAATTTGTTTTTTACAAGAGCTTATAGACAACAACGCAAACAGAGCCGCAATGCTTATATTTTTTAGCATCACAACCCTCTTGTCTTATTAAAAATTTATTTTTTTTCTTCAGGCTCAGCAGGTTTATCGGACTTTTGAGCAACCGGCTCTTTTGACTTTGCTAAAAGAGCTTTTTTTTGTGCTTTTTTCTTTTTAGCTTTAAGCTCTTTTTGTTCTTTTGTAAGAACTTTTTCTGCAACACGAGCAGCTTTACCAATTCTTTCCCTGATGTAATACAGTTTCGCCCTGCGTTTTTTACCGCTACGGATAAATTTAATAGATTCGATTAAAGGAGAATAGTAAGGGAATACTTTTTCAACAGATATCGCGTTCGCACCTATTTTTCTTACGGTGAACGTAGTTGAAGCTCCATTTTTGTGCATCGCTATGATGTCACCTTCAAAAACCTGTATACGCTCTTTATTGCCCTCTTTAACTTTTAGAGAAACAGCAACAGTATCACCGACAGCAAACTCTGGAAAGTTTCTATCGCATACGCCAAGTTCATTTATTGTTTCACGCGTCAATTTACTTGCCTTCATCTTTTATAACCCTTATTAATCATAATTTTTTACATAAAACGCAATAATTGGAAAATTTCTGAAATTAAATATTACAAAAAAATTCAACCTCTATCACTTACTATAAGATAAAAAAGCCTTTCTGACAATCACTATTTCAATTTTTTCACATTTGCACCAAGCCATCTGTCGAAAACTATTGCCGCAGCGGAGCGAACAGAAAGGTGATTATAGTCCGAAAAGCCCTCTACAGGGACCAAAACAAAGTCTGCGCGATCAATAATATCGTCACTTAACCCCTGCCCAGTACCAAATAGTATCAATACGGGGCGACCAAGTTTCCACACCTTGGCTTGATCGTGATAGGTGATAATGTTGTCTTTTTCGTACGATTTGGCTGATGTAACAATCACAACCGGTTTTTTGCCCTCTTGCTTTTCTATCTGCTTAATAACACCGTCCAAGCTACTTTTAAGCATAACACGTTTGACAGCCTCAAAACGGCACCTGTTATACTCCTTGCCAACATCGCTGTTCCAAAAATCGATCATTTTTTGTACAATCTTTTGCTGATCAACCAAAGGGGTTACAATAAAATAATTTTTAAGCCCAAAACTCTTTGAAGAACGCGCTATATCGTGAATATCCAACGACGTAACGGATGTTGTTCCTGACTTGTCACCGGACTCACCAACAAGAACCTCGTAATGCATAAGTGCAACATAATGTGGCGGAATACAATCTTTTGCCAATTCCTTTTGTTCAACGTTCATAGGCTGGGATCTCATCCAGTTAAAATGGTGCAAAACAGTCTTTTGTGCAGACTTTTTCAATCTCCATTTGCGAATCTCTTCATGATTTCCCGATCTGACAATATCCGGAACTTTATATCCTTTCCACTCTACTGGTTCAGCATAAGACGGATAATCAACAAATGGCCCGGTAAAAGATTCCATCTCAACCGATTCTTTTTTTCCTACCACCCCTGGGATTAATCTAAGAAATCCTTCTAAAAAAACCATAGCCGGCAAATCACCGCCCATAAGCACAAAATCTCCAATCGAGATAACCTCATCCGCATAATGCTGCTCAACCCTGTCATCCATGCCCTCATATCGGGCAGGAAGTAGCATCATATGTCCTTTTTTTTGAGCCAAATTTGCAATTTTACGCAAAAGATTCTGATCAAGCCCCTTGCCCTGCGGAGAAAAAAATATTTTAAATGCTGGGCCATTTTTTTGCTCTTTAGCCTCTATAGCCTTTTGGACCACTTCTGCCTTGATCACCATTCCCGCGCCAGGCCCAAAGGTTGGCGCATCAATACGTTCTTTTGGAGCTACAAACGACTTGAAGCTATCAAGATCGTAACCGACAAGACCATTTTCTTTGGCGCGTCTTACAAGGCTGGTTTCTAAAAAATTTTTATATATTTCCGGAAAAACAGAAAGAATTGAAATCTTCATCTACTTTGCTACATCTACAAACAAATTACGATCAGGGGACATCAAACTCGCTATAGAACGTATTGCTCGTATGGTATTCCCACTTTTCCCAATAACCTTACCAAGATCACCCTCGTCTACATGAATCTCAAGTATGATTTTAGAATCTTCCTTTTTTTCAGCAACAAAAACACTCTCAGGCTTTGCAACGAGAGCTTTTACTATGTACAGAACAACATCTTTAGGCATATCTTAACCTCAAAAATATGGGGGTAAAACTACGCCCCTTTAAGCTTTCTCTTTTTTTTCTTCTGTTGCAGCTTCTTCTTTAGGCGCCACCTCAGCCTTGGGAGCTTTCTCTTTTTGTGATTCTTCAGCTTTCTGACCATCCTGAGCTTGTCGAGAGGTTTTCTTCGACGCTTTTTTCGCTTTTGTTTCTGTCTCAGGTTTAATTTCAACCTTTCCGGTAGATAGGCCTGATTCTTTGAAAAGTTTAATCAATTTTTTTACTGAATCTGAAGGCAAAGCACCTTGGCTTACCCAATAATTCACTCGTTCTAGATCAAACCTTACTAACCTGCTGTTAAGAACATCATATGTTCCCAAATCTTCTAAAAATGCCCCGTCTCTCTTTTTCCGAGAATCTACAGCTATGATTCTATAAAATGGGGCCTTCTTTTTGCCTATACGAGACAAACGTATTTTAACTGACATGTAATTCCTTACTCCTATTATTTAGGTTAAAAATACAATTTTAAAAACGTCCAAACTTCTTAAAAAGTTTAGCATATTGCTGACTTTGTTCAAATCTCTGCAACAAAGTATTCACATCTTCAACTTTAACGCCCGCTCCCCTCGCAATCCTTTTTTTTCTCGATCCATCTAGAACTTTAGGATAGAATCGCTCTTTTGGGGTCATAGAGCTTATAATCGCCTTGAATCTTTTCACCTCTTTTTCACCTTTTTGCAACATCTCGGGAGAAACCTTGGATTTTGACATTCCAGGAATATATTTCATAATATTTGTCAACGAACCTAAGCGTCCTACCATATCCATCTGATTCGCAAAATCTTGCAAATTCATTTTGCCGCTCGTAAATGCTCTGTAGAGGGATTCTTGCTCGTTTTTCTTAATCTTCTCTTCAGCTTTTTCGACTAAAGATAAAATGTCGCCCATTCCCAATATGCGATCTGCAACACGCTTTGGCCTGAACAACTCTAAATCATCTATTTTTTCACCAACACCAACAAACGATATCGGTTTTTTTAGCGAATATCTGAACGCAAATGCCGCACCACCTCGAGAATCACTGTCCATCTTTGTCAATATAGCAGAGTTAAATGGAACGGTCTTATCAAACGTTTTTGCAACATTCAAAGATTCTTGCCCGGTCATGGAATCAAGGACCAAAACTTTGTACTTTGGCCTAACACTGGTATCTATCTGTTGAATCTCTTGCAACATGTCATTGTCAATGTGCAACCTTCCAGCCGTATCTAAAAAAACAATTTCAAACCTATCGCTTTTTGCGTAATCACTTATTTCTCTTGCTGCTTGCACCGGATCTTGGCTTTCTGCCCTGTAAAAACTGACTCCAGCCTGTTTTGCCAAAACCTCCAGCTGATCAACCGCTGCTGGCCGGTAAAAGTCTACCGATGCAAATAAAATTTTTCTACTTTTTCCCCTTTTTTCAGCCTGCTTTTTTACAAACTTGGCTAGTTTTGCAATAGTTGTCGTTTTACCTGATCCTTGCAAACCCATCACCATAACCATCGATGGAATTTGCAAAGAAAAACTTTCGGCGCCAGATTCTGCACCCAAAAAGTGCAAAAGGCGCTCATTAACAATTTTTATGAACTGATCCGATGGCTTCAAAGATTTTATAACTTTTTGCCCTACCACCTCATTTTTTATGCTTTCAGTAAACTCATCTACCAATTTGTAAGGTACATCAGCCTCCAAGAGAGCATCTTTAACTTTTTCAATAGCTTCCTGAACGTTATCCTCAGAAAGATATCCCTTGCCTGTCAAACGTGAAAATATCGATGAAAACTTCTCAGACAAAAAATCAAACATTCTATCGCCCCTGCAAATATTTAGCGTAAAACCGAAAAACAAAGACCTTCCAACTCTAAATATAAACTAAACTCCCAACTTTTTCCAGAAAAACACCACTTTGCGCCATGCTTCGAGACATTTTATATAACAGACTGCTAAAATTCTCATTGCAAAAACCACCAATACTGGCTTTAGCAAGCCACCCTGAGGCATTTACCATCCAAAACACCGCCAAACAGAAAAGATTTCTTGCAAATTAGGCAAGCCTAAAACAACTAAATTGCTACTCGAGAACGGCGCTCAAAAATCTGTTAATATTACTGACAAAGATGACAAATCACTTCTTCAATTTTTCCTCTCTAAAGTGGGCCGCTATCACCGGTCTTCATCTTGCGAAAATCTCAAAACTACAAAATACCTTGTTGAAAGCGGCGCAAAAATTGAAGACACGGATTTCCGAAAACCTGCACGAGACTTTTATTCAACACAACGGTTGCGGACTATTCCAAAAGAATTGATACGTTACCTGGAAAATGCCCATGCACTTCAACAATCAGAGAGCAAGTTAGATTTCGTTGTTGGCAAAATCTATGAAGGCGACGATGAAAAGGCAAAAGATACAATTAGGCTGGCTTTTTGCGAATCGCTGCGAGATACTTTAGACCAATACGTAGATAAAGAAAATTATTTTGAAACAACTTTATTTTCAGAATTGTGTAAAAAAATAAAGGACCATCCAAAAGTTGGACTTGCAATTTTAAAAACTTTTAACATAGAGGACGCAGCTATTTTAGAAAAAGAAAATCATGCAGCGTTTATAGACCATCTAATTGAAGTAAAAGATGATTTTTGTTTTGACATGCCCAGACTCTTGGCCTACAAAAACTTTTTAGAAGATTATTCCGCAAGACGCAAGTTTGTATTCACCAAAGAGGAAATGGGAATGGGAGTGGGCAATATGGTTACGATAGAAACTGACAACAGAACAATTGGAGTCCCAAAGTCGGTTTTGTTCAGCCACCTTGCCACATAATTGTCATACGCAAACATTTGTGTATACGTGGCACACAACATTTGGCTTTGCAACAGAAAAAACCTCCAAAAACTTGACAAATAGAAACCCGCTGCTATCATAAATAGTGTACCAGTCTTCGTCCGTACTGTACTAAAAAACGGTTGGAAAAAATAAAAAAATGAAAAAATCGGGCTTCTTCTGGCAAATAAGTTATTAAATTTGGACAAATTAGTGAGGTATATGAAAAAATATGAAAGCAAAAAGAACTTCTTCTGAAACAAATTACATTCCCAAAACCGCCCTTCTAGGAATACATTCTCCGTACAACAGAATCAAAAATATACAATCTTACTACGACGAATTTGTAAACCTGGTTAGGTCAAACGAGTTAGCTCATGATGATACCTTGTTTATGAAACTACGGGATATACATCCTGTATATTTTCTAACTAAAGGTAAGCTCGAAGATTTAAGAGAATTTTGCGAAAAAAATAAAATAGAACGGCTTATCATATCTGAGCCTCTCACCTCCCAACAAGAAAGAAATTTAAAAGATTATCTCGATTGTGATGTTGCTGACAGAACACAATTGATTTTGGAAATTTTTGAAAAACATGCCCATTCGGCCGAGGGTAAGGCCCAAGTTGAAATTGCCATGCTCCGGCATAAAAAAACTCGTCTTGCCGGAAAAGGTGTTCACATGTCACAGCAAAGTGGTGTAACCGGTAAAATTGGTGGTCCTGGTGAAACGGCAAAAGAGAGAGAAACACGTTATCTTGATCAGCAAATTCTCAAACTAAAAAGAAGGCTAGAAAAATTAAAAACAACCAGAGAGACGCAACGAAAAAATAGGTTCAGAAGCAATGTACCTCACATGTGTTTAATTGGGTACACAAACGCTGGAAAATCAACAATTTTAAACGCATTGACCAAAAGCAATGTGCTTGCCGAAGATAAACTCTTTGCAACGCTTGATACAACAACACGAGAATTATATTTGAACGGCACAAAAAAAGGCATTATCTCTGATTCAGTCGGATTCATTCAACAACTACCACATAATCTCATAGACGCATTCAAATCTACTCTAGATGAACTCAGATACGCTGATCTGCTACTTCACGTGATAGACATATCCGATCCAAACTGGGAATCTCATACAAAAATTGTGCATGAAATTTTGGATGAACTAGAAATTCAAAAGAACCTCCTTTATATCTTTAACAAAACGGATATGATCGACAAAGACGAATCAACAATGGAACTGATTAAAAATTATAAGCCATATGTTTTGACATCCGCAAAATCTAAAGACGGAATAAAAAAACTTGCAGATTATCTTGCAAAATGGTCCACCTCCGCCTAAAAACCCTTTACATACTTAACAAAACTGATATCATGTATTATAATAATTCAACAATTAAGTTAGAAATTAACAAAAAACAATTATTTATTTAGGAGGAAATATTATGAGAAAATTATTTATACTTTCGGCATTCTCTTGTGTGTTTTCTTTATCTCATGCGATGTTTGAGGAACATGACGGTGAATTTTATCATGGTGAACTTACTAAAAGTATATTTGAAAAAGAAACTTTTAAATCAAAAGCAAAAAAGCTGTTAGAAAACAGCGCCACAATAACCATCGCAAAAATAAATGCTAGTTTATTGAAAGCTTTAAATCGCTCAGAAGATGAAGCTTTCATTAGATTTTTGTTAGACAAAGATATCTCTAAAGAAGTAAGAGATGCATTAGAAGAAAAACTACGACAGTAAAATAGTTGAGAAAAAATAAAATAGGCTTTGGGATTCCCAGAGCCTATTTTATTTTCGAAAAATTTTAACAATATTCTTTAAATTTTCTATTTACAGATTATCCTTTTTGTAGTATCAAAAGTGCACAGTGTTTTTATTTTAATCATATCTTCAAAAGGGTAAACTATGAAGCAACAAAAAGGAGCTCTAGTACTGGGAGCATATTTATTTTTGGCATCTCTGTTTTCTTCACCTGTAGCGGCAGAAAGCAATTTTAATTTTAACGATGCCCTCAATTCTGTAGACGTTTTTCAAAATGAGGAGAATAAAAATACCGGATGTGAAATCATCTCTCAGAAAGATCAAGAGCCACTTGATAAGCAATACATAAAAAAAGCAAAAGAACTAAAAAAAGACGGTAAATGTGAGGAAGCCTTAACCTACTACAAAAAGGCCTTAAATTATAATCCAAAAAACTTTCAGGCATACTTTGAACTCGGCAGTCTGTTATACTCTCTGTCGAAATTTGATGATGCAATAAAACATTTTGACAAAGCAATAAGCTTACATCCTAACTTCGCTCCACTTTATTTCAATGTTTCCCTTTGTCACATGCAGAAAAAAGATATTGATAAAACAATTGAATATCTTAAAAAATCAATAGAAGTCGATCCTTCATACAAAAAAGCATACAATCAGCTCGGCGCAATTTTGCACAAGCATAAAAAAGATGAAGAAGCAGTCGTTTATCTCAAAAAGGCGCACGAAAACAATCCCGAAGCTTTTGACATGATACTTCTGCTGGGAAGAGCGTTACGAAACCTAGATAGACTTGAAGAAGCTGTCCCGTATTTTAGAAAGGCCCTTGAAAAAAGACCAGAAAGCACCGTCACCCTTTTGGAACTTGCAAATACACTCAACATGCTCGGCAACAATATGGAGTCGCTCGATCTGTACCAAAAAGCCCTAGAGATAAACCCAGAAATGATAACAGTAAAATACAATGTCGCCTATACAATGAAAAAAATGGGTTACGTGCAAGAATCACTAAAAATGTACAAAGAAGTTTTAAAAGAAAAACCTGATTATGCACAAGCACACTTTAGCATGGCATTAGCATACCTACTTTTGGGAGATTGGGAAAAAGGATGGGAGGAATATGAATATAGATGGGAATCGTACAACGAAAATAAAAGAACGTTTGATCAACCACTTTGGGATGGCAGCAACCCTTGCGGAAAAAGAGTATTGTTATGCGCAGAACAAGGACTTGGCGATACATTCCAATTTATTCGTTACGGTAAAATATTAAAAAACATGGGCGCAACCGTCATCGCTCAAACACAAAGACCTCTTTCGACCGTCTTGAAACTTTGTCCGTATATCGATGAAGTATACGCACGAGGCGAAGAACTTCCAGACTTTGACTGTTATGCGCACATGTTAAGCATGCCGTTACTATGCAAAACACGCGTTGATACCGTTCCTAGTGCAATTCCTTACCTACACGCAGATCCAACGCTAGTACAATACTGGAAAGATCAACTTCCAAAAGACACGTTCAACATCGGTATATGCTGGCAGGGAAATAAAAAATACAGAACACAAGCACTCAGACATGCAGTGGCCGCTAAATCTATGCACGCAAAATTATTCAAGCCAATCGCAGACATTCCAGGAGTCAAATTATATTGCTTGCAAAAAGTTAACGGCGAAGAACAAATTGGTGAAATAGATTTTGACATTCACACCTTTGGCGAAGATTTTGACAACTCACACGGAAGATTTATGGATACAGCAGCAATTATTAAAAATCTTGATCTTGTTATCACTGTTGACACATCTATCTGCCACTTATCAGCTGCACTTGGAACACCGGTATGGACAATGCTTCCTAACCCTGCAGACTGGAGATGGATGTTAAAAACAGATAAAACACCATGGTATCCAAACATGAAATTGTTCAGACAAAAAGAATTTGGCAGCTGGGAAGCAATCATAGATAGCATCGTTCAGGAACTTTACAACATACTTAACGAAATTCAAGAAGAATCAGAAATTAACCTAACATCTGTCCCTTCGTCAAGCTCAGGGCAAGCTTTCTCATACGCTGAAGATACTGAGGACAGGCCTTCTTTCGATATACCTCCGGCTACCCCGCAGGACAAACCTACTTCTGATTCAAACAAAAACATCGATAAAGTCGATAATGACACAGTCATAGAATTTTATGACATGAGAGGAATGTTGTTTGAAGAAGTTCTTGATGAAATAATTATTTTAAAAATAAGATATGAGCAAACAAAAGACGCACAACTAGAACAAGAATTGGAAACGCTAGAGAAAAAACTGAGAGAAATTTCTTCAATATATAACACCGATTCAGAAAAACTAGACGAACTGACGGAAAAGATGTACGAAATTAACGCTCAATTGTTGTGCATTGACAAAGAACTTTCGCAGATGAAAAACAAATCTGTACTTAACAAGTCATTCCTTGAACTAACAAAAAAAGCACATCACATTCTTAACCTAAAACGGTACATTAAAAACGAAATAAACCTTACCGTGGCACCTCAGTAAAAAAACAGGATCATGACAAATAAAGCGTTTGTATTATTGTTGGCATTCATTTTTACATGGATGCCAGCAGCTCAACAAACAAAACAACAAACTATCAAAGATTATTTTGATAAAGCAAAAGAGTGTGTCGACATATCAAACATAGCTCAAGCAATTGCAATTTATAAACACATTATCACCATTGATCCACAAAATTTTTTGGCACACATCAATTGTGCCAATCTTTTTTTTATGCATGACATGTACGACCAAGCATACGATTTCTACGAAAAATCTATAGAGCTGAACCCTCTTTCTGATGCAGCACATTTTAACCTGGGACTCTTGTTGGAAAGTGAAGGTATTTGTGAACAAGCAATTGAAAGTTATAAAAATGCGTGTGAGGCAAATCCAAAACACCATAAAGCGTTACTGCAACTTGCAAAGTTACTTAAAGAGCAAAACTGTTTGCAAGAATCTGCAAACTATTTTCATAAAATTTTATCCGTGTACCCAAAAAATTTTGAATCCCACTACAACCTCGCAAAAATATACCAAAAGCTAGAACCCGTATCGGCCAGGGCTACGGTCGGGCAATCACTCTACCATTATCACATTGCAACTGAACTTCAAGAAAATGATCCAGACCTACTAACCGATTATGCAAATGTACTCAACAGAATAAATGAAACAGAAAAAGCGCTCGAACTTTACCTCAAAGTTGTAGAACTAATACCGTATTCTGCGCCGGCACACTACAATGTCGGCTATACACTGAAAAAGTTAAATAGAATGGAAGAATCACTCCCATTTTACGAAAAAGCAGTGCAACTTGATCCAGAATCACCATTTATGCGATTTGGCATATCGCTTGCCTATCTGACGGCAGGAAACTTCAAAGACGGCTGGAGAGAATATGAGTATCGATGGGATACACATAACATACCTAAAAAAAAGTTTCCAAAACCATTGTGGAATGGAGAATCTTTAAAAAATAAAACCATTTTGCTATACACCGAGCAAGGACTTGGCGATAACTTTCAATTTATTCGTTATGCAAAAGTAGCAAAGCAAATGGGAGCAACGGTTATATTTGAGTCAAAAAAATCACTGGCCAACATCATTTCTCTTTGCCCATATATTGATCATATTGTCACACAAGATCAAGAGATACCAGACTTTGATTTTTATGCTCCGTTGATGAGTATGCCATTTTTGTGTAGCACAACACGAGACACCATACCATGTCAAATTCCGTATCTGTATGCAAAAGAAGAACTTGTCAAAAAATGGGAAAATATACTGTGCGAAAATAAAAATTTTAAAATCGGCATCTGTTGGCAAGGAAATACCTCATTTAAAACAAAAGATCTGCAAAACGTTTTTTCAGGAAGATCAATCAAACTAAAATATTTGCAACCCTTGATGAACATTGAACATGTGAGCATGTACAGTTTACAAAAAATTGAACACGATCAGGGAGAAACATTAAAAAATTACTGCAAACTAAAAACGCTTGGCAAAGATTTTGATACCGCACAGGGAAGTTTTTGCGATACTGCTGCCGTGATACAAAATCTCGATCTGGTCATTACCGTAGACACTTCTATAGCACATCTTGCAGGCGGACTTGGCGCTCCGGTCTGGGTGTTGATTCCTGACCCCCCTGATTTTCGGTGGATGACTGATATCGACCATAGCCCCTGGTACCCTACCATGAAACTCTTCAGGCAAACAAAATCCGGCAGCTGGCAGGATGTAATATTGAAAATAAAACAAAAACTGCAAAGCATAGTAGAAAATCACCAAGAGCTACTTGAAATATCCAAGCAAATAAAAACATTAAAACAGAGACAAAAAGAATTAAAGATTAAAGTAAAGGGTAAAAATGGAAAACAAAAATAGACTAATCATTCTTTCATGCATATGCGCCGTATCAATTTTCGCACAAAATGATCTGCAACCACAAATCAATCAGAACATACAACGGTATCAGAAATTATTGGCAAGTAACCCAAAAAATTTTCATCTGCTTTTTCAGTTGGGAAACGAATTTTTTCATGACAAGCAATACAACGAAGCGGTTATACATTACGAAAAGGCTTTGCGACAGCATCCAGATAGTACACAAGTCTTATTCAATATTGGCCTGACCCTTGCAAGTTATTTAGGGTACCTTGATGAAGCAAAACCATATTTTTTAAAAATTATAGAAATAAATCCAAGCTATGCCAAAGCATACTTTAATCTTGCAAAAATTTTTGAAAACCAAAACAAACTCGATAAGGCAATCACATATTACGAAAGAGCTGGCGCACTGGATGACAGTTTTTCGTATGTCTATCCAAAAATTGCAACACTCTGCAATCAAAAAAAAGATTATCAAAATGCTATAACCTATTTTAAAAAATCTATTGAACTGTACCCAGAAAAAATTGAACTTAGATTGTTCCTCGGCAACATATACAACGAGCTGGGAATGATCAATGATGCAATACTTGCATATTTGAGAGCCTACGAAATAGACAACAGCAGCGTTACCGCAATTTACAACGCAGGCTATTCTTTAAAAGTGAAAGGCGATATCGATAGAGCAATTAAACTGTACAAAAAAGCATTAGAACTAAAACAAGATTACCAAGACGCAAAATATGCCATCGCGCTCGCCCTGCTTTACAAAGGAGATTTCAAAAACGGCTGGAGACAATATGAATTTAGACTGATAAGTGAAAAAAGAAACGCTCAAAAGTTGCGAGATTATTTAAAAAACAATTCACTAGAGGGCAAAAGAATTCACCTTGTCCCTGAGGGTGGACTCGGAGACACTATTCAATTTATCCGTTATGCAAAAGTTCTAAAAAGAATGGGTGCTCAGGTTTCTGCATACGTACAAAAACCTCTTATACCCCTTATTTCTAACTGCCCGTACATCGATACTATTGTTATAAAGGGACAAAAACCAAAACCGTATCATGACTTTGCAGGGATAATGAGTTTACCTGCAATATTTAAATCAACAGAGGAAACCATTCCCCGAAATATTCCGTACATATTCCCTGACAAAAAATTAGAAGAAAAATGGAAAACATATTTTGCTGGCAACAAAAAATATAAAATTGGGCTTTGTTGGGAAGCAGATGTAAAAAATGACGTATCAAGACTTCTTTGTGCTCACCGGAGTATCGACCTCATTGAACTGGAAAAACTTTCTCACATTCCAAATATAGAGTTTTACAGCCTACAAAAAAGTGATGGTGCGTCACAGACAAAAGATTTACCAGCCCACTTTGTTATTCATACCTTTGGCCCCGACTTTGATGAATCAAGTGGACCGTTTATGGACACCGCAGCAATTATGAAACAACTGGATCTCATAATCACAGTAGATACGTCCATTGCTCATTTGGCCGGAGCACTAGGTAGACCGGTATGGGTAATGTTGCCATACAACACAGACTGGAGATGGATTGTGGGAAGAACAGATTCGCCATGGTACCCAACCATGAAAATATTTAAACAGCCAAAGGCATTCGATTGGGCAACAGTTGTGCAAAATATGTGTGATAATTTAAAAGAAAAAATTCGCAAAGCACGTTAGGAGCGTTAGCATGTGCAAGTTAAAACTTGTATCGTTTTTACTCTTTTCCGTTTTATGCAGCTTGCAGATATTATCTTACAAAACTGCTGAGACAATGTTTAAAGAAGCAAACAAACTTTTCGCTGAAAGAAAACTTGATCAGGCAATAGAACTTTACAAAAAAGCTTTAGAAATTAGCCCAAACTCTGCAGAAATTTATTCCAATTTAGGGTTAGCACATTTTTTTCTCAAAAAAAACGATAAAGCAATTACATACTTTAAAAAAGCGATCAAAATTAATAAAAATAACAAAAACCCGTACAAATATTTGGGAAAAATATTTGATAGAATGAACAACCATGTAAAATCAATTCACTATCTAAAGCAAGCACTGCTACTGGACCCAAATGATTTTGATTGCAAATTTTTGATATCATCAAGTCTTGTCAAGCTAAAAAAGTTCGACTTGGCTGAAAAATTTTGCAAATCGTTACTTGTTTCCCATCCAAATAATGTATTTGTGATATACAACACTGCTTACGTACTCAAGATGCAAGGAAAATTTAAAGAGGCAATACCATATTACAAAAAAACTCTCCAACTTGACCCCCACATGGATATCGCCCATTTAGGGTTTGCCAAGTCATTACTTGCAACAGGAAATTTTCAAGAAGCGTGGGAACATTTTGAATACCGTTTCGCACAGATGAAGCAACATAAAAAAATGTTTAACTACCAAAATTTAACACTTGACGATTTTATTGGCAAATCTATTTTAATCCGATCAGAATGGGGACTGGGTGACATGATGCATTTTATACGATATGCAAAAAGGCTAAAAGATATTGGCGCAAAAAAAATTATAGTACAAGCTCATAATCCACTGGTTCCTATTTTTAAAAATTGTGATTATATCGATTACGTTCTAAAACACGGAGATTTGAGCCCCCAATTTGATATTCAAATCCCCGCAATGAGTTTACCTTTACTTTTCAAAACCACAATTGAAACTGTGCCCGCAGACATTCCGTACCTGTACGCTGATAAAAAATTGGTTCAACATTGGAAAGAAAAATTATCCAGCGACAAATCATTTAAAATTGGCATCTGTTGGCATGCAAAGCCAATATTCTTGGAGGAAAACTACTTTACAAAACGCTCAGTTCCGTTAAAATTATTTGCCTCTCTGGCAGAAGTTGAAAATGTACAATTTTATAGCCTTCAGAAAATATATGGAACAGATCAGTTAAACGATTTACCCGAAAACTTTGCCATTGAAACATTCGGACAAGATTTTGATAATACACACGGAAGATTTATGGACACAGCAGCAGTAATTGAAAATCTTGATCTTATAATATCTGCAGACACATCAATAGTTCACCTCGCAGGAGCCATGGGCAAAAAAGTTTGGGTATTAATTCCATATGTTGCAGAGTGGCGATGGCTACAAGAAATAGAAAAAACACCCTGGTACCCGGATAACATGAGATTATTCAGACAAAAAGAGCCACAAAATTGGCAAACCGTGATAGAAAAAATAAAAGTAGAATTAGAAAAAATTACAAAATAATAT
>Ga0180433_10002541_pt1 | contig 28002 bp, 29 predicted proteins | sample SS_ome_8_FD_132980 | JGI IMG/M metagenome (GOLD analysis project Ga0180433, IMG submission 132980) | Hypersaline lake sediment archaeal communities from the Salton Sea, California, USA - SS_1_D_1 metaG | ecosystem: Environmental > Aquatic > Non-marine Saline and Alkaline > Hypersaline >... | reverse complement strand
CATTCGTCAGTTTCATCACTCCTATATACTTTTAAATACCCATTAGTCCAATCAAACGGTATTGTCTTTGTAGTATCTCCCCCACCTGCTGTCATTGTAAAAGTAGTTGTATAATAATTACAATAATATGTTCCAATGTCTTCCCAAGTTACCGTTCCAGCTCCATCTGTTTTTAAAACTTGTCCATCAGACCCATCAGAGCTTGGTAAAGTATAATTCCCACCAATTTCTAATGTCCCAGCAACCTCAACATTCCCACTTTGATCAACATCAAATAAATGTGTCCACGATGAATTTTGAACGCTAAAAATATCTGTAGATTGTCCAGAATATCCCGCAATTATTACGCTATGAGTTGCATCTTTAGTATAAATATAAAAATGAGCACTACTAATAGCTCTAATGCTTGTTGTATATATATCGTCTAAATATGCAATTCCATCTATATGAATATTTCGCCATTCATAAGTAGATGATCCCAAATCATATGTATTATCAGTACTAGGTAAAATATGCCCTGCAATTGAACTTATCGCTCCTCCTATAGTTACATCTCCTTTAATATAACAATTACCCGTATTCCCTATTGAGAAAAAATCTGTCCAATCTTGATCATTAACCTCAAATATATTTGCTGTTTGTGTTGTCCCCGTTAAGGGCATTACGTGAAAAGTAGCATCTCCAGTATTTCTCACATAAAAAACAGGATGCTGATTAGTGCCCTGTATGCTTACATCTAAACTAATTCTATCAACATATAAATATCCGTCAATATGAGCATTTCTCCACTCATAAACGCTTGACCCCAAATCATAAGTATTATCAGTTGCTGGATATATACTTCCAGATGAAGTAATAGTACTTCCAACGGTTAAAGATTTACCAGTGGCTATAGTGACATCTCCGTTTAATGAAATATCTCCAGTGCCAGTAGAGATTGTTCCTGACCCAGATTGCGAAAGATTTCCAGAAAAAGTTATTGCCCCTTGAACTCTTAAGTTGCTATTTAAATCAAATCTAGTATTGTCATTATCCCATGTTAAACGCTTATCATAAGTTGTGCCAAATTTAAGATAAGGGGTAGTAGAAGAATTATTTAAGCCAATAGTAAATATAGATGCAGTTGTTGAGCTAGTAGTTATATTTCCACTATCATCTATAGACACGGCGAGTCGCGTTTTTAGATCTGTTAAGGTGCCTTCAGGATTAGTTCCTAAAGTTGCCTCTATAGCTGCAATAGCATCCTGAAGTTCATTAACATCTTGTGCGTTAACATCATCTATAAGATCTGTTCTATAAGTATAGCTATCTAACGCATCAGGGTATTGAGAATATCCCATTATTTTTTTACCTCCTTACCATTCTTTGATTTTCATTAATTATCCAATCATCAAAATCTTTTATATCTTTCATTTCTAATTTAGGTTCTATTACAACATATTCATCCTCTGAGGGTAAAACATATCTTTTAGATATTGCAAATATTTGATTACTTATTTTTTTTACTCTTATGTATATCATTTTTTCTCCTTAATCCATAAGAACAACTCTAGCATATCTACTAGTATCTGATGTGTTATTTATCACTGACACATCTCCTGAATCTGTTGTATATCTTGCGGTATAATCAAAAGTCCTCTCAGACATATAATGAGTTCCCCCATTATCTCTAATACTAAGATTTAAGCTTGGAGATAAATTAGGCATGGTAGTTCCAATAGTGGATCCCGAAGTTGCCCAAGTTACGGCTACCCATCCACTATCCCAAACAAACATTTTTTGCACATCTCTTAAGGTATCTACCACTTCAGATTTTAAATGCCTAAAGGCATTGTTATTTATATTACTTGTATATATATTAGTTGTTGTTCCAGAATAAATTGCAACTGTAAATAAAGGAATAGTTCCCGATGTAGCAAATGGAACAGATTGAGGAGTTCCAGTTGTAGTTGTTCCAGAAACTACAGAGAAAGTATAATAATCATCTTTATCAACAACCACACTAGATGCAATTGCTTGTCCATAGGTTGATGATGTAGTATCTGTATCTATAAATAATCTACTCTGGGTAGCCCCGTCTTGATAAGAATGCGCCACACAAACTAAATCCAACCTATTGGTTGAAGTCCCCGCTACTTGTCCATCAGTACCATCCCATGTTAATGTTTGAGAAGAGCTTATATCAACTTCTTTACCTGTGTCTCCATGAAATGCTCTTCCTGACGCTACGGTTATTGAATCAGTTCCTGTACCGGTTGCAGTTAGCCCCGTTACGATAGTATCTTCATCATATAAGGTATGAAAAACAACTTGATTAATACCTGTTTCAGCATCAGTAATGTCTTGATTCATATCATCGGCAGTAATTTTTTGCCGAGCAGTATATACTTGCTTATCGATGGTAATCAATCCTCCCTTAAAAAATTATTTTAAAATTAATAATCTCCAGCTCCATATTTAACTCCAGATCCATAAGTAAAAGAACTATATTTTTCGCCACTTAAAATTCTAGCATAGCATAAAGTTCCAGCTGGCTTAGTATTATTTATCGTATCTGCAATCTGTTCAAGTATAGCTCCTTCCGTTGAATAGGGTCTAATCCAAATTTCAAAAGTATATGGATCATCCCCGTAATCATATCCGGCAGAAATTCTATTTTCACTCCAGCCTAAAAATGAATTATCTAAATAAAACATCCAATCCCCTGGAGCTCCCATCCATTCACAAATAGTAACTGAACTTCCGACAGCCCTAAAAGGATCTATTGCTTCTTGAATTGCTGCTCTAGTGTTTCGCGCTGCTGAATAAATATTTTCTATTCTATCCCTAAGTTCTTCATCGGTTTCATTATCTTCTCTAATTAATCCATAAGTTGATGCATGCAAATCTAAAATACTATTTTCAGCATTTGATATTGGAATTTGTCTTCTAGTCTCTAAAACATTATCAACTAATCTATTAGTTTCATTAATAAAAGTGTTCAATATCATTCCTAAATTAGAATCATCTTCCGCATTATAAATAGGAGAAAATCTATTTTTAGGAGTAAATATTACAAAATCTGAAGAGCATGAATCAGATTTAGCATTCCCAACATTATCTTCAACAGATATTTTAATTCTCCAATTCTCACTATCTAATGTATCAGGAATACTCCAAGAATATTTACCATAAGTAGTGTAATCAATTAATACTCCCATTTTTGTAGATGGAAGTGGAGCTGCTAAAACTATTTCTCTCCCCTCAAAAGAACTACTTCCTGAAGCTGCAGGATTTGTGTAATAATTAGTGCCTGAATGATTAGCATCTGACGCGGACCAAATTCCATCTACTTCTTTAATATCATAATTAGTATAAATACGATATGCCGTTGTTGAAGTTTGAGATTCGTCTTCTATATCATTTGTATTATCTTCTCCACTTGCTAATTCTGTCCAATCCTCCCCACTATTCATGCTATAATAAAGAGTAGCTCCATCACTTGAAAGCTTTGAATCATCATCATAGGCCTTCCAAGTAATTTCTTCTGTTGTATCCCCGTGCCATACTTCTTTTCCTACAGGGCTTGTTATTTTTAAATAATCAACTTTATTATCTTGGGTAGAATATACATATCTAGTCCCGGATGTTTCAACCCTAGCAGTGTCTCTTGCCCTTACACGGTAAAAATATTTAGTGCTATGCTCTAATCCAGAAATAGTATCAAAATATCTTGGAGTCCATCCACTTCTAGTATAGCTAACTAAAACAGTCTCAGTGCTAGATGGTAAAGCGGTTGCTAGACGAATTTCATTTATAACAAATCCACTTCCAGAAGTATAATAATTAGTTCCCGTGTGTTCCGTATCTGATGTTAACCAAACTCCCTGTACAGATTTTGGGCTATGCTTTGTATACACATGAATTAAATTAACATCACTTCCCGAAACCATAGCATTTTCATCAACTATACTTACATCTTCATTGGTAATTAAATCGTCAGAATAAAAAACGGAGGATTCACATGCCTCTAATTTAAATTCATAAGAAAAAGGAGGACCCCCAGAAGAAGTTCCACTTGTCCAATATACATCATTAGATGTCCCCTTAGTATATTGTGGTTCAGTTGTTAATGTAGGAAACCAATTTATACCCATATTAAAAAATCAAATATTCCTTATCAAGAAGATAATTTATTTATTGTTATTGATCCCAGTCTAGCAACTCTTGTTGTTGACACAGAAGTGTCATAATAAGGTTTTAACCCCAAACAACTACTTCCATGATAATAATCTACAATTACTTGTGCATCCTGTGTATTTAAAGTATGCCCTAAAGTTATTACTGCATTAGAATAACTTCCATTTATATAATAATTAGTACTAGCTTTATCTGTATCAGATGCCGCATATACCCCTTTAACATCAGTTACATTATTATCAACTGTAACATATTGTTTATAATAATCAACTGTAACAGCTGTGTTTGTGTGAGATCCTATTCCACTTTCTTCATATGTTACATACACTTGAGTTCCTGCAGAATTAAGAGGGGTGCCTAAAACAATTGTAGTCCCATTTGCACTTCCGCTAGGTAAATAATAATTTAATCCTGTTTTATTTGTATTTGTATACACTCCAATTACATCATTTATAGTATAATCAGTTGTAATTTGTACAGTGCTATCTGATAGGTGTGATTCATTTTCAATTGGAACTGCATCAGTTGTAATAGTTTTTTCATTATTATGACTAGAGTAATAATTTGTTGCTCTGCTTGTATCACTAGAAAGATAAACCCCAACTACATTATATACGGCATTATCTACATCAACATGGGTTTTATCTGTCATTAAAGATGATTCACTTTGTATTCTTGTTATTTCACAAGTAGCGCTTTCATCTTCTTCTAACGTGCCTGTGCTTGTATCTATTTTTTCAACTCCATCAACTTCCGCAATAACGTCAATTATTTCTGATCGATATACATCATCTCCAGAAATTTTATTATTTAAAAAATTCCTTACCGCATCTTGAATATCTAATGATACTTCAGAAAAAGAATACCCAGTAGAAGGATAAAAATAACACGAAATATCTATATAATGTGGAATTGCCGCAACTGCTTCAGCAATAACCCCAATTGGCTTATATAAATCTATTTGAGTTTGAACTTCTTGTAATAATGCCGCATTAGCAGTGCCTGAGCTATCCCCTATCCTAACAGTGATATATCCCGCTGTTGGATCATTTTCAGAAACATTTGCTGTAACAACTCCAGAAACATCTTTAGCTGCCGCTTCTACAGCATCTTTTGTGCCTCTTGCTAAAGAATTTAAATAATCTGGAATTCTATCCCGCAATTCTTCATCAGTTTCTTCATCATTCCCCCCAGTAAATGAAGAAGGATTTGTGGCATATTCTATTCCTGTTGGAGAAGAAGCCATTATTGTAACGGCTCCTTCTTCTACATTCCCTAAAATTCCCGCTGTTCTACATTTGGCAGGAATTCTCACTGTTAAACTTCCTGCAGTTAAAACTGAAGCAGCCGTTGTTTCAAAATCTATCGAAGCAGTTGTTGATGTAGCCGCTGTGGATACTACTGTTCCAATGGGAATAGTAAAGCTTGAACTTGAAACAGTAGTTCTCCCAAAAGTAATATATCCCGTAGAATAAGTAGCTTCATTTCTAGTTATGCCAAAATCTGAAGCCTTATTATCTAAATCACTTCCTTCTGCTGTTGTTACATAATTTGCTTCATAAACTTCATAATTTTCATTATAAACATTTTCTAATTCAGCAGCAATAGCATCTAAAATAGTTGTTAAAACTGATCCAGGGTTATAATCAGTTAATTGATTACTAGATAATGTTTGAAGATAGCTCTTCATATTATCAAAAATCGTCTGCCTAGTTCTCTTTACAACTGCCATTTTTAGCTCCTTTGTATTTTTTGTTCAAAATATTTCTCATAGTTTTAAATCTTCTGTTCATTCATATAACGATTATAAGTCACATACACGGTTGTAAATTCATTTGGTAAAGATTTACTTAAGGTTATTTTTCTTCCACTAAATGATCCACTTGGCTCATAATAATTAGTGCCAGAAACAATTTGCCCCAATGTTGATAATGATTTATGAGACCCCGAAGAAGTATATACCCCAACAATGGAATGTATATCATAATCTACCTCTACTAATTTTTTAGTTGTAGAAGTAGCAGATTCATCAACCACTTGCTGTATGGATCCTGTAGAATACCAAGGATATATCAAGTTTAATGTGATAGGGCTTTGACTATTAATTGGGGTAATATTAATAGTTACATTTAGTGTATCAGGATTACTAGAATTTTGTACAATTACAACATCATTTATTGATGCAACCCTTGCCTCTTTAGATAACTCCTCTATAATCGCTAACTTTAACATTTCTTGTTTTTCAACTGTATTTTTCCTTCCAATATAATAGTTTGCATCTACCCCAAAATTTTGATCAGATATTAAATATCCTTTTTCACTCGTTAATCTAATTCTTATAGCTTGACATAAATTATCTAATCCAGTAACTAAATCTAAATCTCCCTCTGAAGATACTTTTAAATCTGAATTATACAATCTAACATCAGAACCCCATATTGTAGTATCTATCGGTTTTGGCATTTTTTATTTTCACCTATTAAATGGTAAAAGATCACTTAAAGTTCCTTGAAGAGAACTAATAACTTGATCTGTTGTTGTTATATTTTGCATTATTCCCAGAGGAACTTCATATAATACTTCCATGTTAATATTAAATTCTAATAAATTTTGTCTCTCTACAGAGGCTGTTGTATTAAAATCTTTTATAGATACATTGTAATATTGCTTCCTCATAAAATCATTAAATTTTAATTCATCTCCATATCTTGATTTACTAGGAATATTATTATAAAGAAATATTTGTTCAATTATTTGTAAAAAAGTCATATTTTGTTTTTTTCCATTTACATTAGTTTCATCCCAATAAGCAACATAAATATCTCTAGCAGCTGGCATTTCTACGATTCCCCCTAAAACTAATTTTGGGGGAGAAGTGTACCATATGTCTTCATAAAAATTACTTCCTTGTTTAATTGTCCCATCAGATTTTTCTATACCCCTTGTTTGTTGAATAGTTTTCCTAGTTCCTCTGTTAAAATCTATTCTTTGTATACCAAATCCATATCCCATAGCTGAAAATCTTTCAGCTACATCTCCAAAATTAATTCTATGATAACTCCACTTATTAGAATCTTCAGTACCGTTTGGTTTTTCTATATACATAAGCTCCATGTGTGGAGCTGCTGATTTAAAAATTGCCATTTATTTTTTCCAATAATTTTAATTTATTTTTAATCCGCCTCATAAGTTGCTGTTAATACTATTACATCATCTTGCGCCCATGTAATAGGAACTGTTGAAGAAAGAGCGGTATCTGTAAGATAAGTTGCGTTAGCTACATATACCCTTATTGACCCATCAGCTCTTAATCGGGCGTTATAAGAAACTCCGGAATCTTCATCATTAAATCTCACCATTCCTATAGAAGTTCCCACTTTATAATTACTACTTATTGAAACAGGTAATGTTAAAGTAACAGCTCCTGTAACTGAAGAGGTGCTTCCCAACTTTATTGCAGCATAGATAAATGTTGTTTTTCCTATTTGCTTATAATATCCATTATTTGTAGCATTTCCCTCAGTTATCCCATCCCATAATGGAGTAAAAGAAGTCCACGAATCATCTACCCCATCTAATGCTGACCACTCTGCTGAGCCAAGCGTGTTTGCCCCGATCTTAAAAGATCTTGATTCAACCTGAGTGCTTTCTACTTGATGTGCAAAAGTTGTACCTGATATTTCAAGATTTCCTAATTTATTTATAGAAAGAGCTTTTCCCCAAGGGGAAATTGTATCTCCAGGAGTAATTCCAGCTTTATACCAGCAAGATAGTTTATCTTGATATTTATACCATGTAAAATTACTTCCAATATCTGAACTTTTCCAGTCACTGCCATCCCAATAGGCATCAAATGCAAGTCCTATATTATCATGAGCATAATTTATATGCTGTAATATAGGATAATTATCTGTATCAACCATAATCTCAATAGTTGGGCTAGTAGAGGATTCAGCTGTACCATATACCTTAAAAGCTCCAAAAATTGGATTTGAATCCGTTCCTACTATTAATTTTCCTAAAGCTTTTGTATCCCCAGTCACAGTTAAAGTACCTGAAACAATTGAATTGTTGCTTGCAGCATCAATAATATTGTCGGCAAAAGCCGTCATAGTATTTCTTTGAAAATTACTATAATCAGTTCCTGAAGTAACTGCATTTATCCTATCTATTAAATTTTCCGCTAAAGTTGATCCATCCATTATAATGCTGCCTTTATTGTAGAAGAAGATTGTGTATGTATTCCTGTTACCGGACATGCACACATTTGGGTAACAACTCCGGATCCATTAGAATTCAAATTCACAGTCCCCCCATTAATATTAATTGTTCCCCCAGTTATCGTAACATTATTAGATCCAGCATTTATTGTAACATTTCCACTTGTATCAATTTCGACTTCTGTACCAGTATTATGTGAAATAGTTAAAGTAGATTCTCCAGCTGATGATTCATTGAATACTATAGAATCTTCACTACCATTATTAAGCTCATTATGTATTGTTATTTGAGACCTATTGCTTGTTGGAGCAGTCGTTACTCCCCATTCATCTGGAGTTCCAGGTTTTTCTAAATTTCTTATTCTTATATATGATCCAGTTTGGTGTTGAATCACATAATCATAAGGATAATATGTTATATTTTTTCCATCTCTAGAATCTATTGCCGCCGTAGGAAGTGATTCATCTTGTATTGGAGTTGGAAGCACTCCTAAACAAACAGGCCAAATATCAACCCCTTCAATATAAGCACAAACAACTATATCACCTTCTCTTGGGGGATTAAATTCTGTTCTACTAGTTCTTAAAACTGGGACTCCATTTATGAAAGATTTTCCAGCAATAGGTAAAACATCAACACTATGTGCTATATTATAATAACGTTCAACATCCGCATCATCTTGATTCCATACTTCTTTTTTATAATTAACTTTTTTTACTTGAGCCGTAAATAAGAATGGATTAGACATTTAATTTTCCCCTATTTCTCCCAGTGTTTTATCCCTAGATGAAGTAGAAATATCTATTTCAACTCTATGGTCTGATAATGTTCCAACCTTAGATCCCCTACAAACTTTTAACGTAGTCGTCCATCCCTCCCCCCAAGCAAAATTATGAGAAACTCCATAAATATAAAAAATTAAATCCTTATAATTATCTGATTCTTCATCTTGCCCTAAATGAACTCTAAGCATTGTTCCTAGCCTATATTGTGCACTCCCTCTCACTGTTATTGTTCCATTCCACCAAAAATTAGCATATTTTTCTAATAAAGTAAAAGCCGCATTTATAAAATCAGGTAAAGTATCACTATATTGATCAACTGCGGTTAAAACTCTAAGCCCATATCTTTTCCAAAAATCATTTATCCCTTGTTCAGTTAAAATATCTATACCTTCAATATTTTTAATTGTCCTATTTTGAAAATCATTAATTTGTGCTTGTTCCGTAGTAGTTGCGTTAAGACTATTCACTATAAAGTCTCTAACCTCTTTACATAAAGGTGCTTGCCCTGCCATGCTGCTTAAAGTCCCACTTCCATATAATAAATTAGTTACTGAGTGTACGGTAATTAAAGTTTTTAAGCTATCATCTGATCTTTCTAAATTCCAAGATATAATATCTTCTCCAGAAATATATGCCCAAGGCCTATCATTAGGCCTAGAAACATCAGTTCTTAAATCTGTTAATCTTACTTTATCTCCTTGAGTAACTTGTGCCCCGGATAAACTTTGAGTAATAACTGATCCTTGAGCTAAGCTTAATCCATCCCAAGCTAATCTTCCAACATTTTCCTTAACATAATTTTCCGGTTGCGTCCAAGCATCTATCATTTTTCTAAATACTAAATTTCCAGCTTCATCTACCCATAATTCATTCTGTTCAGGGGCAACTTGTTTTTGCAAAATAGACCAAATATTTCCTTCATTAAATGGAGCAACAGCTCTTAATCTATTAGAAGAACGATCTTCTAATCTTGACCAATACTTACTCGTTGATCTTTCAGCAATACTATAATAAATATATCTCGCAAATGTGTTTAAAATATCCCTAATTACCGAAACAACTTTCCCTTGCTTTAAACTTTGCTTTTCAAACATTACTAATTCTCCTGTTATTGTTTCTAAATATCGAGCTCCTTCCTTTACATCTTCTGCATTTACTTGAGTTGCATTATAATTATTCAAAAAAACTTCTAATCCAACAAAAAGAATTGATTCGATTACATCAGCAGCTTTTTGAAAAGCTACACATTTTGCTAAAGTTTGTTGTAAAGTTACCATTCTTGGATTAAGAATGTTAAACCATATTTGATGTACTTGTAAAAATTTAGCTACACATCTTCCATTTATTATTAACCTATTATTTGTTCCAGATTCAGATACTTGAAAATTATTTCTAATTTTATCTACAAATCCACATAAAACTAAATCAGGGTTTATAGCTTTATATTGAATTGGAAGGGGAGAATTTCTTTCATATATTATTTCTGCTTCTCCACTATTAATCATTCCAGAATAAAAAGATGGATTCTCTACGGCAATTATTTTATTTCCAATTTTTAAAATAGTTTGATTAAAATTGCCTAACCATTTTAAATTATCATTACTATGATCTTTTAAATTTTCCTTTATAGTTTTCATCCCATAAATTCCAATAGGGGCTGGAATGCTTGTTGAATCATCTTCAGTTCTTATAATAGAACCATCTTTTTTCCTCAATACATCATCTCTCATATATATTTCAACATAATCCATAGGATAAATTTTGCTAAACCAACTATCTTGTTTTAAATCTCCATGTTTATATAAATCCCCATATTTATAATCTAATTCTATGGACCATGTTCCAGATGCGGAATAAATACTTTTATCTGTTTTTATAGAAATAACATTAGATGGATTTATTTCATGCTGTATCGGAACCGTACCATCATTTTTATCTTCTTTTAATATATATGGGAATATTCTTATAAAATATTGCGGATATCTACTAGTCATTATTAGTTTTGTCCCCTAAGTCCAGCAGCAATACCAAGAGGAACATTCCAAATTTTAGTTAATTGAAGAGGTCCCGTCCAATCATTATTTGCTTTCTCTGTTAAAATATAGGATTCTGTTCCGTCTGAGATAAATTTATTATTTATAGTTATAACTGAGGTTGTTTCTTTCTGAGTTGTTGGTTTTGTCTCTTCCTTTACTTCTTTTCTTTTTTTCTCCAATTCATCTTGGTTTATTCTTCTATTCATTTCTGCATAATCCACCACTCCCTTTGCTCCATATACTGCTATTCCTGGAATCCCAAGCCCAACTGAAGTAAAACTTTTTGGTCCAATAGTTGTACCAAAAGAAATTCCTTTATATGGAGTTGCACCAAGTTTTCTTCCCTTATATACTGCCTCAATAGCCTCATTTTCAGAAAATCCTAGTGATGTTAAATCTTCAACTCCATACCCTGATTCAACTAATCTTGGACCTAAAATTGCTTTACCAACACCAGATTTCTCCATAAGCCAACTTAATTGTCCAACGGTAAGTGCATGTATTGATTTATCTATGGCGGTTAAAGCAGAAATAACGGGCCCCCCACTTTTTAAAGTTTCTGCCATTTGTCTAGTATTTTCTTCTATTTTAGCTCTTTGAACTGATTCGTGTTGTCCAGCAGTTTCTAATGTTTTTCTAAATTCTTCTTTTTGTTTCTCTGTAGTTTCTCCAGCATTAAATGCTTCTGGAAAAATCATTTTTGCCCACATATTTCCTGTTCCCTGAAAACCGGGGACTTGATTTAACACTTGTGCTAATTGCATAGGGCCTCTTATCCCTAAAGAAGATAAATTTTTTCTATTAGATAAAGCATTAAAAACCGTATTAAAACTTTGTCCTGTTGGAAATTGCATTTCAAATGGACTTAATCCAAGCCCATAGCTTAAAAACGCTAATGAAGCTGGGCTTTGAAAAGCCCCTGACATACCGGCAAGAGCTCCAGATGCCATTTGTGCTGCAACATTAGGTTGATATCCAACTCTATAAGCTTGCTTAAAAAATTCTAAAAATTCTGTACCCGCTAAATTTCTACGAGTTTCCCCACCAGCATAAGTTAATGTTTTGGCCATTATACCGGATGCGGTATAAAATTGAGGTAAAAATTGTCTTCCCCCAACATCTAAAGCCGCTTGTCCTATTTGTTTAAAAGTATCATCCAATGTACCCTTGGGAGCCCAATGCATTAAATCTCCAGCAGCCTGCGCTAAAGCATCAGCGCTAAACCCAAATTTTAATTGAGTTTGTAAAAATAATCTAGATGCTGTAGCTGCATCTCCAGTTCCTCCAGCCATTGCATATCTTAACCCTGTCGCCGCTGCTTCTTCTACTCCAACAAGTCCTGCTGCTGCTGCCTCTCCAAATCCTCCAAATCCAGCTGAAACACCTCTTCTTTGTAATCTAGCTGTTTGTGCGGCAGTTCTATATGTAGAAAAAGCACCTTCCCATTGTTGAGATATTTTACTTACTCCCATTCCTAACAAGGCCAATTCTGCTCCCCCAGCGGCGACTGCTGCCATCACCATTGGATTAGCGGCAAATTTTAAAACATTTCCCCACATTCCAGGACCTGCAGCTTTTGATCCTTCTAACAATCCTCTTCTTGCATCCCCAAACCCCATACCAATATTTAAAGCACCAGAAAGAGCTCCAAGCATATTTCCTTGACTTAATGATTGAACTAAAGTAGCAGCTCCAGTTCCCCCAAAAGCTAACATTTTAACTAATGAACCTAATCCTGTACTAAACTTATCTAATGATCCAAGCATTTTATTTAATCTATCATCTAATTCTTCTATTTTTTTTCTTGCTTTATCAGCTGTATTTTCTTGATCATCATATGCTTGATTAAGATTTAACATTTGTTTTTCTGTATCTCTTAATCTTTGATATTGTCCTGTAAAATATGCATAAATGTCTGTTTGTAAATTATCTGGCATTATTTATTTTTTTTCCCTTTGATCAATTATTTGTTTTTTAATTTGATCTTGAACTTCTTTAATTCGTTCTTTTTCTTGTTCCTCGTTTGTTTGTCTTTGCCTTAATCTTTCTTCTCTGCGTTTTTTATAATTTTCTATCCATTCTTTTTCAGGAGGTAAATTAGCAAAATCTTCTTTAGATAATTCTTCTAAAGCAATCAACAAGTGATAGTGATAGTATGTCATCTCTTGCGCAGTCCAAGGAAATCCCCAAAGTTTCCAACAATTATAAAAATATTGCATTCTATCCTTGTCTGCGCGTATTAGTTTTTTAAATCATCATATTTTATGGCTAATTCATTTTGAAATTTAATGTAGTCATCATAAAGAGGTAATAATAAAGTTGTATATAATGTAGGGTTTTTTATATTCTGCACAAATTCCCAAAATTTTATTTTGCGTATAGCATTCCCCTTTTCATCTTTTAACATTTGTATTTCTATTGGATTTAAATTTCGTCCCTCTTTATCTTCAACTTTAGCAATTTCATCACATAATACATTAAAAGTTGCTATTATGGTAGTGTATATTTTTAAATCTAAATCTGCATTAGTTGCCCCAATTCTTAAATTATTTGCTTCAACTTGAATCGCCAATTGCTCTAATGCCGTTGGAGCATGATAAGTAAACCTATATCCTTTAATTTCACTTGATGCTGTATCATTTTTTCCTATAATTAATTTTGACAACTTATTTTTCACTTCTTCATTTTTTTCTTCTTCACTCATATCTTACACCCCCCTTAAGCTAAATTATTCCTAACAATAATAGGCTCCGCAAAATCTCTTGCGAACACTGTTATATCTTCCATTAAAATAATATTCCCAATATCAAGGCTTAAAGATCTTCCTCTCAACTTACATCCAGAAAATTTCCACAATACTTCAGGATCAGGCAAAAAATCTTCTATTAAAGAGGTACCAGGCTTTATAGAAGCTACTTTTACTTTTATATCAAAAGGTATGTGAGAAAAGAAATTACTAAAATTATCAACTCCATTAATTACAGCCTGCATTATATTTTGTAAATTTTTAATATTTGGAAGAGCTTCCGCGTGAACATCTGAATACATTGCTAATCCTCCCAATATTTGAATAGCAACAGCGGCTATTTCTCTACCACTTGATAGATCTGCTTGAGATAACCAAGTACCAACCCCAAATGGATCATTAACGCTTGGTATATTTTGATCCAATGTTTCTAAATATGAATTAACTAAAGAAACTACTTTACTATCCCCAAATATTGTATCTGCTTCAACAATAGCTCTTTTTGCGTTAAGATTTATTGAAGTAACCCCTCTAACAAATCCCTGTACATTTCCTTGCCACAAATTTCTTACCTCATACACCCCATAGTCTATAGATGCATTTAAACTTTGCATCATCCCCACTTGCCTTCCGGCAACTTCTATTATGCAATTAGCCGCAGAAAACGCATTTTTAATTTCCATTAGGTAGTCCTTTTCCTGAAAAGAATATCAATATCTTGTAATATAGCAACATTTCCAACACTTGTGGTTAATTTACGTGAATTTATAATGCAACCTTCTAACTTTATAAACTCATCTTCATCAGAACTTAAAATTTGAACATCAAAAGTTAACGTATGACTATATCTATTAGTTTTTGCTCTATTTTGAAAAAGAGTTAATCTTTCGATTATTAATTCATTTATATCTGTAATCTTTCTAATACTTGCAACATCCCCAATTACTTGATCAACAAGATTTTCTATAGAGCTCTTATCAACATTTGGAATAAGAGTTTGATATATCCTATCTATTTCTAATAAAGCCCTTTGTGCTCTCATTCTTCCACTATATACTCCTGGTATAAACATGTTTGTATAAGAGCTACCTATTTCATTAACAGGTCTCATGCCATAATCTTCTTCAATAGTTATATTTTGTAATTCCCCCACTTGTTCATTGTCTAAAACTACAGTTGCTGTAGCAGCAGAAAAATAATTTCCAAGTGAAGCTACGGTTGCCATTAATTATCGCCTTCTTTAAGTGGTTTGAGAAATTTGTTTACGAACATCAGTGATAATTGTTGATTCATCTACAGGCTGTTTCATTCTTGCCCATAATGTAACATCTTGAGTGATTATAATTCCATTAGCATCCATTCTATGCCTTTTACTTTGCATTATGCAATCAACAAATCTAAAAACTGCATTATTATCTATATCTTTTATTATAACATCAAATTTAATCGATATTGGTTTAGCTTTACCAGGTTCTCTTGTAGAATACAAAAGAGCATTTTCAGGTTTTGTTAAAGCATCATATAATTGATTAACAGTTATTTCAGGATATCCATCCGCTCCAGTAGAAATATCAGAAATAGAATTTTCCCCAGTAACACTTAATATCGCATCTTTACTTAAAGTACCCTGCATTAAAGTTACCATTAAATCCCCAACTAACAAAGCCCTAGATGCTGATAAGGTATACTCAGTTGCTCCCGGCAAATGCGCAATATCAATTCCTGCGCCAATTGACTTAACCCTAGCAAAATTTGTAGATTCATCCCATGTTACACTTTGAAGTTCTCCAACCTCTTCTTCTCCAAACCAAATAGAAGCTGTAGATGCTGAAAATTGTGTATTTAAACTAACAGACATTAAATTTTCCCTCCTTTAAATAATCAGAGGGGAGGATTACTCCCCTCTAATAAAGTATTTATAATGTATTAGATAGTTTTGTTTCTATTAGTACATAATTAATTGGTTGCACTGGCGCTATTTTATATGTTACATAATAAACTGTAGCATCAGTACTATCTTGTGATACAACAACATCTTTAAATCCTACAATAATTTGCTGTTCCTTTAATTTTACTAACAACGAAGTAGTCGTTGAAGCTATTGAAGATTCAATTCCCTCAACACCTTTTTTACCAACATAAGTTGCTTCAAGATTATCTCTTATTGTCTTATTAACATAATCCGCTATTCTTCTTGTAGAAATTTCCTTAAATGGATGTTCTGTAGTAGAACTTATATTTTGAGCCGTTGTAATACCCCTTATAATTCTTCTTCCAGAAGTTACTTGCTCTATTCCACAAACTCCATATGTTATCAAATCATCTTTATTCGAACTTGTATATTTAGATTCAATTGCTGTACATGATAGTTTTCTATGCGTCAATGGTGTTGCAACATCAACCGCCGCTAAAGCTCCCGCAACTCTTGCCGCTGTTACATATGGTGCATAAGCAGTCCCTCCAGAAGTAGTTCCTGGAGCCACTAATACCATTCGATCACTATTTAAACTATAAGCTCTTTCTATTGTACTACCATCTGTATCCCAACTTCCTACGCTTTCAGATAAAGCTCCTCCAACAACCCCAATTCTCTCTTTTTTATCTGTCGCTGTAGTAGTGCAGTGTGTTGATACTAAACCATGTATAGTAGAGCTAGAGCTTGCAACATGAACAATATCAACATCTTCATTATCATATAGGGCTATTGCTGTTGTCCAATTAGCGGTTGTAGGACTATCTCCATCTCCTCCATCAGCTAAATTAGTATACCCCACATTATCAGGTTCATTTGATCCGTAACTACTTAAAACAGTTCCAGAACATAAACTAGAATTATTACTTACCCATCCACAAAGTGCATTACAATCAGCTAAGTTATCTTGCGTTTCAGTAGTTGTTACTCCAGTTGAACTATTATAATATTGTAAGGTTATTTTTTTACCACTCGTTGTTCCTGATTCAATTTTAAATTTAATATTATTTGTCCAATCTCCATAATCAATAGCTGTTAATCTCATTACTGGGGTAGAGCTAGAAGTTAATTCGTATCTAGCTTGCTGACAAGGCTGGGCGGCTGCTGTTCCAGAAGTTGCTCCAACTCGCGTTGCATAAATTGTTCTTGCTCCTTCAGCCCAAGCAGCTTCCATAGCTACTAAAAGATTACCTCCCCTAAAATCATTTCTTGCTTCTGCAGGACTTGTATATTTAGTAGCTGCATTTGGCGTACCTCCCTCAGCTGTACCTATAATAGCTAAAACTCCCGATGCTGCTAATCCAAGAGTTGCTAATCCAGTTGTATCTGTATAAGTAGCCGCTTGAGGTTGTATATATGTTGTTCCTCTCCAAGTTACACTCACGTTTTTTCCCTCCTTATTTTTTTAAATTATATTACTCTTTTATAGGTGTATTTAACATTTTATTAAATGCTTCTTCCCATTCTCCGCGCGTTCTTATATCTTTAATTGGATCCTTTACTTTTGCATAAACTCTAAATGCGTCGACCAAGATTTGACCATTCTTTTTCTCTTCAATAAATTCAGCAAAATTAATTTTAACAGACAAATTATCATTCATACTTTTTACCCTCCTTTAAGGTACTGTTGTATTCTCTTGTGCAGATTCTTGCCATGATGTATCAGTTAATGCAGTTAGAGTTGTTTGAGTAATATCTAATTGTGAAACCAAATCTGAAGTAGATGTAGATTGAATTAGAGATGTAATTAAATATATATTTTTTGCTCTATATATAACTCTAGGCAATTCCCCAATATCAATCTCCTCATCTCCCCCGCTAACTCTTAAAATTTTAACAAATCCTTGTTGATGTAGCCATTTTTTCTTTTCTAACATTATCTGTTTTACAATTAAATATAGTTGATCCCTATAATCAGAATTTTGGGTCCATACCGCAACTTCATAATAATCTGAATGTAATAAACCTTTATTTCTAAGAGCCGAAGTATAAGCATCATTTAGTGTAGACTCTATTAAATCACCCATAAACCTAATTTCTTCAGGAGCTGATACTCTAGCAATAGTAACAACTGCAACTCTATCTATTTGCTGAATTGTTATTGGATATACCTTAGAAACCCTTACACTAATTTTATCTGGATAAGCTGTTTCAAGAGCATCAAATTCATCTTTTAACATTTTCCAAAGAATATGTTTTGAATCAGCTGTATAAATATTAGAAGTTGTTACGGTCATTTTATTATGTTACCTCATTAAGAAATTTTTGAACTCTTTTGATAACTTCATATTCTCTTATCTCAACCGCTTGTTGAAAAAACAACCTTCCACAATATCCAGGATGATGCCAACGAGTATTCCCAACAGAATGAATAAATTCCCCTCTTCTACGTTTCATTGAGCTTCTATCTTCAGTTATGGTTAACACTTTTCCCTCTACGGGTATTCTTGCATATCTAAATCCCTTTTTACTAATTTTAGAAGATTTTCCCGATAAAAGACCTTCTCGCATAGAAAAAGCACTATATCCGTGTTCTAAGTATTTAGCATAAGGTGCTTCTTTATCATCCACATACACTTTAGCAGTATAATCATTAATCATAGTATACTTAACAGCATTTAGTAACCTATTCCCTTTTATTCTAATTCCTACCGCTGGAATTGTTTCTCGAATTTGATCTCTTAACTTCTTAGCTTCATCTTCAACTAAATAAGACATTTGTGCTTCTATTTCAGATTTTGTATTAAATCTTTTTGTTAAAGCATTATAATCTAAATTAATTAAAATATTTCTTGTCATGTTTATGAAATAGTCTCCGTGCCTGGAGAAGTTTTAAATCTTCTACAATGAAGTTTTTTAACAAAATATTCATTAGCCATTTGAATTGTCTCTGGCTTACTCATTACTCTCCATTCTTCTCCATTAATAACTAGCCTATCCCTTAAATATAAACTATCATCTCCACTAGAATTAACATCAATTTGATATTCATATGGATAAGTAAATTGCATATCCCCAGTTTCAAAATATCCTAATTTAGTTAATGGGGAATCATATCTTGGTATATGAAATAGCCCAGTTATATGAGTTCCACTCCCCCAAAATCCACCAGTTCCTGAACATTGTGGACAAGATTTATTAGGTCCCCCAGTGGATTCATCAATACATGGTCTCTCCCAGTTATAAGTGCAATAAACAGTTGCTCCATATGAAATACTGCTACCTGAAACTCTAACAACTTCTCCAGAATCAGGATATAAATTAAAATCTGTACCGGACACATACATTCTCGCTTGACTAGTTCCAGATGCCAATACAAAAGTATTTCTTTGAACAGAGGTATCATCCAATCCCCAATCAACAGTTCTTCCTATTACATTAGTTTCCCCATATAAAGTAAATCTATTAACTGTAGTTCCACTAGTATTTAATATTGGAAAGGTTCTTTCTTCATCCGTAACAACATATGTGGAAGTATTACAAGGTAAACGATTATAGAAGATAGCATCAACTCCACCTCTTTCTATTTGTCGTTTTATAGCCTCATATCTAAAAGACCCCATATTTTTATAATCCTTGTGATTTAGTTTGATTAACTATATTATCAATATCTTTATCCGAAATAAAAGCTCCCTGCAATCTTTTAACTTCTTTTTTACCTTGATTAGTTATTCCACTAAAAATAGAATCCCCTGCTCGCGATAATTTATCAACCCCAAGTTTTCTTAATGCAGCATTAGATGCAATAGCATCTGGAGGCATACTCATCATTAATCTAGTTGGAACATTATTTAAAAGATTATTAGATAAAATATCTGCAGATCCAAATTGAGTGGCTAATACAAAATGAATTCCGGCTGCTCTTCCCATTTGCCCTATTTCTTTAACCATATTCATAAAATCTTTACCTGCAAGTTGTTTTAATTCAGCAAATTCATCTATTACAACAAATTTTTGTGGTAATTTCTTAATACCTTCTAATTTATTATAATCTTCTATTTTTTTAACTCCAGCATCTGAAATTTTCTTATATCTATCATTCATTTCATCAACTACTGCCTTCATTGCTCCAACTCCCCCTTCAGGAGAAATTACAACATCTCCAGATAAGTGTGGAACATTTTTATATTTATTAAATTCAGCGCCTTTTTTTGGATCAATTAAAACTAATTGTGCCTCATTGGGCTTATATTTAGATAGTATATTATTTATAATATTATTTACAGCAACACTTTTACCAGAACCAGTAGACCCCGTAATTAGCATGTGTGGAGCTGCTGTTAAATCTGTAACTACAGTGTTGCCTATAGAATCTTTTCCTAAAGCAGCTTTTACTTCCCCCTTAGCTTCATCAAATGTCTTATCAGATATTATATCTTTAAACGAAATCATATCAGGATTATCTCTTGGAATTTCAATTATTGCTGTATTATCTTTCGTAGGATGAGCCCTTGATTTAGCCTTTTTCCCAGTTATAAATTCAATATCCCTTTCAAAAGCAGGTCCCAATACTCTTCCTATTCTATCCCCTTTAGCTACAGGAATCTCAAATCTTATTACAGCGGGTCCTTTTATTATATTATTAACTTTAGATTTTAATTTTGCATCTTTCAATAAATCATTTATTTGTTTAGCAGAATCTTCTAAAGTTTTATTATAACTATCTTTAGCCACTTCTTTTTTAGAAAGTGAAGATAATTTATTAGGCTTAGGTAATTCATATTCTTTTATTTTTTCTTCTGGAAATGTTTTTTCTCCAAATTGTTTTTCAGCTCGCTCTATTTCTTTTTCTTTTTGTTCTCGCTCTTTATATTGTTTATATTTTTTCTTATGAGCAGAGCGTCTCATTTCTTCTTTTTCTAACTGCATTTTAGTTTTTTCACTTATTAAATTTTCTTTACCAAAAGCTTCTTCCATATCTTTACGTAAATCATATACATCTTTTAAAAAAGAATCTCTATCAGGATGATTCTTTAATTTAGTATTAGCTATTTTTTCTATTTCATCAAGCCTTGAATATATTTTTCTCATATCATCCATATCTCCACCAGCAATAGGCTGACGCTTTATTTGCTCGGGAGCTTTTTCCTCTGGAAATTGTTCTTTAGCCTCTTTAATAGAAATTTCTTTAGGGGCCTTTATTGGTTTTTCTTTAGGAACTTTAGTTGGCTTTTCCTTAGGGAACTTTTTAGTCTTATCCTTAGTCTCAGAAGAAGACCGGCTATACATTTTTCCTTCTGGAGTTTTATACCAATATCTCCATCCCTTTGGCGTTTTTTCTCGTTTTATATATTTATGTCCAGTTCTCTCTTTTCCCTCTTGAGACATCCCTGATTTAAATCCCTCTACGGCGCCCTTAATACCAGCTCCTAATTTTTTTAACGAAGGTAACTTAATGGCTTTTTCAGTTGGCGCTTTAAATATTCTATTTTTAGGTAATTTATTATATTGCACGCGGAGTAAGCCTCCTGTGTTTCATTATTATTGCATCAACTTGTTTTTGCCATTGTTCTAAAAGTCCCTCAAATGGCATTTTACCATAACTTTCAGAATATCCATCGATAGAGCGGCTTGTAACCCCCGCACTTATATATCCCCCTTTTTGTTGCAACAAATAAGTACCCGTCATTAATGTGCATGCATATTGAATATCATCTGGAGGGGTTTCGTATCCCCAAGAATACTTTATTTCTATATTTCTTCTTCCAGATATAAAAACATTTCCAAACATTGCCGAAAAAGGTTTATCAGATAAAAATACTGGATAAATTGGGGGTAAAAATATTTCCCCCCATTCTGGGTGTATAATTAATTCAGTATCTAAAAAAGTTCTCATAGCCTGCATTAATTGATTATACATAATTACGTAGCTTAAACTTAATATAGGATAATTATATGTATTTATACTATCCCTTCCATTACCATCATGCCATTCTATATCATCTGTATGCTCTGAAAAATCTCTAAACGTAGCATTATCTATATAATTTTTTGCTAACGCGATTGCATTATCTATATAAGTATCTGTAAGAATAGAATCACTTGATCCTAAAATAGGATTTAATAAATTAGTAACTTGTGTTGTTGTACAATAAACATAAGAATCAGACATATTTTTTCTCCATTAATTATTATTAGAAAAAGGAATATTATTTTTCTTAACGTTTTCAACAACTTCTTTAAGAGTTTTTTTCTTGCTATTTCTTTTTTTAACATTCTTTTTAATATTTTTAGAAATTGGATTAATCACTTTTCTTTCAATAATTTCCTTTTTTTCTTCTATAAAAACTTTATCTTCTTCTTTCTTGCTTTCAATAATTTTACCTTCAACAATTTTATCCTCATAATATTCACCTTTATTAAATTCAACTAATTTATCAGCTAATTCATCCTCAAATTCTTGTGGATTATTGCTAGGAATTAGTTGAATATAATTAGAATTATACCTAAAAGTTGCTTTTACTTTTACAATTACTTTTTTCATATTACTCTCCTTTTTATAGAGAGGAGTTGAGGTCATCAACTCCCCTCTTAATTATTCGTTATGTAAATAACTAATTATTATTATGCTCCGATATTCGAAACTTTAACAATTGCATCAGTATATTGAGCTTTAAATGCTAATCTTTCACTTGCTACCATCAATAGCTGATCTGTCTGTATTAACAATTCATCAGAAGACTTTATTGTAAATATTCTACGGTCGCCTATAATTCCAGCATTCCTGTTAAGAATTAAAGCATTAGAATAAGTACCACTAACTGCACTTGCTTCGTCTGTGGTATAAGTTTCTAGCAACAATAAAGTTGCTATAACTGGAACACCCCAAACTTTACCGATTTCTCCTGGCAATGCTGTTCCTGTTAACAATTATGTTACAAATATATCGATTCCATATATTTTCTCATATTTTTCATATGAGTTCAGACTATATCATCATAGATTTTCTATGTAAATTTTTTCGAGTTCTCTTGAACTCTACTCCCCTAAGGGATAGTCGTTGAGCCTGCGATTACTCGCTCGGTTGCTGATTGTGCAATTTCAATAATTTTTAAACATTCGCACTTATTACTTGGATTTAATTTTAGGATTTCTTCACATTCTTTTACCGGAATAATAAAGCTCTTAAAAACATTAGTTTCATCTTCTAATTGTTTTTTATATTCTAATTCCTTTGAAATGTTATTCAAATTTCCTTTAGGATTCAATATTATATTTAAATCATATATCCAAAAATCTGGAATATGGTTTTTACCCAAAGATTTAATAAATATTTTTTCTTTTTCAAAATCCCATCTAAAATGTGTTTTATCTAACCATTGCATTATTTTCAATTCTAATCCACTTCTATACCAAAATTTTCTATTATCTTTAGTAATAAACCAACCTGTTTTATACTTCTTGATTTTGTACTTATTTTTTTCATTCATATCATCTACGTGTTTCATAAACTTTGAATCTAGTTGATTTATTGTATTACGAAAATTTGTTCTCCACTTATCAACTTGTTCCCGAGTTCTATTTAACATACCTTCAGAAGTTCGTTTACTTATATATTCTTTCATTCCTATACGATTTATAATTTCCTTACTCATTCTACTTCTCTGTTCACGATAATTTTTAGTTCTTTTACTTTCAGTCGCTTTTGATTGATTTTTCCATCCAAATCCTTTGCTAACTCCATCTTTCCAACCTTTGCAAAAACAAAGATAATTAGGAAATTTACTAACAAACTCTTTTTTAGTTAATTCATGAACTTTCTGAATATGCCCGCCATCTAACCTTCGTAATTTTTGATTACATATAGGACATATTATATAATCTATTCCTAACACATTTTTTATTTTTTCCATTTTATTCCTCCTGGAATAAATAGGGGCTTGGTGCAGGAGCACCATCGATTAGTTTATAACTCTAATCTTAAAGCCCCAAGTATTTTCAAGTAATTATGCTGTAGTTTATTGAACTCTAAGCAGTTTCCAGCATTTTAATTTATTTTGCTTGGGCTTAATTTTTAAATTTACCCAATTGATTCAATGCGAGATTAAGACCTAACAATTGACGAAGCTTATCTTCTTCTCTTAACGCAACAATCAATAATAGTTCTGCCTTATCTCTTCCATATTTTCCCAAGTTTTTAATACTTGTTGAAACATCTCCTAATGTCAATGCTGATCCACTCAAATCTACTGAAGTTCCTGCCGCTACTCCTCTTAATCCATCAAACGCTAATCTTTGATCGTACTGATACCAATTATCCTCTGTAGCGCTTGATTCCTGCGTTGCCGTTGCTGCATGATCTGTGTCACCATTAATGACAATTTTGTTACTCTCTAATATTTAGAGGGCTATCATGTTTCCAGATAGCTCTTCGATTTTATTTATATTCGAAGTTCGGACTATATCATATTCCATTTCTGGATTTTTACGTGTAGTCTCTAGCGGGAGTTTCCCACCTTTACTGATATAATAATTTATATACCAATCAAAGGTAATCTCTTCCGTCGGAATTATCTTTGGTTCAACTTTTAAATGACATTTAACACATGTAGATACTAAATACTTTTTATCATGTTTTTTAATTACTCTATAAGGTATTACGTGATGAACTCGACTCGCTTTTTTACCGCAAACTTTACAAATATGATTATCTCTTTTTAAAACATTTTTCTGTATTACCAACCATTCTAATCCATAATTCAAATCTAACTTTTCTATATTACCTAATAATCTTTTCTTAGCTTTTTGTTTTAAAATAATTGCTTGATCTATACCATAAATTTCTTCCCAAGTTTTTCCTTTTCTACTTATACTAACCAATAAACCTTGTTTAGCTACTCTTTTATCACTTTCTTTTGTAAGACCTTTGTTCCACGATTTATAAGAATTATTCTTTAATCTTGTTTCTCGTATTTTCTTTCCTGATTTAGCTAATCTTTCATCTGTTTTAGTAGTTAATCCTTCGTTCCAACTCTTTCTACCTTTCAAACTTTTACTAGAGTTTTCTACATATTTTTTTACCCGCTCATCCGTCTCTTTTGTTAATCCTTTATTCCAAGCAGGATATCCTTTTGCCATTTAAAGTTTCACCTCCTAAAGATTTTTTCCGATATAGTAAAATTTGCTAATTAGAATTACTTCTAATTGGCGCTCATTAATTCGAACGCATTTTCTTCCGCATATGCGAAAGCTTTAGCCAATTCATCTCTCATTACGGGAACGATTGGCAATACTGCCATTTTGTTACTTTAAAACCTTTGGGGTAAAGGCGAATAAGAATTTCTTCTTATTTCTCTATGTCACCATAGAGTTCAGACTATATCATCACACAATTTTGTGTGTTGCACGTAGCATCCATAGTCTCCTACGGACACATAGTCGTTACAAGATATTTGGACTTTATAATATCCATATACCTCACGGTATTGACTTTTAAAATCTCAGTGTTACATAATTTAGAATGACAAGAAAAACATAGTGTTATTAAATTTCTCTCGTTGTTAGCGCAATTGATCTCTACTCCCCGTTTGTTTATAGGAAAATCAAGATAATTTTTTATGTGATGACACAATACTTTTTTATCTTTACTTTTACATTCTTGGCAAATCCAATTATCTCTTTTATAAATCGATTTTCTTATTTGCTTCCAATTTTGACCATAATTATCAATACTATCTATACTCCGACCATCTTTATAAAAATTACTTTTTTCTCCGGTAAACGTTTGATATAACTTTCTTCTTTTTTGCGCTTCTTCAATGCCCATCAAATTTTCCCAATCCCTACCCTTTAATCTTTTGCTAATTTCTTTCCCGTAATTTTCTAATTCTTTTTGACTTTTATTTTTCCACGTTTTACTAATAGACTTAGAATTCATTCTAACTCTTTCATCCATTTCTTTAGTAAGCTCTTTATTCCAATCAGTTTTTCCAAAACCATTTTTATATTTCTTCAATTTTGTTAGTTTTGCTTTTTCTTGATTATGATTAACTTTTTTATAGTGTTTTGACAATTTTTTACTTACTTCTTCAGAAACTACTTTTGCTATTGGATAATCTTTTCTAAAGTCTTTAACACGTTTATATCCATGCTTTAATAAATGCTTACCTGTTAAATTATAATAATATTTTAAACATATCGGGCATTGAATCTTCATTATGTATTCACCTCCTTATTTAAAGTGTTTCACCGTTTTAATGCAATTTATAGAGGACAACAGTATTTATCCTCTTCTAATTCGGCACTTAACGTAATTGCTGACATAAGCTTTACCGCGGTGAGTTCGATTTGCCCTGTAGCCACTGATGGCTCAGGAGCAGAACTTGACTCTGAAACATAATAAACGTTTGCCCCAGTAGTTATCTTAGGAAACCTATAGGTCTGTGTAGGCTGATCAAAGCTAAGCAAAAACTGTCTAAGATATGATTTTTGACGAATAAACGGTATAATCTGATCTGCTAACTGAGGAACTAAAACGTCTCCCCCACTTCCACTTGTAGTACTCAGAGCTTTTTCAAATGATGTCATCCTATAGTTTCACCTCCTATTTTTTATAAACTAAGAGGTTTCTTTATTTTTTCGCGATATTTCCTCTCTGAAAAAATCGCACTCTAAAATATAATTTCTAGAAATCGCGACATAATGTCGCACAATTTATTATCTAGATTTTTCTTTTCCTAGAAAAACTCTAGCTAAATATCTATTTACATCTGTAGTTTCTGTTTGTGATTTTTCAACTTTAGACTCATTAGGAACTATTGCTTTTCTTCCAGCGCTTCTTTCTTCAAGAGCTTTTTCTATAGTTTCCCCAACAATTTTCTTTATATCATTAGCATCAATAGATTTCTCCATTGATTTTGTCTTATATGTCTTAAACTTACTTTCATCTGAAGCACCCTTAAATTGCTGAAACTTATTATCCCAATCATGTAGAGAACTAGCATCCTCATTATCTAATGTTTTAAACTTATCATTTTCTTTTACAGAATATTTATAATGACTTATCTTATTCCCATCTGACTTAGGAGGATTTTCTACATCAATATTTTTCTCTAATGTTGATGCCCTTTTTGCCTTTGATGTCCATTTTGTCTTTGCTCCTTCTGGTGAATCAGCAACTGCCACTGTATCTCCTACTGTAGGCTTTTTAGCTTTAGGATTTTTACCCCATTTTGTATCAGTTCCCTTAGGAGAACCAGCTACGGCTACGGAATCTCCCTTACCTTGTGCTTTATTAATTGTATTTAATTCCCCACCACATGTAGGACAAAAACTCATCTCATAATCTGCTTTTGCAAATTGAGATCCACATCCCCCGCATGACAAAATATCTTCTGCTTTTATAAAATCTTCCGGCTCTTCCTCTATTTCTTCTTCTATCTCCTCTATTTCTTCCTCTCCGCCATCTTCATATTCATATTCTGCTGGCTCTCTTATATCATCAGTAGGCGGTGTCTTTTGATCTATTGCAGTATTGTAATCTTCTTCTGCTTCAGCGTTAAAATCATATCCACACCTAGGACAAAAATTAACATCATAATCTGCTTTTTCAAATTGTGCACCACAATCTGAACACTTAATTAAATTCACGTCTTTTTCACCTCCTTCATTTTTAATATCATTTATATCTTCTTTAATTTCTTCATTTTCTGATTTATTTGTTTTTAACTCTAAAAGTTCTATTATTTTATCTAATTTTTCATTTATAGAATTATCAACTTTTTTATCAGATAAAGAAGAAATATCTTCAAAATTTTCTACTTCTTCATGTTTAAAATCCTCTGTCTCTTCTTTTATTTCTACTTTTTCCTCATTTTCTTTAGGAATATTTTCTTCTTCCTTATCTTCTTCTTCCCCCTTTTTCTCTTGATTTTCATTAATTCCTAGTAAATTACCAAGTTCACTCATTGCATCTTTTATTCTTTGTATTTGCTCTTCATTAAGATCATCCGCGGATTCTACAGCTTTTTCAAACTTTTTAATTTTATCTTCAGTATTAATAGCTTTTTCCAACTCTTTATCTAATATTTTCAAAGATTTTTTCACCTCTTTAACCTTAGAATT